>ENA-OQVM01002484-OQVM01002484.1-marine-metagenome-genome-assembly--contig:-NODE-2484-length-21476-cov-5.631385_pt1 | contig 21476 bp, 17 predicted proteins | sample MGYA00237776_ERZ505498 | MGnify/ENA primary metagenome ERZ505498 (study PRJEB26159, sample SAMN06265151) | marine metagenome | isolation source: Helgoland LTER site | place: Germany:Helgoland, sampling... | reverse complement strand
AAGGTGAATCAAAATGACGCCATTCTTTTTTGGGGAGTCAAAGAATCAGCTTTATGGCGTACTTCATCCGATGCAGGCCGGTGTTAAAAAGCCAGCAGCCATTGTTTTATGTAATCCATTTGGTCAGGAATATATGCGTTCACATCGAGCGTATAGGCAGTTGGCCATTATGTTAAGTAAGCAAGGATACGATGTATTGCGATTTGATTATCGGGGTACAGGGGATTCTGCATTAAATTTGGACCAGGTAAATGCTCATGATTGGATAGATGATATAGGTGTTGCAATAGATGAAGTTAAAGACATTGCAAATGTAGAGCAGGTCAACCTTATTGGTTTACGTCTTGGTGGTTTGTTGGCGGCTAGTGCTTGTACCCAACGCGAAGATATTAAGAGCCTTATATTGTGGGATAGCTTCGTGTCAGGAAAGCAATATATAACAGAATTAGAAAGTCAAATAGAGGGAGAGGGTTTGCTGAGTGTAAATGGTGAGCTGAATAGTAATTATAAAAACAAATCAGGAATTATTAATTTTAATGGTTTTTCTTTAAGTAGCGACCTTCAGAAAAGCATGAAAATCTTGAATTTGATGAAGATGAAGTTTTCAGGAAAAAAAAGTATTTTTAATATTATATCTCATGAGGAAGCGATATCTTTTTCGTTCATTGAATATATGAAGGAAAAAAATAACTTTCAAAGTGAATTAATTGATGCGCCTCATGATTGGAACTATGTCGATAAATATGGTGGGATATTACTGCCGCAGCCAATTATTCAAGGAATAGTTAATCGGTTGGGCTAGTGGAGATGTCAGTTTTTTTGTATAGGTATTACTCATGAAAGAGAGAGCTGTGCGAGTGGGTCGTCCATCACCATTAATAGGTGTTGTATGTGAGCCAGAAATAATTGATGTACAGCGGCCAGCTGTTTTGATTTTTAATTCTGGTGTTATGCATCATATAGGAAGCTGTCGTTTATCTGTAAAGCTAGCAAGGTCTTTTTCTGATATCGGTATTCTTTCTGTTCGTTTTGATTTTTCAGGAATTGGCGATAGTAATACAAGACGTGGTAATGGTTCATTTTCTAAAACGGCTCCTCTTGAGGCGAAAGAAATAATGGACTATTTGCAGGCAAAACGAGGCATTAAAAAATTTGTTTTATATGGACTTTGTTCAGGAGCTGATGCTGCCTATGAAACAGCTTTGATAGATGAGCGTGTGGTAGCGTATTCTCAAATCGATGCTTATTGTTATAAGACTCCAAGATTTCATTATCAGTATTATAAAGCTAAGGCTTTTAAAATTAGATGTTGGGTTAATTTGTGTAAAAGGTTAATGACTAAGGTTTCGAGCATAAAGAGTTACTTCGTTCCTAAAGAGGATCAAAAAGAAAATGAGTACTTAGAGCCGGTTTCTTACATTCGCTCCTTCCCACCGAAAGAAGATTTACGAGTTGGTTTGTCTGAACTAGTAAGTCGTGGTGTATTTATGAATATCATCTTCACTGGTAGCGAAGATGATTATGGTTATGCCGATCAATATCGAGAAAGTTTTAAAAAAGTAAAATTTGAATCATATTTGGACTTACATTATTTTGATAAATCCACGCATATCATTACTCACCCTGATCATCAGTTAAAAGTAGTGAAGACTATAACTGATTGGTTGTCTTATGTTGTTAGCCAGCTTGAAAATGAGCGCTAAAGCTGATGATAACTTATCGAGAGTACTTTTATATTGGTAATGAAAAATTACTTGAAAAAACATGGGGTAAATTATATTGCGATCAGAAGTATAGCTTTTTCTTAAGTTGGTGCTGGATAGGTACTTGGCTATCTTCTCTGCCAAATAATATCAATATGAGTTTTATTGTGGGTTATAGAGATGACTTAGCAGTTATTGTTTTTTTAAGAGGAACAACAAGCAAGACGATATTTTGTTTTCCATTTATAAAATATATGAGTATTAACACTTCAGGTCAATCTTGTTTCGATAATGTAATGCTGGAATACAACACTTTCTTGTCGGCAGATAATGACGATTTTTCTATTTGTGAGTTAATAGATTCTGATGTGTTTAATGCGGCAGATATTATTTCTTTGCCTGGCTTTATTGACTCTCCCAAAAACTTATCCTTATTGAATGAAAATGAGTATTTTATTGAGGAACAGCGTCACCCATCATTTTATGTTGATCTTGATAGGGTTAATGAAAATGAACAGTCTTATTTTGGATTGTTGAGTTCAGATAGGCGTAGACAGTTAAAAAGATCATTGCAGCTTATTGGTATGTACGGTGACATTGGGATACAAAAAGCACAAAACTTATCAGAATCTGAGGTCATGTATGAAAAAATGCTAGATATGCATCGCCTTAGTTGGAGAAAGCGAGGAAAAAAAGGCGCCTTTGAAAGCCGATTTAGTGAGGACTTTCATCGTAAATTGTTGTCGAAACAATCTAATGAAAATATTTGTATTTTTCAGATATCAGCCGGTGATATTGATGTTGGTTATATCTATGGATTTATGAGTCAGGGACGGTTTTTATACTACCAAAGTGGTTTTAGAATATTTTCAGATAACAAAATTAAAAGTGGTATGAGTTGTCATGCACTGTTAATTAATCATCTCTCGAGTATTGGAGTAAAACGATACGACTTCCTTTCTGGAGGCGGTCGATATAAAGAAAGTTTATCGACGGGAAAAGAGTATTTATGTTGGGTGAGAATATATAGAAGAAAATGGTCGACAGATTTTTTGTTGCATTCAAGAAAAGTAAGGCGACTTAAGGTTAAATTTTAAAAAGATATTTTTTATATGAATAATATGCTGTTAAGGGTGTAGCTATGAATATTTTATATCACCATCGTACGCAAGGTACGGGTGCAGAAGGCGTACATATTGCCTATGTGATAAAAGGGCTGAGAGAGTTGGGTCACTATGTGGATATTGCTTCGCCAACTGATAAAGAGCCATCTTCATCAGCAGGGAATAGTCCATATGCTAAGCGAGTCGGAATGAAATCTAATATATTAAATTTCATCAGTCGCATATTGCCGCAATTTGGATTCGAACTATTAGAAATATTTTATAATTTTTCAGCGATCAAAAAGCTAGAGAGAAAAGTAAAAGCCAATGAATATCAATTTATTTATGAGCGTCAGGCTTTTTTTTTATTTGCTGGAGCACATATCGCTCGAAAATATTCTTTGCCCTATATTGTAGAAGTCAATGAAGTGGCAGGGGAGCAACGTGTTAGACGGCAGGTTTTTACCGCTATCGCAAAAAAAATTGAGAAAAAGGTTTTTAACCAAGCGGATGCCATTATTGTTGTTTCAGAGCATTTAAAGAAAAAAATAGAAGAGCTGGGCGTCGATGGAGGAAAGATTCATATTGTTGAGAATGGCGTTGATGAGGGAATGTTTGATATTGCAATAGACGAATCTCAGATTAGAGAAAAGCATCAGGCGAATAAAAATACGGTGGTGATAGGTTTTGTTGGATGGTTTGTTGCATGGCATAAATTAGATGAATTAATTGATGCTATTGCACAACTTGATGCTGAACAGTCAGTTCAGCTTTGGCTTGTTGGAGATGGAGATTTAAAGCAGTCATTGACTGATAGAGCACTAGAGCGAGGTATAAGTCAGAATCTTATCTTTACAGGTGCTATTCCGTATAAAGAAATACCCAAATACTTAAAAGCAATGGATGTTTGTGTCATCCCTGATTCTAACAAATATCGTTCGCCGATTAAAATGTTTGAATATATGGCGATGGCTAAAACAGTTGTTGCGCCCGCATATGAACCTATTACTAAGGTGATTAATGATGGTGTTGATGGTGTTATCTTTCCACCCCACGATTGGAATGCTTTGGCGAGTACATTGAATCGCGTAATAAAGGATTCTGTCTTACGTGAAGATATTGGCGTTCGGGCAAGAAAGAAAATAATATCCAAATATTTATGGATTAATAATGCTAAAAAAGTAATCAATATCTATCAGGAGTTTGATAGATCAGATTGTGAGCATCATTCCATTGGCCAATAGTACGCTTAAAAATGCAGCTATTGCTACTTTAGGAAACTATATAGAGTTCTTTATAACACTATTAGTTTCTATTGTTATCGCTCGAGGGCTAGGTCCCGATGTTTATGGTCAATATGCTTTCATCATTTGGTTATCGGGATTTTTTATTGCCTTTATGACTGTTGGCGTTTCTACAGGTGCAATTAAATATCTGGCAGAGGCCACAGGAAGAGAGAGGGCAGATCAATACTATGGACTCCATGTCCATTTTAGAAAAATTCAATTATCTATTATCTCATTGTCTCTCATAATTTTTATGTTATGTGCATACTATTTCGATTTTCGAGTTGCGGATAGTCGATGGCTAGCATTGTTTTTGGCTTTATCCGTTGGCCTAAAAGCGGTGCATATGTACCGAGTGTCTGCTCTCAAGGGTTTAGAGCAATTCTGGCGCGTGAGTCTTATTGCTTTTATAGTTAGTCCTCTTAATTTATTAGTGGTCTTTGTTGCCTTTATTTATCAGGCTGATATTGTCACATTTTTTTGGATTTATATTTTATCCTCATCTTTCTATCACCTTGTTTCTTATTTTTTATTGAAGGATAAAATACCTAAAGTCAAAACTACCCAATTTGATGAGGCCTTAGATTGCACTTTAGATAGAGCTTTAGATAAAACCTTAGCTAAAAATATAAATCATCATATTTTATTAATTACCTGCAGCTCAACGCTAGGCTTCGTCGTAATGCGACAGTCAGAATTATACTTTCTGAACTTATTTGCCAGTAGTGCAGAGGTGGCTTTTTTTAATGTTGCTTTTGTTTTAGCTTCAGCCGTAGTGACCTTGGTACCGGGTGCGCTTGATGCAATTTTATTACCATTGGTGGCTAGATCTTTAGCGAAAAGTACCAATGACGCCGCGGTGCGTCTTCAAGCTGTTTTCCGTTTCGCTTTACATCTTTCGATAATAGTGGCTATTCCGCTCGTTTACTTTGCTGAGGACCTGATAGTACTTATGTATGGTCAAGATTACTTGGCTGCGGTATTTCCTTTTCAAGCTATTTTGATTGTCTTGTCTTTTGGTGTTTTTGCTTCTACCTGTCGTGCTTTTTTATTGAGTGATAATCGACAAGGTTTTATGTTAAAGCTGACCTCTATAGCAACATTCTTTACTCTTTTATTAGATTATTTATTGGTAAAGAATTTTGGTTTGTTTGGCGCAGTGATAGCATTTGTTTCAACAACATTCTTTGTTAGTCTTATTCAAATATTGATGACAGTAAGATGGGCGGGTTTGTTTATTGATATTTCTTGTTTTCTACGATCATTCGTTGCTGCGCTGATCGCTTTTTTAATGATGCATATTTTTAATATGGAGATTCAACCGATTTTAAATATGTTCTTTGGGTCAGTTATTTTTGTGTCCTTTTATTTATTCATTGCTCTGGTTTTTAAAGTATTCAAGGTAGATGACATCAATGTTTTATTAACGATTAAGACGAAGGTAGTTGGTGACCGGTTTTTCGCATTCGATAGTCTATTAAAAAGATACGCTGCTAATGATAGTTGAGATTATATTTCATGTTCATTTTAATCCGGAGGATTTATGGATATAGATTCAGAAAATGAAAGTAGCCTCTTTCATCTTATTAAGACTGATTTCAAGCGCAAGCAAGCTATTTTTCTTGCTGATGGATTTGATGTTCCTATGTGGAAAATACTTTTATCCGATGGGACTGCTGCAAATGTTATTTATCGTTTTATGCAATTCTCATCTCGACATAGGTTATTGCCGCTGGCTATTTTTTTTCAATACCTTAATAAGTTACTCAATCATTGTGTTATTGGTATCAAAGCCAATTTTTCTAATGGTTTAGTCATTATGCATCCAGTGGGCATAGTGATTAATTCTAAAGTTTCTGGCGGTATCAATATCACTCTGGAGAGTGGTGTAGTGATGGGGGATGCTAAAGGGGCATCGCCATTATTGGGTAATACAATTTTTATTGGTTCTGGGGCAAAAATTATTGGTGGCATGACTATTGGGGATGCTGTCAACATTGGTGCGAATGCGGTAGTGGTTAAAGATGTCCCCAGTAATACTACGGCAGTGGGTGTGCCTGCTAAGTTGATACCTCACACGCTCTGATACTTCTGGGCGGTCTTACTTAACTATTGTTATGGAATCTTGTTATGGGCTATGAAATGGTTTTTTGGCTCTGTGTACTTGGCGTTTTTTATACCTATTTCTGTTATCCATTTTTATTATTCAGTTTTAGCTGGATAAAGCGCCGTTTTATGGTTTCAGAAAAAGTGTCGCCTTTTTCAACAGAAGATAGCGTCAATGCGCCTGTAGCGGTCGTTATTGCTGCTTTTAATGAAGAGAAACATATTCTTGAGCGTGTAGAAAACCTTCTTAATCAGGATTATGAGCAGGATTCATTAACTATCTATATTGGCTCTGATGGAAGTGATGATAAAACCTGTGAACTTATTGAGTCATTAGCGCATCCAAGGGTAAGACTTTTTCCGTTTAAACAGCGACGAGGAAAGGTAGCAGTATTAAATGACCTGATTAGCAATGTTAATGAGCCTATTATTGTGATGTCCGATGCGAATACGCATTTTTCATCATCGGCAATCAGTCACTTAGTCCGTCATTTTGATAATACTAATATCGGGGCTGTTTGTGGTGAGTTAGACCTTGTTGAAGTGGATAACACTGACAATAAAGATAACCTTTATTGGAAGTATGAGCAGTTCTTAAAAGATCATGAAGGGGTTCTAAGCGGTTTGCTGGGTGCCAATGGGGGGATTTATGCTTTTCGCCAATCGCTTTATCAGTCTTTGCCCTCGGACACTATTATTGATGATTTCACTATTGTTATGCGTATTGCCCTTTCTGGTTATAAAGTTATTTATGACCAAAATGCAAGAGCAACAGAAGAGATAGCGCCCTCATTAACTGATGAATACAAGAGAAGGGTACGGATTGGTATGGGTAATTATCAGGCGATGGTGCGTTTACATTCTGCGCTCAATCCTAAGCATGGTTGGTTATGGTTTACCTATTTATCACATAAAGTCGGTCGTTGGTTGGTGCCCCATGCAATGTTATTTATTTTTTTTTGCAGTCTTATGCTTAGCAATAAAATATTTTATGCCGCTATATTACTAGCTCAAATAAGTATTTATTTTCTAGTCTGGCTTGCACCCAAAATATTTAGTCAAAATCAAATACCATCATCAATCGCGATTTTGTCTTTTTTCATCAAAATGAATATTGCCTTAGGGCATGGTTTTATTAAATGGTCTCTACCAGGATGTACCGGTGTTTGGGTAAGAACACCTCGTTAATCATTAGATATTAATTAAAACGTGATTCAGATTATAAATAGATCGTCACTCAAATTTTTACGGGTAAAAGGATGAATACAATTTTTATACCATCAATTATGTTGATGCTAGTTTTGATAGTTGGTTTTTATATTATGCTTCGTATGCGAAATGTAGAAATATGGATTCTCAGTTATTGGGCCAGAAAATTAAAATCAGTACCTCGGCATGAGGGCCCAAAACACATATTATTCAGTTTTGTCGACCATTTTGAGCCTCAATGGGCTATCGATAATGATATAGAAAAAGAGCGTCGAAGAGTTGATCGATGGTGTGAAGACTATCCGAAGCTGGCAGATAAGCATTGTGATGCAGACGGATTTTCTCCTCAGCATACTTTTTATTATCCTGAGGAAGAATATCGCGAAGAGCACTTAAATAAGATATCGGCTTTGTGTCAGGCTGGTTATGGTGAAATAGAAATACATATACATCATCATGATGATACTGCAGAAAACTTCAGCAAAACCGTTTTAAATTTTGTAGATGTTCTTCATCATAAACATCAGGCCTTATCGAAGTTTCCTGACTCTGGGAAGATTGCCTGGGGGTTCATTCATGGTAATTGGGCGCTAGATAACTCTCGAAGCGATGGGCAATTTTGCGGCATCAATAATGAAATTGAAATCCTTGCTAAAACGGGTTGTTATGCTGATTTTACTTTACCCTCTGCGCCTAATGAGACACAAACGAGTACAGTCAATAGTATCTATTACGCTACTAATGATTCATCTCAGCCAAAATCACATGACAAAGGTATAGAAATGTCTGTCGGTGGGAAGCCAGTGGGAGACTTACTGTTAATTCAGGGTCCACTTGGGTTTGACTGGGTAAATAGAAAATTTGGAATAATCCCAAGAATAGAATCGGGCGATATAAGGACTTCTTCACCTCCGACTAATGCACGTATGGATAATTGGGTATCAGCGAATGTCCATGTAAAAGGTCGACCTGAATGGGTATTTATCAAAGTTCATACACATGGTACACAAGAGCGTGACGTTGATACCTTGTTGGGCAAGCCCATGGATGATCTATTTACCTATATGGAGGATAAATATAACGATGGTGAGAAATATGTTCTTCACTATGTGAATTCACGAGAGATGTACAACATAGCTAAAGCGGCTGAAGATGAAAAAAAGGGAAATCCCTCGGACTACCGTGATTATGTTTTACCGAAGCCGGCTGACTTCGCTTAAAGGATTCTAGGCTAATGAAGCTTAAAAAGGGACTATCGATCGGGACAGGCTATTTATCTTATCGTTTTCAGCATTTAAGATCAGGTCTATATTGTTTCAATTATCATCGAGTAGGTAATCGTGAAACATCACCGTATGATCCTAATGTTTTCTCCTGCGATGCGGAAAATTTCGAACGACAGATTAAGTTAATACAAGAAAATTTTGAAATCGTTGGCCTCAATGACCTACAAAATATATTGTTAGATTCTCCTCATTTAAAAAAACCCTATGCGATTATTACTTTTGATGATGGTTATCTTGATAATTATGACGTCGCATATCCGATATTAAAATCGTTTGATGTAAAGGCTGTTTTTTTTGTCCCCATCAATTATATATCTCAACGATTAGTGCCTTGGTGGGATGAAATTGCCTGGATGGTTAGGAATACAACTCTTACTACATTTAAAGTTGATGATGATAAAGAATTAAAGCTAGCTGAAAATGATGTGATTGGAAATATTAAAAGAGTTTTATTAGCGTTTAAAGAAATTGACTATCGCAGTATTGAAGCTTCGTTAGCGTATATGAGAAAGGCATCGAATTGCTATATGAGGCCCGATGATGAACCACAGTTATTTATGTCTTGGGAGCAGGTTCGAGAGATGAGTGATAACGGAATGGATATTGGTTCTCACACATTTTCACACCGAATTCTTGCACATATTGGTGATGAGCAAAATACTGAAATACTCAGCTCCAAAGCTTACCTTGAAGATAAATTAGCTAAACCAGTACTGGCTATTTCTTACCCTGTTGGAACAGAGGGTACATTTGATGATCAAACTATCCGTTTAACTGAGCAGGGTGGATATGCTTTTGGTTTTTCTTTTATTCCAGGTGTTGATAGTGCTGTGCAAGAGAACCGTTTTTCTTTATCACGTTTTGCCATAAGTTATAACCAGAGCAATCTGAGCATTAAGTTGATGGCTGTTCATCCTCCTAAATACAGGCGGTAGTGTTTCAGATATTTGTTAATTGTTATGATCAGAAAAAAAATATGCAAAGAAAAAATATAACAGTGGTCCATATATTCCTAACACTCAATATGGGTGGTATGGAAAGTGTAGGAGTGAATCTCATACTTGGGCTTCAAAAAAAGAATGTTAAAAATCATGTGATTTGCCTCGATGAAAAAGGCATTTTTGCTGAGCAATTAGAGCAAGCAGGAGTATCTGTTTGGTGTGCCAATCGTATAAATAAAAGCAAAGTTTCCTTACTTCGAGAACTTGCAAGTTATATTCGATGCTTGGAGGTCGATATTGTGCATACACACAATCCAGCTCCCAATTTATGGGGAGGAATGGCTGCCTTTTTAGCCGGTGTTCCTTTAAGGATTAGCACTCATCATGGCATAAATAAGGCTCAGTTAGCATCTAAAAAAAGACGCTGGCTGAGTTGTATTGCATCATTATTTTGTCATCAAACAGTAACTGTTTCAAAAGCCTTGGAAATTCAATTAAAAAAAGAGTCTTTTGGGTCAGCGGCAAGTATATCCACAATATATAACGGGGTTGATATTTCATTTTTTGATCCGAAAATAGATGGCCGTTTAAATCGCAATGATTTTGGTATTGACGCTGAAGAAAGAGTCATTGGTAGTGTAGCGAGATTCAGTGATGATAAAGACTATATAACGCTCATAAGTGCCTTCGATGTTCTACGATCAAAAGGGATTGCGGGGAAATTATTATTAATAGGAGATGGTGATACCCGAAGTCATATTGAGCAGCAGGCCAAAGGTTTGAAGTTCTCTTCAGATATTATTTTTCTGGGTCAGCGGACAGATATTTCAGATTTATTATCGTTGTTTGATATCTATGTACTATCAACGCACACAGAAGGCGTCTCTATTTCATTACTTGAAGCTATGGCAATGCAGTTACCTGTTGTTGCAACGGCAGTAGGAGGGAATGTAGAAGTGATTGAGTCGAATATTAGCGGTCTATTATCGAATGCGTCAGATGTAAATAGTTTAACTGATCACCTTATGACATTGTGTACAGACAAACAAAAAGTGAACCAGATTTCACTGGCTGCAAGACATAGAGTTGAAAGCATCTTTAGCCTTGATGCAATGGTTAAATCTTATTATCACCTTTATACCCAGCAGAATGTAGAGACGACACAATAAGGTATGAAGCTTTTATTTATATCAACGTTTTTAGATAGTCCGATTCATTGTAATCGGGCACCTTACAATGAACAATTGATTGACCGTTTATCAGAAGATATGGATATTCAGGTGATTAGACCTATTAGCTGGATAGATTGGCTGTCTTATATTACTAATAGAAGACATAAAAAAAAATCGATCCCTCGTAAGAAATCCATTCTTACAAGCTATCCTATTTTATTTTATATACCTTATTTAGGCACTAGGATTAACGGTTTTTTATATTTTTTATCTATATTTATATTGAGCTTTAATAAGGTCCGCAATGCTGATGCTTTATATGTTTCATGGCTATACCCCGATGGCTATGCCGTAATGTTATTGGCTCAATTTTTCAAAAAGCCTTATATGGTTCAGGCTCTCGGCTCTGATATCAATGAATTACTCTATAATTCAGCGACAAAAAGGAGAGTTTTATCGGTTGTCAAAAATGCTAACGCTGTTTCTGTTGTTAGTCAGGATTTAAAAAATAAACTTATTGCTCAAGGCGTTATCGAAGCAAAGATAAGCGTAATTTATACGGGTATTGAAGTGTCCAGTTTTTACCCGATTGAAAAAAATATTGCGGAGCAGAACCTTGGCATTTCCAATAAAAAAAGAATTCTTTTTGTTGGTAATCTTAAGCGAGCTAAAGGTATTAATGACTTACTTGTAGCTGCAGGTAAGTTATATGAAAAAAGACAAGATTTCGAATTATGTATTGCTGGCTCAGGGCCTGAGAAAGCGTTTGTTGATCAGTATATAAAACAATACCCTAGTTTAATTAAGTATCTAGGGGTAGTGGATCACCATAAGCTTCATATGTGGATTAATGCTGCATCTTGTGTCTGTTTGCCCAGTTATTCAGAAGGAGTGCCTAATGTTTTATTAGAGGCGATGGTTTGTGAAACTAATATTGTCTCTACTCGAGTAGGTGGTATTCCTGAAGTTATAGCTAATTCAGATACTTATCTTATTGAGGCTGGTGATACATTAGGACTCATTGATAGTTTAAGTAGTATGTTAGATAAAGAGAGCTTCGTTACTAAACCAAAATCTATTATTACTTCTTATAAACATATGGCTAATTTAGTAAAAAATAAATTATTAACTCTTTAGTTTTAAAGCGGATATTTAATCCTTAAGATTCTTTAGATTTATTTTTTATTTGTATGAGATATACAGAATACAGAATACAGAATACAGAATGCAGAATGCAGAGAACAGAGAACAGAGAACAGAGGACAGAAAAGATGAACCAACCACGCGTGATACTGCTCGAATTAAATGAATTATGTCCAAATCTTATGGATAGGTTTATCAATGAAGGGCATCTGCCTAACTTCAAAAGACTAAGAGATCAGGCTAATTGTTTTATTACCGATACCCAATGTGATACGGAATATTTAGAGCCATGGATTCAATGGGTAACCTTACATACAGGCCTTCGTTATGAAGAACACCAAGTCTATCGACTTGGTCAGTCACAACAGTTAGATCAAGATTCTATATGGAATATCACTTCTCGAAAGGGTATGAAAAATTGGATCTGTGGCAGCATGAATGTCAGGATCGATCATAATGACGAAAACACATGGGTATTACCTGATCCTTGGACTTTAGATACTGAGCCCAATCCTAAGGAGTTGATGCCGTTTTATAAGTTTGTATGTAGTAATGTTCAAGAGCATACGAATGAAGGTTTTAAGCTGTCTTTAGGCGATTATGGGAAATTCTTATTTTTCATGCTAAAGAATGGATTATCTATAAAAGCCATAGTCAAAATTATTACTCAACTAACGAAGGAGGTGGTTAAAGCGCCTGACAGATGGAAAAAGGCAATGTTATTGGACGCATTACAATGGGATGTGTTCAAGCATGTGTATAAGAAAAATAAACCCGACTTAGCCACTTTTTTTTCTAATAGTACTGCTCATTTTCAACATAAATACTGGCGTTATATGGAGCCAGATAAGTTTTCATTAGAAATCGATCCAAAAGAAATAAAGAAGTTTCAAGGTGCAGTTCTTTATGGTTATAAAAATCATGATGAGATAGTAGGTCAAGCGTTAGATCTGGCTGATAAAAATACGGTTATCATATTAGCGACGGCTTTAAGTCAGCAGCCTTTTTTAGCAAAAGAAGAGGAAGGTGGAAAGCGGTTTCATAGGCCGCATGAAATTCAAAAAATTCCAGACATCTTTGGTTTGCAAGGCATTGTCCAAGTCTCTCCTGTTATGTCGCATCAATTTCATTTAATTTGTGAAAGTAAAGTATCTGCAGATATTGCAGAGGATGTATTGCAAAACCTAATGGTGGATGATGAAAAACTATTTATGGTTAATAGAGAGGGAGACAGTCTTTTTGTAGGTTGCCTTATTTCTCGACCATTGCTTGGGAATGAAAAGATATTAGTCAAAAACGAAGTTTTACTTTTTAGTGATATATTTTATCTTGCAGATAATTTAAAAAGTGGAGGTCATCATCCACATGGGATATTTTGGGTATCAAAGCTGGGCAGGCCTTATTGTAAATTCGAAGATATATTACCTTTGGAGAATACAACTTCACTAATTTTAAAAGAGCTTGGTATTGATGATGAAATTAATAAAATAGTGAAAGTGGCTTAGATTTTGATCTTTCAGTTCAGTGATGGCTTTAGCTTTTTATCATGACAATGATTGTGATAAGCCCAATAAAGGCAATAGAACTTATAAAAATGGCTGATTGAACACTTGGGATTTTTATTTCAGGAAAATCCCGAGTAATTCTGATAAAGCTCGCAGCACACAACCCTGGCATCAAATACAACATAAAGCTGTATGTTCGACTAAGGAAGAAAGCGCTAGCTAGTACAGCGATAAAAGAAAAAAATGTAGTGGCAGCTAATGATTTTTCTTTTTCAAATAGCTTTAACCTCTCGTACTCTTTCTGGGTGTCTATTTTAATTTCTAAGTCGGTCTTCTTTTCAATGACAGTATTCTTTTGCGACATTAAATAATACATTGCATATAAAGCGCTAAAAATCATCGACATCCAAAAGAAGAAGCCAAGAAAACCCAATTCAGCATAAGCCAATACCCAAGAATTATGCGCAGTTTTAAAATGATGATCTGTGAAGTTATCTTTTCCGACACCAATAATAGGGTTAGATTTGAACATCAAGTAGCCTTGATACCATGCTTCGATGCGATCATTACTAGATTCATCATCAGATATGAAAAACCGAGAGGGTAGCACTAAAGTGGCAACGGGAATCGCCATTGCTAGAGGGATAATCGCTCTAATCATATTCTTCTTAATCAAAAAATATAAAGCGATTGGGGCAATAACGGCAACAATAGTACCTCGAGAGTTAGCGACATAAATCCCTTGTAGCACTGTCAGTATTCCAGCAATAAGGACCAGACGTATCAAAAAACTATTACTAACAGCGACAAAATAAAACAGTATCGGTATAGCGCATGCCAGCAGCATACCCATATCGTTAGGGTCTTGAAAAATACCGATATAACGCGCCTGCCATACTGGGAATTCTAAGGAGTCACTCCTACTTAAGGCCTTAATACCTGTCCAGCCAATTTTATCATCTGCTGCAATTTGTAGGATGCCATGTACAGACATTATAACAGCGCTTAAAGCAATCAATATTAGAAGTGCGTGGTGACGTTTTATAGAGTCTGCAACATTAGATATAAGTATCACAACTAACGTTTGACTAAAGAAAAACTGAAGGGATTGATTGATCCCCTCTGACATAGATAGTGATATCCATGAAATTCCAATAATAATATTTAGCGCTACTACGGACTTTATTTCAATAATATTCATCTTTTTTTGGTTGAAAAACCAGCAAGATAGAGCGAGGCATTCCAAAGTGATCGCGAGCGGGAAATCATTTAAAAACAATACAAATTCTTGTGGGCGTATGAAGACAACACCGATATAGGCGAATAAAAAGAAGAAGGCGAGGCGAGACATTGAAATATTATCCTTAAATTGATTTCTTAATCAATATTATGAGGTATTGAGACTGGTGGTACCTCTGAATGGTTTCCATTTTATTTTAAATATAATTAATGCTGTTTTTATATGAAACGAACATAGTCCTAAAGTTGTCCATAAACAATCGCTATTTTATATCATATTTCTAATGGCTAATAATCTTAGAATGACGATTGAAAATCTATAAAGCATCGAAATTAGCTAGGTATTCCTTATTAAGTGTCGATAAATTTTACATCCGTATTTATTTAATCATATTTGAATAAATCTATTCCAATATCAAATTTACAATGAGAGTGCGCAAATGCGAGTATGTATCGTTGGAGCTGGTGAAATTGCCAAGGTTCATATTAAGGGAGTTAACAAAATAGAGGGAGCGCAGGTCGTTGGTATTCTTGATCGTTATTATACGCGCGGAGAAATGTTGGCAGAGATGGTTGAAGAGGGGCATGGTAACCCTATTGCTTATGTTGATTATGAAAAGATGTTAAAAGAGCAAAATCCTGATGTGGTCCATATATGCCTACCCCCTAATCTGCATTTTTCATATGCAGAAAAAGCACTCCAGTATGGCGCTCATATATTAGTTGAGAAACCATTTACTGTGACTTTAAAAGATGCAGAGCGTTTATACGAAATTGCGGATTCTAAAAATCTCAAGATATGCCCTATGTACAATCATTTATTTGATAAAGCAGCATTAGAAGTGAAGGATTTAGTGCATTCTAAGTCGATTGGTGATGTTGTAAATGTAGAGAGTTATTATGGTTTTAATCTCGGTGGAGCTAAAAGTAAATATAATCTAAAAGGGTCAGCTCATTGGGTTTACGATACGCCAGGGGGCCATCTTTTAAATATAGGCCCGCATATTTTATCGACGATGTTAGAGTTTACGGGTGCAGATAATGTTGAGTTTATACCAATGGCTATTAATCGCGGTAAAGCGCGTGAGGGTATGTTTGATGAATATCGTGTACTTATAAAGAACGGTGAAAATACTGGTTCATTTACGCTATCTCTCAATGCTAATCCCTATTTTCACTTTCTCAATATTTACGGAACAAAAAGTAGTATTTTTTATGATATTGCTAATTGGCATTTTAAAAAACAAGCTTTAAATCCTAAGTTTCCTAACGCCTTAGCTAGAGCCACGAATAACCTATCAGTTTCATGGAAAGGTATAACCTCAACAATTGGAGCAACCTTGCAATCCTTAACGGGACGGTTAACGCACTTTGACGGCATGTGGGAGTTGATGTCGCAATTTTATCAATCAATAGAGCAGGATCTACCGCCACCAGTCTCTAAAGAGGTTAATTTAGCAACAGTGAGAGGGTTAGAAACCATTGAAAATGTGACATCTATTCAATCGGTATAGTTTTCCATTCGGATAATTTTTTAAGAAACAGTTGGGTTGGTAAGTAAATGAAAATATTGGTGACAGGTGGTACAGGCTTCTTAGGCTCCGTGCTAGTCGATATGTTAGTTCGTCGGGGCAATGATGATGTGTCTGTTTTATCGGCGTCAGGAAGGTCTGCTGATGGAGCTAAAGCGATTCAAGCGAGCATCACAGATAGAGACGCCATGCACCGTTTAATCAGGGGGTTTGATGTTGTATGCCACCTAGCAGCTACGGTTGATGAGTCATTACCGCTTAATGAGATTTATAGAATCAATGTTGATGGTACGGTCAACGTGTTTGATGCTTGTATTGAAAATGGCATACCTAAGGTTGTCTACGCAAGTTCAGTAGGTATTTATGGAGACCTTAATGGGTTAATTGGCAATGAAAGCTCGCCAATGAATGCGGCGTCATCTTATGAAAGAACAAAAAAAGAAGTTGAATACCTAATTCCCGCATTCCGTCAGCGCGGCCTGACACTCATTAATCTAAGACCCGTTATTGTATATGGCCCTGGCTCACCCATGTGGCATAAAACCGTTGCGAATATTATAAGCGGTAAACCTTATATTGGCACTGGCCAGAATAAATGGCCGCTGGTTCATGTTGATGATGCCGCTGATGCTTTTTTACTTGCGATTGATAGTGATGATGAGATCAATGATGATTTTATTATTACAGGACCAAGAGCTTATCCTTATAAGGATATTGTTAAGGCGATTAAAAATTCTGTTAATAGAAAGCTTCCAGTTCCGAGAATCCCTCTAACTATATTAAGTTTCTTATCGTGGGTTAATAAGGTGATGAATAGTGTTGTTGGTGTTCCTTATGTTGTCACCCCTTTTAAGGTTAAACGTTTTTCACGCGATAGAGAGTTTATAACAAATAAGGCCAAAGAAGCTTTCGGTTATCAGCCAAAGATTGATTTAAACGAAGGCATTCAATCTCTAGTGGCTTATCACAAAAAATATTTTGATAAGTAATCGAGGTTTTCATACTGCCCAGGTGATGTGATTCTAAAAAAAAAATACTTTTACAAAGATATTTTAAAAGTTTTATTATTTGCAATCGAGGCCGCTTATTTAAAGGTATTAATAGGCTTTTAAAATTAGGTATTACCTAGATAAAGCGACCTTTTATCATGACTGTATTTAAAAATTGTTCTAGTCTACATTTCAAGCGTTAAGAATTATAGCTTCACAATAACTTAATGTACTCTTGTGAATGTATTGATTCTCTAACTTAAGTTTTCAAGCAGTCTATTTTTTACCGAAGAGTTTTTTCTTTTTTATTCAATTTTTATGGGTGATGAAATGAGTACGCTTATCAAGTGTTCAATTAAAATTATTCAAGATACATTTTTAATCAAAGTCACTGATTACTATGCAGCGGTCAATCGAAAAAAATTGACGTTGTCTTTTTTATTACTCTTCCCATTTATGTCTTTTTCGGCTTGTGCTACGGACTACCATGTTGGCCCTGACCAGTCTCATTCAAATTTAAATTCTATACCGTGGACAACTCTTGGGCCTGGTGATGTGGTAAATATACATTGGCGGAGTGAGCCTTATCGTTCCAAGATTGGTCTACGAGGTAGAGGCACTGCCGATAATCGAATTGTTATTCGAGGTGTTCTTGGACCCAATGGGCAGCGTCCTATTATTAGCGGCAATAATGCGGTCACACCAACTGACCTTCAGGGTTTCTTTAATTCACAGTGGGATGAGCACTTAGCTGTCATACTTATTAAGCGTCAAGCTCATGGTGATAATAGAGATGAGTGGGGATATAAACCTGGGTTTATCACTATTGAGAATCTTCGCATTGAAGGTGGACATGAACGTTATAGCTTTACGACAGGTTCAGGATCAAGTCGTACTTATAGTCGAGGCGCCGGTGGTATTTGGGCAGTTTTGGTTGAAAATTTTATCGTTAGAAATTGTGAGATAACAGATAATGGTAATGGTTTATTTGTCTTATCGAAAAACAATAATGAAGAAGAGACCTCCAGGAACGTACTCGTAGAAAGTAATTTCATTCATGATAACGGTACCGAAGGTGGTTGGTTAGAACATAACGTATATACGCAAGTATCAGGTATCACCTTTCAATATAACCGATTAGGTACGTTACGTAGTGGTGCCGTGGGTTCAACGCTCAAAGATCGCTCATCGAATACTGTAGTGAGGTACAACTGGATTGAGAGTTCTGCACGCGCTATAGATTTCGTCGAGCCCGAAGATAGTCATGATATTTTATCGCAGGAACCGAATTTTGGTGATGCTTATGTATACGGTAACGTGATAATCAATGACGGCTTATCTGGAAATATGATTCATTATGGTGGTGATACAGGTATTTATGAATGGTACCGTAAAGGGACGCTCTATTTTTATAACAATACGGTGATGATTCGTTCTATGGCAGCTCAGATGTATCGATCACGTTTATTTGATGTTTCGACAATGGAAGAGACTGTCGAGATGCGTAATAATATTATTCATCATATTGGTGATTCTAATTTTATGCTGATGAATGAGTTAGGTGTTGCTAATTTTAGTGGGACTAACTGGATTACTAACACTTGGCAGCAGGGGCATGAATCCCGTTTTGCAGGTACAATAAATACAGATGGAACGCTGTTAACGGGAAGTGCACCTGGTTTTTCCGATGCGTTGAATAATGATTTTAGATTAAATGTTGGCTCTCCAGCATTAGGTTCTGCAATTGCTTTACCGACGAGTATTGTGTCTAAACATCCTGTGGATCTGATGTATCAATTGCATACGAATAGCCAGCCTCGTTCATCATTAAATGACTTAGGCGCCTTTGACAGCAATGAAGATGGCACGCCTCCCTTAGCACGACCAACCCCACCTGCATATCTTAATATAGGTATTTCAGATTAGTCGCTACTTATTATTCTGGCCTAGAGCTTAGTCATGTTTAGGCCATTATTGATCCATAAGTTTGGTGAGTAATGGGTTTATCTTCTGTATCTCATAATTACACTGATCTTTGCAGTAGACTGAAATATAGTAGAGGTCAGCATCGGACCTGCCATTCAAGAGAGACGGTATTTGAAGTAGCTTAGCTTCAATTTTTGAAGATGTCTGAAATTGTCCAATTCGATACCAATAATAAATGTGTCTTTTCCCTTTTTTGTTATTAGATTGTAAGGTTTTTTTATTGATCGAATTTTTATTCCCATTGTTATCTTCTACTAAAATTATTGTTTCATGTTCGATAATATCCCATTGATCCTCGTCATATAAATTATTTTCATAATGGATCAACTCAGATCCTTGTTGTTGGTTCTGATATTTAATAACGGCCACTTTAGCTGTCAGATTATTAGTTCTGTATATTCCAGATGCCATTTCATCAAAACCATAGAAAATCGGTAATTCGATTTCATCATGTAACATTAAGGGTCCATTCCAGTTGGTATTTATTTCTGGGAGTTGTATGTTTCTAGATGGATTTGTGCTCTTTATTTTTAATGGTGACAGAAGATTCGTCGTTAGAAGTGTTAAAGCTAATATTATAATGGCTATAAATAATTGTTTTCGTGTATGCTTTTTGACTGATTCTTCTGGAGAGGTAGAGGGTGTATTCAAAGGGGTGTTTGTCGATTTTACCGAATTAATTAATAGAATTTTATGGCAAGATAATATAAGCGGAAGAAAGAAGATGACAAATATTAACCAGCCAAAATTACTGTGATCGTTGACTATCGAATGCTGCATATTACTGTTATGACCAATTACAATAATTAAGAAAACCCTTGTCCAATTAGCGATAAGCGCTATAAGTATGGCAAATGCTATAACTAAGAATTTTACTTGTATTGTTGCTTTTGATAAATGTGTCATTAATAAAATAGTTGAAAGTGAAGAAAGGAAATACTTTAAACCCGCGCATCCATGCTCTATAGAAAAAATTCCTGCTGGAATATGAACGTTAGTCCCTTCTATAAATGCAGGTATGCCGACTATGCTAATTAGCTCAGCATTAATCCATAGCGTCATATTTTGTAAAGGGCTTAAAATAATTGTCCAAACGGGTATAGAGAGATATATAAATAAGACAGGAAATAGAGCAATACGAAGAACTTCTTTTCCCCATAAACAATAAAATATTGAGAGGAGTATTAAGGGTAATGATGTGACCTGTAATACTTGAATGCTGATAGCTGTTCCAGACCACCAAATAAAAAGTGCTGCCATGAATATGGGTATAGCAAAAGGCATTGCTTTAGTTTTAGTTTTATAAAGTTGTAATTTATGATGCCAGATGAATAAGTAAAGTGAAATGCAAGCAATTAAAGGCCCGTGGGAGTAACTACTGTCTGAAACCCAATAATTTATAAGAAGACTTATAGTCTCACTAAAACTAAAGGCAATAATAAAAAGGACGGCCAATACGCTGAAGGTTAAAGGATTATTGTGACGGAGTGATCCATGATTGACTGGAGTTTTTGTAAACATAATTTTATAGCTGTGTTATCGACAGGTTTATCTTAGTTTATGATTTAAAATATGCGGGTATACACTTAAATCCTTAATTGAATAAATAATATTCAAATTTCATGTTTTCTTATTTAACTTATTCCATTACTACTTTCTTTACAGATAGATAGGTGAGCCTTTATCGCCTGATTAGTAGGCGCTAGTTCACTGGCTTTTTCCAAAAGTATTCTAGCTTTCTCTAATTCACCGTTCTTAAACAATATCCAGCCATAGGTATCAATAACTGATGGGAAGTCGGGCGCCATTTCATAGGCGCGTTTTGCAATAGTTAAGGCTTCAGGATGATTTGTTTTTAGATAGGCCCAGGCTAGATTATTAAGATTAACAACAGAGTCAGGTTGCTGATCACTGATATTTTCTAGTAATGGGATAGCTTTAGAATATTTTTCAGCTAATAAATAATCATTGGCCTGTGCTTTTAATAATGACATGCTATTAGGAATCTCATTAGCCCATGTGGTTAAAAAAGGTTTCTGATTGTCGCTTTTTGTTATGTTCAGTAAGTGATAAATCTTTTTCCCTAAATTATTTGTAGGGTGCTTATTCCAAATCGCTTGGTAAATTCCGATAGCAGCAATGAAATTATTTTGAGCAGCATAAAGATCTCCTTGTAATTCATCCCCCAATAATGGGTCACTCACCTTTATTTGATGTACTAATTTTTGTGCTTCTAAATATTGCTCACTTTGAATTTCCATTTCTGTCAGTAAAAT
>ENA-OQVM01002482-OQVM01002482.1-marine-metagenome-genome-assembly--contig:-NODE-2482-length-21483-cov-5.393208_pt1 | contig 21483 bp, 18 predicted proteins | sample MGYA00237776_ERZ505498 | MGnify/ENA primary metagenome ERZ505498 (study PRJEB26159, sample SAMN06265151) | marine metagenome | isolation source: Helgoland LTER site | place: Germany:Helgoland, sampling... | reverse complement strand
AAAATGTATCTGTATCTGTGTTTGGTCAAGAGCAATTTACTGCTGGAGACTTACAGAAATTTATTTCTGGATTTCAAGTATTGAATCCTGATTTAGTTATCTGTAACATGGACAAGTCTGTAAAGTTAAACGTAGAGATTTCAATAGAAAAAGGTAGAGGATTTGTTCCTGCAGAAGAAAATAAGAAAGCTTCAGCGCCAATTGGTACTATTTTTACAGATTCTATATACACGCCAATTAAGAATGTGAAATATGCAATCGAAAACTTTCGTGTAGAGCAAAAAACAGATTATGAAAAATTAGTTTTCGATATCGATACTGATGGCTCAATCAATCCAAAAGACGCGCTAACAGAAGCGGCAAAAATATTAATTCATCACTTTATGTTATTCTCTGATGAGCGTATCACTCTTGAAGCAGATGAAATTGCACAAACTGAAACATATGATGAAGAATCATTACACATGCGTCAGTTGTTAAAAACGAGATTAATTGATATGGATTTATCTGTCAGAGCTTTAAATTGTTTAAAAGCTGCCGAAGTAGATACCTTAGGAGATTTAGTTTCTTTTAACAAAAGTGATTTAATGAAGTTTAGAAACTTTGGAAAAAAATCATTAACAGAACTAGAAGAATTAGTAATCGTTAAAGGTTTAAGTTTCGGTATGGATTTAACAAAATATAAATTAGATAGAGATTAACCTTTCATATTTTGCTCCTCATAATGAGTTGATGCAAGATGAAAGTATAAAATAAACGTCATGAGACACGGAAAAAAACATAACCATTTAGGAAGAACAACTTCGCACAGAAAAGCGATGTTAGCTAATATGACTTGTTCATTAATTGAGCACAAGCGTATTAACACAACTGTTGCAAAAGCAAAAGCATTAAGAGTTTTTGTTGAGCCATTAATTACGAAATCTAAAACAGATACTACGCATAACAGACGTATCGTTTTTAGTTACTTACGTGATAAATTTGCTGTAACAGAATTGTTTAAAGAAATTTCTGTAAAAGTAGCTGATAGACCTGGAGGTTATCTTCGTATCATTAAGCTAGGGAATCGTCAAGGAGATAATGCTCCTATGGCAATGGTAGAATTAGTTGATTATAATGAAATCTACAACCCTAAAGGTAAAAAAGCAAAGAAAACTACTCGTAGAGGAAAAAGTAAAAAGGTAGAAGTTTCACAAGTTGAAGTTCCTGCAACAGAGGATACATCTGAAGAATAAAAAAATGAATTTTTTTTAAATCATATTAAAGGGATAAACATTAATGTTTATCCCTTTTTTTATATTTTTGTTTCACAAACCAAACACAACAACTATCAATGAAATATCAAACACGCAAAAAGGCTTTAGTTTTATTAGCAGATGGAACAATTTTTTACGGAAAATCTGTTGGAATAGAAGGTACTTCTACTGGAGAAATATGCTTCAATACTGGAATGACAGGCTATCAAGAAATATTTACAGATCCCTCTTATTTTGGTCAATTAATGGTCACAACCAATGCTCACATAGGTAATTATGGTGTAAATGCGAATGAAGTAGAATCAGATGGAATAAAAATATCAGGCTTAATTTGTAGAAATTTTAGTTTCACACATTCCAGAATCGATTCTGATGGAAATTTAAAAGATTGGTTTTTAGAACATAATATCGTTGCAATTTCAGATGTAGATACAAGAGCTTTAGTTTCTTACATCAGAGACAATGGAGCGATGAATGCAATTATTTCTACAGAGATTGATAATATCGATCTTTTGAAGAAACAATTGGCTGAAGTGCCAAGTATGGTAGGTTTGGAATTAGCTTCAAAAGTATCAACAAATGAACCTTATTTTGTTGGTGATGAAAGTTCGGAACTAAAAATATCAGTGCTGGATATAGGAATCAAAAAGAATATTATAAATAATTTAGTAAAAAGAGGTGCATACGTTAAAGTATTTCCATTTAATTCCTCCTTTGAAGAATTGGAAGCTTTTCAACCAGACGGATACTTTATTTCAAATGGACCTGGAGATCCAGAACCTTTGATTGAGGCTCAGGCAGTTGCTAAAGAAATTATAAAAAGAGATCTACCTCTGTTTGGCATTTGTTTGGGACACCAAGTGATTGCCTTGGCAAATGGTATTTCAACGTATAAGATGCACAATGGGCATCGAGGGATCAATCATCCAGTTAAAAATTTATTGACTGGTAAAGGAGAAATAACTTCTCAAAATCATGGTTTTGCAATCGATAGAAAAGAAACTGAAGCCAATGCCAATGTTGAGATTACTCATGTACATTTAAATGACCATACAGTTGCTGGGATTCGCTTGAAGAATAAAAACGTCTTCTCTGTTCAATACCATCCTGAAGCAAGTCCAGGACCTCACGATTCTGAATATCTATTTGATCAATTTATTCACAATATTCAAAAAGCGAAACTAGAGGTAAACTAGTATCAGCTTCAGTGATTAATTAGAAAACGTTTTCGTAAGTAACGAGTTAAATCATCACTAAATATCCTATATTTTGTAATTTAGCCATCACATAATATAGATATTAAATTAATTAAATTTCAATAAAATGAGTATTATTATAAGTGTTCACGCACGTCAAATTTTTGATTCAAGAGGAAACCCAACAGTAGAAGTAGATGTAACGACAGAAAATGGTGTTTTAGGTAGAGCAGCAGTTCCTTCAGGAGCTTCTACAGGAGAGCATGAAGCTGTTGAGTTACGTGATGGTGGAAAAGAATACATGGGTAAAGGTGTTTTAAAGGCCGTAGATAATGTAAATAGTATTATCGCGGGAGAATTACTTGGGACTTCTGTTTTCGAACAAAACGCTATTGATCAATTAATGATTGACTTAGATGGTACTCCAAATAAATCTAAACTAGGGGCTAACGCTATTTTAGGAGTTTCTTTAGCTGCTGCAAAAGCAGCTGCCAATGAGTTAGGAATGCCTTTATATAGATATGTAGGTGGTGTTTCAGCAAACACGTTACCGGTTCCAATGATGAATATCATTAACGGAGGTTCTCACTCAGATGCGCCAATTGCTTTTCAAGAATTTATGGTAATGCCAGTGAAAGCAGAAACTTTTTCTAAAGCAATGCAAATGGGTTCTGAAATTTTTCATAATCTAAAGAAAGTTTTACACGATAGAAACTTATCCACTGCTGTAGGAGATGAGGGAGGTTTTGCACCAACATTAGAAGGAACAGAAGATGCATTAGATACGATTGCCTTAGCTGTTAAAAATGCAGGATATTCATTTGGTGATGAAATTATGGTGGCATTAGATTGTGCTGCTGCAGAATTTTATGTGAATGGAAAATACGACTATTCTAAATTTGAAGGAGAGACAGGTAAGATAAGAAGTAGTCAGGAACAAGCTGATTATTTAGCTGAATTAGCAGCCAATTACCCTATTATTTCAATTGAAGATGGTATGGATGAAAATGATTGGGAAGGATGGAAATATTTAACAGAGAAAATTGGAGATAAAGTGCAACTAGTAGGTGATGATTTATTTGTTACAAACGTAGAGCGCTTGTCAAGAGGGATTGAAAATGGAATAGCAAATTCAATTCTAATTAAAGTAAATCAAATAGGTACTCTAACTGAAACTATTTCTGCTGTCAATATGGCAAAAAACGCAGGCTATACCTCAGTTATGTCTCATAGATCAGGTGAAACAGAAGATAACACTATCGCAGATTTAGCAGTAGCGTTAAATTGTGGTCAAATTAAAACGGGTTCTGCTTCTCGTTCTGATAGAATGGCAAAGTATAATCAATTATTACGTATTGAAGAAGAATTGGGAGCCACTGCTTATTTTCCAAAGCAAAATGCTTTTAAAATATAATTAATTTATAATTAGTTAGAAGCCTCATAATTTTTATGAGGCTTTTTTTTGCAATAAAAATTGATAAAATAAGCTTCATGAGATTAAAAATCTATATCTGTATGTCTTTTAAATGATCTAATAATATAGTATCTTTGAGCCGTTTAATTATACTAAAAAAATCAAATGTCAGATAAGGCAATATTGCAAGTTGGAGATAATAGCTATGAGTTTCCCCTTGTAAAAGGAACAGAAAATGAAATAGCCATTAATGTTAAAACGTTAAGAACTGCATCTCAAGGAATCATCACTATAGATCCAGGATTTAAAAATACAGGTTCATGTGAGAGTGCGATCACTTTTTTAGATGGAGAAAAAGGAATTTTACGATACAGAGGGTATTCAATTGAAGAGCTTGCAAATAAAGCAAGTTTTTTAGAGGTAGCGTATGCGCTTATTTTCGGAGATTTACCAAACAAGGAGCAATTAGATACATTTCATTCAGATATCAAGTCTAAATCTGTTGTTGATGAAGATGTAAAAAAAATTATTGATGCTTTTCCAAAGAACGCTCATCCAATGGGAATATTATCATCCCTAACGAGTGCATTGGTGGCCTTTAATCCATCTTCAGTTAATGTAGATTCTGAAGAGGAAATGTACAGAGCAATCGTAAAAATTATGGGAAAATTCCCAGTTTTAGTTGCATGGGCTATGCGTAAAATTGAAGGGCTACCTTTAAACTATGGCTCTAATTCACTCGGATATATTGAGAATGTTATGAAAATGATGTTCGAAAAGCCAAATGAAGAATTTGAAATCAATCCAATTATTAAATCGGCTTTAGATAAATTATTAATTTTACATGCAGATCACGAACAAAATTGTTCCACGTCTACAGTTAGAGTCGTAGGTTCGTCACATGCTGGTTTGTTCGCATCTATTTCTGCAGGGATCTCTGCTTTATGGGGTCCATTACATGGAGGTGCTAATCAAGCAGTTTTAGAAATGTTAGAGTCTATAAAAGCCGATGGAGGGGATACTAAAAAGTATATGGCCAAAGCGAAAGATAAAAATGATTCATTTCGTTTAATGGGATTTGGGCACAGAGTATATAAAAACTTTGATCCCAGAGCAAAAATCATTAAGGAAGCAGCAGACGAAGTTTTAAACGATTTAGGGATTAATGATCCGATATTAGACATCGCCAGAGCGTTAGAGCAAGAAGCCTTAAATGACCCTTACTTTGTTGAAAGAAAATTGTATCCTAATGTCGATTTTTACTCAGGTATCATATACAGAGCGATGGGGATTCCTGTAGAAATGTTCACGGTAATGTTTGCTCTAGGTCGTCTTCCTGGGTGGATAGCACAGTGGAAAGAAATGAGATTGCGTAAGGAGCCAATAGGCCGTCCACGTCAAATATACATTGGTGAAAATCATAGAGAATTTATCCCAATAGGGAAGAGATAAATTATAGTATATTTCAAAATAAAAAGCTTCATATTTCATGAAGCTTTTTTTACCTCATTTATATGTTAAGATTAAATATAAATAATGAAACTTCAAGATTAAGAGCGGTAATTTTAGGTATTGCCAAAAGCAATGGTGGGGTTCCTAAGTTAGAGAATTGCTATGACCCTAAAAGTATAGATCATGTTTTGGCAGGTTCCTATCCAAAAGAGCAAGACATGGTTTCAGAGATGGAGGCTGTTGTTCAAGTTTTTAAAAAGTATGATGTTCAGGTTTTTAGGCCAGAGGTAATCGAAGATTACAATCAAATATTTTCTAGAGACATTGCTTTTGTAATTGAAGATACTTTTATTGAAGCGAACATACTTCCTGACAGGGAAAGAGAATACAAAGCGATAGAAAAGGTAATCTCGCAAATAAATCCGAAAAAAATAGTTATTCTACCGAAAGAATGTCATGTAGAAGGAGGCGATGTTGTTCTGTGGAATGAGCATCTATTTGTAGGAACATATTCTGGAAGTGATTACGCAGATTATATTACTGCTCGTACAAATATTGATGCTGTAATAGCCTTACAAGAACTATTTCCGCATAAAAAAGTAAAGTCCTTTGAGTTAAGAAAATCAAATACAAATGCAACTGAGAATGCCTTGCATCTAGACTGTTGTTTTCAACCAATTGGAACAAATAAAGCAATTCTTCATAAAAACGGTTTTTTAGTTGAAAGCGAATACGAATGGTTGGTCAATTTTTTTGGCAAAGAAAATATTTTTGAAATAACGAAAGAAGAAATGTACAATATGAATAGTAATGTTTTTTCTATTTCTGAAGAAATCATTATTTCAGAAAAAAATTTTACCCGTTTAAATTGTTGGCTAAGAGAAAATGGTTTTACAGTTGAAGAAGTTCCCTATGTTGAAATTGCCAAACAAGAAGGTTTATTAAGATGTTCTACGTTACCTTTAATAAGAGATTAGTGTGTTTATGTTTTTTTAAAGGGAGGTCCTTAGTGATCGAGTATACTTGTTTGCAAAAAAAAACGAGCATCAAGCTCGTTTTTGTATTAAATTATAAAGCTCTTTTATTTATTCTGTTTTAATTTTAGCGAGGTATTTTTGAAAACGCTTTCCATAATCAGATTTCTTTACTTTATCTGATAGAGAATTACTTAGGGTGTCTAGCATTTTTAAACTAGCATTATACATCTCAGTGAGCCCAAGATAAGGTGCTACTTCTGAGTCAGCATTTGAAATTGCAAAGTTAGTTGTAAAGAGCACTTTTCTTTTAATTAATTTGTTGTAATCATTTTCTAATTTGGTAATTAATTTTGTGTCCTTTGCTTTTTTTGCATCAAAATCTTCTTTTATCAATTCCAAACGCTTGTTTTGAAACTTCTTTTTAATCGTATTGTATTTGTTTAAAATTTCTTGATTTTTAGAGCCAGTAATTTCTGGATTATAACCAAATTGATCAAGTTTGTCATTGATAGTGATGGTTCCTTCTTCCCCAAAAAATAAAATTCTTTTGTTTGTCGTATTCCCATCAAAAGTTAAATAATACAATACAGGAGATATTACATTATCAGTCAAACTATATCGATCACTTCCTAATAAGTCAATTGAATCCACAGAAATTAAAAGAGAATCTTTCATCTTTTGAAGATATAGGGTCCCTTTTTTAAGTCCTTTGATTTGCCCTTGAACTAGCATGTTTGTCTCTTTTTTTGAAGAACAGGCTGTTATTAAAATTGATACTATTAAAAGAGTAATAATTTTTTTCATGTGTAAAAGTTTGTGATCGCTAATATCTTCAATTTTATTTAAAATGTCGCAGATAATTCCATTAAAATAGTACATAAAATAGCTCCGACTGTTCCTATTGCGTATCCAAAAACGGCAAGTAAAACTCCAACGGTAGCTAAAGAGGGATGAAAAGCTTGAGCGACAATGGGTGCAGAGGCTGCGCCGCCAACATTTGCTTGACTACCTAGAGCTAGAAAGAAATAAGGAGCTTTTATTATTTTAGCAACAATGATCAATAGTATTGCATGAATACTTATCCATACAAAACCTATGACCATCAGACCAGGGTTTTCAAAAGCTTGATTTAAATCCATTTTCATACCAATAGTAGCAACCAAAATATAGATAAAAATACTCCCTAATTTACTAGCACCTGCACCTTCGTAATTTTTTGCTTTCGTATAGGATAAAAGAATTGCTATGATCGTAGAAATGCTAATCAACCAAAAGAAAGGAGAACCTAAAAAGGAAAATACATTTCGCCAGGTCTGAGAATTAATAGCGGCTACTATTTCCGAAAAAAACAGGCTCAAATATTTCGCTGAAAAATGCCCAAAACCAACAGTTCCAAAAGCGATTGCAAGCATGATCATAAAATCGGATAACGTAGGGTTTTTCTTTATTTTTTGAGTAAAAGAGATTACTTTATCTTTTAATTCTTCAATAGCAATTGTGTCGGCCTTTAACCATTTATTTATTGAGTCTTTTTTACCGATTCCTATCAGTAAAATAGCCATCCAAACATTGGCAACTACTATATCTACAATGACCATTCCTCCGTATTTTGCAGGATTGTATTTGTAAATTTCTAGCATGGCTGTTTGATTTGCTCCACCTCCAATCCAGCTTCCAGCTAGGGTAGAAAGCCCTCTCCAAACAGCATCGAAATCTGAGCCACCCACTGTTTCTGGTGAAAAAAATGAAATCAATAAAATGGCAATTGGTCCTCCAATGACAATTCCAATTGTTCCTGTGAAAAACATAATTAATGCTTTTGAACCTAGATTGAAAATTGCCTTTAAATCGATGCTTAAGGTCATTAAAACGAGTGCTGCAGGGAGTAGAAATCGACTGGCAACATAATACAATTGAGAAGCATGAGATATAATCTCACCATCAGGATTTGTTGTTTTCCATGCTGGTGAAATCAGACCTGTGGTGGTAAATATTGCGGGTATAAAATAGGCCATAAATAATCCAGGAACAATTTTATAAAATCGATGCCAGAATCCATTGGTTTTAGATTCTGTATAGAAAACAACCCCCAAAGAGCTCATTAAAATTCCAAATACAATCGCATCATTCGTGAATATTGGTTCCATTGATTTTATTTTTTTCGATGATTGGTATTTAAGACAATGCCTAATTGTAATCTGTTAAATCCGATATTTTGTAATTTCTGATAAAAATATCCTGCTTTGAATTTAACAGCATTGTTTCGTTTGTATAGGAATCCAGCGCCAGTCCAATTTTGGGAAATTAAATCGCCTTTAAAATTAAAAAATATTTCGTTGAATACGTACATGTTCCACTTTTCTGAAAGTGGGTATGCTGCGTTGATATCGTATCGTAACCAGTTTTCAGTAGATTTAATAGCATTTTTTTCTATGAAGCGATGTTCAAAACGAAAACGATGTTTTAATTTAAAATCTCCGAGTTTGTAATTTACAATAATGTCTTCATACAGTCTAAATTCGGTTAGTAGTTCGGATGGGCTTCGATATGCTGTATCTGCATCTGCATAACTAATACCTGCTGTAAAATTTACTTTTGAATTTAGCTTATAATTTACACCGAGTCTGTAAATTGATTGTTGAAATTCATTGGTCAACTCAAAATAACGAAAATGAGCCATTGTTTTTAGAGCAAATTTTTCTGAAAGTTTGTGTGAACCGTTGTACATAAACCAAGACCCCAATTTGTCTTCAGCAGTATTTTGGGCCTTACTATTTAAAGAAAAAAGAATGAAACACACTAACAATATTAATTCTTTCATATGTAATTAAAGAATGGATTATTAACTTAATTGTGCTAAAATAATTTTTTTTTTAACAAATACCTTTCTTTGATTACAACTTATTTATACATTCGCTTTGAATTAATAATGTTATTTATAGATGAATGTTAAGTTTTTTTTAGTGATTTCTTTTCTTTTCTTTTCAAAAGCATCAGAAAAAGAGTCCATATTTTGGGGTAAAAATGGTCATAGAGCTACAGGTGAAATAGCAGAAAAATATTTAAATAAAAGAACCAAAAAGAGAATTAATAAAATTTTAAATGGTCAAAGTTTAGCTTTTGTTTCTACCTATGCCGATGAGATAAAATCAGACAGAAACTATAATAAGTATTATTCTTGGCACTATATCAATATGGATCTGGATGAGACTTATGCTTCTGCAGAAAAAAATCCAAAAGGAGACTTAGTTACAGGAATTCAAACCTGTGTTGCCGTTCTTAAAGATAAAAATAGCACTTTAAAAGATAAAAAATTTCATCTAAAAATGTTAGTTCATTTTTTAGGTGATTTACACCAACCTTTGCATATTGGTAGAAGAGAGGATAGGGGTGGTAATGATATTCAACTTAAATGGTTTGGGAGTAAAACGAACTTACATCAAGTTTGGGATCATTCGTTGATTGATGACTGGGGAATGAGTTATTTAGAGTTAGCTAATAATGCTAAAAGTTTATCCAAAAAACAACTATTAGCAATAGAAAAAGGCTCATTGATTGATTGGGTAAATGAAGTTCATGAGCTTACTAACGACGTTTATAATTCTGTTGAATCAGGTCAAAATTTACGATATAGATATTCTTATGAACATTTCGGAATTGTGAGAAATCAATTACAAAAAGGGGGTATTCGTTTGGCTAAAATATTGAACGAAATTTTTGATTAACACTGCTTTAAAGCAGTGAATGAGTTGTGTAAATTATAGGGGTTCTTTTTTAATAGTAGATCATTTAAATATATTTCTAAATGCTTAAAATTATATCTTATTCATTGTTTTTATCTTTTATGTTTTCATGTAAACAAACAAAGGTTGAGAATATTTCAATCCAAGTAACTTCTGTAAAGTCCTATACTTACAATGAGTTTAAGCCTTTGTTAGAAATAAAAGATGATAAAACGTATGTCATTAATTTTTGGGCAACTTGGTGTGCTCCTTGCGTTAAAGAGTTACCCGCTTTTGAAAGGTTACAAGAACAATATGCAGATAAAAATGTTGAAGTTGTTTTAGTGAGTTTAGATTTTCCTGAACAAGTAGAAAAAAGACTGATTCCTCTTATCAATAAAAAAAAGCTACAATCAAAAGTTATTCTATTGGCCGATGTAAATGATGATGTTTGGATCAAAGCAATCGACTCTTCTTGGTCTGGAGCTCTTCCTGCAACGATTATTTATAATTCGAAAAGTCGAACTTTCTTTGAGAAATCTTTTGACTATGATTTATTAGAGGCTGAATTACAACCTTTTTTAAAGTCTGTTTTGTAAAACAGTAATGTTGTAAATTTAATTGATAAAAGTTTTTTTCTATTCCTAAATTATTTGTAAAAAAAAAGAGCTAATTCTTTCGATAAGAAGTTCCTTGAAATGATTCTTAAAATCAATTTTTTTGAGAGGAAAACACAATTAATACCAGCGTTTCTTTTTCTTTTTGGAGGCTTCAGATTTCCTCCCTTTTTTATGTTTGCTGATGGTGTTGGGTTGCTTCTTCTTATGAGTTGGTTTAGAAATAGGATATGGATGGTCGTCAATGATTTTAATAGTCTTTTCAATCAACGCTTCAATAATTTTAATATACCCATTTTCATCCGGAGAGCAGAAGGAAAAGGCAATACCAGATTTTCCTGCCCTACCAGTTCTACCTATTCTGTGTATATATGTTTCAGGAATGTTTGGAATGTCAAAATTAATAATGGCATCTACATTGATAATGTCAATTCCACGCGCAGCGACATCTGTAGCGATTAGAATAGTTGCTTTTTGGTTTTTAAAATCCTCAATAGCTTTATTTCGGATACTTTGTGTTTTATCTCCATGAATACTTGTTACTTTGTATCCATTTTTTAGTAAACTTTCTTCGAGTTTATCTACTCCAAATTTTGTACGCCTAAAAATAATTATTTTTCCATTTATGGTATTTCTTAACAGATGCAAACACAAATCTGTTTTGTTCTTTTTTGGAAGATAGTACAATAGTTGTCCGATATTTTTTGCAGTAGTATCTTCAGGGTTTATTTCAATCTTTATAGGGTTTTTGAGAGTAGTTTTGGCTAATTCATTAATTTTTTCTGGAATCGTTGCTGAAAAAAGTAAGGTTTGCTTTTTTTTAGGACACCAAGCTTCTATTTTTTTTACGTCGTTTATAAATCCCATGTCCAACATTAAATCGGCTTCGTCTAGTACAAAAATCTCAATAGCGCTTAAGTCGATGTTCCCCTGTAATTGAAGGTCAATTAACCTTCCTGGAGTTGCAATTAAGATGTCTATTCCTTCTGCTAACAGTTCTTTTTGTGGTGCTAGTGAAACACCTCCAAAAACAGCTGTTGTAGCTAGGTTTGTGTATTTGCTGTAGTTGGTAAACTTTTCTAGAATTTGAATGGCTAATTCACGAGTTGGAGTAATGATTACTGATTTTATCTTTTTTACGCTCTTTTCTTCGGATGCTTTTTCAGATAATAGCTGAATAATAGGTAAGGCAAAAGCGGCGGTTTTACCAGTACCTGTTTGTGCAGAAACGATGACATTCTCTTTAGCTAAAACCAAAGGAATTGCTTTTTGTTGGACCAAAGTAGCCGTATGAAATCGCTCTTCAGCAACCGCCTTTAATATTGATGTATCTAAAGAAAACTCAGCAAACTTCATGTGTTATTTTTAGTGCAAAGGTAGTTTAAAAGTATGGATGGTTTTATATCAATTTTAGATTTTGATGACTTCGCTGATCCTACTTTTTTTTTGGAAAATAACCCGTTCCCTTGCTTACAATCTTTCTTCAATCCAACGTTTAAAACTATAAAAGTTTTGAGGAGCAACTCCATGACCTACAGGGTATTCTGAGTAGGTGTTTTGAAGCTTTAAATTATCTAGAAAAGGTTTGCTATTTCTAGCCCATTCTACCGGTAAAACCTGATCTACAGATCCATGAGAACAATAATAGTCAGTTCTAATTTCTTTTGAAATAGTAGCGGGTAATAAGTCGGTATTTATATAACCACTTAATGCAATTACGTTTTGTACCTTGTTCGGATAGAAAAAACTCAAAGAGTAGCTTAAGATTGCACCCTGACTAAAACCTAATAAAAATGTTTGCGCTACATCTGTCTTGTATTTTTCTTTTATTATATCAATAAAAACGGCTATTTTATCAATAGACTCTTTCGCCTGTTTTAAATCTGAAAATTTACCATTTATGCGATCAAAATTTATATCATACCAGGCATAACTTCCAGGCTGCATGTTTATAGGAGCTTGAGCGCTTATAATTAAAAATTGATCGGGTAGTTCCTCTGAAAATGAAAAGAGATCTTGTTCATTGCTTCCGTAACCATGTAATAAAATTAGTAAGGGTGGGTTTTCGACTTCTTTTTTTGGTATTCTTACCAGGTAATTCAAATCGCTCATTGTGATGCTACCTTTAACGTAGTAGTTAAATATTTTTAAACCATTCTTGAAATTGATCTCCAAAAAATGGTATTCTTTTTTCTTGCCCTTTAATGGCTCCTAAAACTCCAATGATTCTAAAAACAAACAAGATAAATGCAATTAATACTCCAGTATTATTTCCTAAATAATCGGTAATAACGTATTGATTTAATAAACCAAAAATTCCCAATCCAATCATTTGCCTTATGTGAAAAGCAGCAAAAGAATTTTTTTTACCACGATGAATCACAAGTGCTACGATAGTTCCAACAATTGTAATATGACTGATGATGGCTGTTGTTTTACCTTCTTGTATTGTTTGATAATTCAAGTTGTATTGTTATAAGATTAGTTGATTGTTAGAGAAAATTCCGTATGCTTTTCCTTTTAATTTTTTATTTAAAAAAGGACTGTTTTTTGATGTTGATAAAATATGTTCCTTTGTAAAGGTATATTCGTTTTCGGGGTTAAATAGCGTAATTTCAGCAATATTTTTTTCCTGAATTGAGTGATTTTCTATCCCAAAAACAGCTTTTGGATTGCATGTGATGTTTTGTATGAAATCTTCCAGTGTTAAAACAGAATTGATAGCACCAAAAGCACTCTCTAAGCCTATTGCTCCTGCTTTTGCTTCGCTAAATTCTACATTCTTATGTTCTATGTCTATCGGATTGTGATCTGAGGTAATTAGGTCTATTACTCCAGATTTAATTCCTTTTTGGAGGTCTTTTACATCCGTTTTGGTTCTTAAGGGAGGATTTACTTTAAAGTGACTATTAAAGCCATGTAATTCGTCATCAGACAAGGTTAAATGATGAACAGAAACACTACAGCTAACTTGAAGTCCTTTCTTTTTTGCCTCTTTGATTAACGCGACAGATTTGCCTGTTGTAATTGTTGGAATGTGCAACTTTCCTCCAGTATATTCTAGTAAAAATAAATCCCTTGCAATTTGAATATGTTCTGCCAAACTAGGATCTCCTTTGAGACCTAATTTTGTGCTATTTATCCCTTCGTTTGCCGTTCCTTCTCCAGCAATGGATCTGTTCTTAGGGAAACTATAGATTAAGCCATTAAAATTTTGAGCATATAAAAGGGCAATTTTCATTAAATTATCATTGGTAATTGGCGAATTGTAGTCACCAAATGCGATCGCTCCAGATTGTTGCATGTCATACAATTCTGCCATTTCTAATCCTTTACTCTCTTGTGTTAAAGCTCCAATAGGATAAAGATTTGTAGCAAACCCTTTCGATTTGTTTCGTATAAATTCAACAGCAGATTTGTGATCAATGATTGGATTTGTGTTGGCGTTGACCGCTACAGAAGTGAAACCACTTTTTGCTGCAACTGTTAATCCGTTTTTTATGGTTTCTCTTTCTTCGTAACCAGGTTCCCCTAAGGAAACACTTGAATCAAACCAGCCACAAGAGACATGTAAATTTTCTAATTCTATAACTTGATAGTGCTTGCTGTTTTTGATAGAATCCGAAATTTTTTCAATAATTCCGTTGGTAATTAAAATGTCTTTTTTTTGATTGTGAAATGGGCTAGAATTATCAATAATCGTCGCCGATTTTAAAAGCGTATTCATGGTTTGTAGAATTTCAAAATTAAAATTTCTAACAACAAAGATACAATTGCCAACGTTAAAAACCATTTCCAAAGCCAATGAACTTTGTTTTTTTTGTTAGTTTCTTCAAAAACTTCTGAAATGGATTCAGAAATAATTCCTTTTTTACTGACCTGTTTTAGTTCATTTAAGTTCATGAAGTTCAGAGAACTTTCCTCTTTTGGGGAATTAAAAGCCAGTGTCAAAATGGATTCGTTATCTTTTAAAACATCATAGAAGCCCGATTTTAAAAGTTCCTCGTTTGTAGTTATACGAACTTTATTTTGAAACTTTAATTGAGGAGGGATAAAAGATGCTTCTGCATTCGAAATTGTAAAGACTTGCTCTTTTTTTGTGCTTGTTTCTATGTCAATTTTATATTTGGTGCTTAGTCTGTAAAATAATTGACTGTTTTTAAAACTTAATTTTCCGAAATTATAGAAAATAGGAACAACTAAAGGAGAATTAATAAAATTACTATTATTTTTTTTCAAAGATGCTGAAACCCAATAAACAGCCCTTTTTTTATTTTTAATTTGAGCAATAAAAGAAGTGTTGTTTTCAAAAAGAAGAATATTAGTGGCCTTCTCTGAATAAAAAGGAAAATAACTTTGCACTGTTGGATATTGAAAATTAGTTACTTCTTTTGAAAATACGTTCTTAAATAAGGGATGCTCAAAGTTGATGTTTGTAATTTTAAGCGGATTATTTTTTAGCGCGTCAATTTTTCCAACTCCCAATACTTTTAATAAATCATTGTACGAGTTTATAGTTGATTTTTTATTCGGAATAATTATTAAACTTCCTCCATTATCAGAAAATTCTAACAATTTTTTTATGAGAACCTTTGGAATGTTTTCAATTTCATTTAATACAATTAATTGTTGTTTTGGTATGGAATTATAATCTGTATTTTGAATAGTTGATTGGAGGAAATTAAACTCTTTATTATTGTATATTTTAGTCAGGAAATTTGCATTTTTTCCGATCGATAAAACATTGATTTTTTGGTCTTTTTTAATTGTAAAAAAAAGTGTATCATCGAAGGGATATGCATCGCTAAAATTACTTGTAATTTTTCCTTTTAATTCTTTTTGATTTTTAATTTTAAATTCAATTTTTTTATACGTATTTTTTTCAAAAGAGGAGGAGCGTTTACTTATTAGTTTTGATTTGTTGTAAATAGCTACAGGAACATTCTTTTTCGCGTCTCCTTGATTTCTTACGATAACATTTAGGGTGCAATTAACCGTATTTGAATCGCTGATAAAAACACTATCAATAGAAATGTTGTCTTTTATAGAAGGATTTAGTTTTACTGCAGAAAATTGAGGTGTTACATTTGTAAACTTGTTTTTATAAATATACTGAAAATCAGATATTAATATTATTTTATCTAAACCTTTAGTTTTATTTTTGATTTTGGTGTCAAACTTTAATAAAACCGTAGAGATGTCAATTTTTTTTACAGTATTTTTAACTTTTAGTAGTATTTTTTTCAATTCAATTTTTGTTTTTTCCGGATAAAAATTTGAATTTGTTAGCAGAGAATACTGGTCTTCATTGGAAGCATGCCTTATGATTTCTTGGGCTGAAACTTGTAGTAAGTTGCCTCTTTTTCCTTCCGTATTTGTGCTCAATGAATTGTCTAAATAAATATAATTATGTTGTTTTATTGTGGCTTTTTTGTTGCTTATGTATGGTTGAGAAAAGGTTAGTATGATGGTGGAAAACAAGAGTAATCTTGTTGCTAAAATTAGCCATTTTTTGATGCGAGAACTTTTGCGTGTCTGTTGCGCTATTTTATACAAAAAAGAGACATTTGTAAACGGTGTTTTTACAAATTTTTGTGATTGAAATAAATGCACTAAAATTGGAATAATTAACAGTGTCAATAAGTACAATATTTCCGGATTTTTAAAATGCATTTTTTGTTTTTAGAAGACTAATTTATTATAAAATTCTTTGTCAAAAGAAGGTTGTTAATTCGCTATTAAAACTTTTCAAAAACACCCAAGCCAAATAATGCAAAATCGTACTTTACAGGATCCTCATGGTCTAGTTTTCTCAAGTTAATGTCTAATTCCGTAACTGCTTTCCAATCATTTTGTTTTCTGGAAAGCAGTGCTAGTTTTCGAGCAACATTTCCAGAATGTACATCCAAAGGGCAAGAAAGGTTTGCTGCATTGTGTGTCTTCCATATTCCAAAATCGACTCCAGTTTGATCATTTCTTACCATCCAGCGTAAAAACATATTTATTCTTTTCGCAGCAGAGTTTTTTAATGGATCTGAAAGGTGCTTTTTCGTTCTCTGTAGATGTGGAATTTCAAAAAATATTTTTTTTAAGTTGTGTATTGCTTCTATGTATGTTGTTTTTTCTCCGATGATTGCTAAGGTTTTTTCTAATCCTTGATGTTTCTTATATAGGTGCTCTAATGATTTTATAAATTGGTATAAGTCCTCTGAATTAAATGTCCTATGAACAAAATTTTTAAAAGGTTTTAAATCACTCTTTTGATGGTTTATGATAAAGTCATAGGGAGCATTGTCTAATAATTCCATCATTTTGAGAGCGTTTCTGATAATCATTTTCCGATTACCCCATGAAATGATTGCTGTTAAAAAACCAGAGATTTCAATATCTTCTTTTTTAGAAAATAAATGAGGAATTTGTATGGGATCGCTCTCTATGAAGCTTGGATTGTTATAGAGCATTACTTTTTCGTCTAAAAACTCTTTGAGTTCTTTTTGATCCATACAACTAGTTTTTTGCTACAATTTTCCCATCGTTCATTGTCAATTTTCTATCAGCCATGTTTGCTAATTCTTCGTTATGAGTAACGATAATAAAGGTTTGATTTAATTTGTCTCTTAATTCAAAAAATAATTTGTGCAACTGTTTTGCAGCAGTACTGTCTAAATTTCCACTAGGCTCATCCGCCAAAATAATAGAAGGGTTGTTGATCAGTGCTCTAGCCACTGCCACTCTTTGTTGTTCACCACCGGAGAGTTCATTCGGTTTGTGATTTAATCGGTCGGATAGCCCGAGTAACTCTAATAATTCTTTTGCTCTTATTTCTGTTTCTTTTTTTGATTTGTTACCGATAAATGCCGGAATACATACGTTTTCTAATGCAGTAAATTCAGGTAATAATTGGTGAAATTGAAAAATAAAACCGATGTGTTTGTTTCTAAATTCAGAGATTTCTTTATCTGATAAATTTTTCAATGATATTGTATTGATACTCAATTCAAATTTCTCTTGAGTAGTTGGTTTGTCTAGCGTTCCTAGAATTTGTAAAAGAGTTGTTTTTCCTGCTCCTGAGGGACCAACAATGGCAACAATCTCTCCTTTATTTACGTGTAGGTTGACACCTCTTAAAACCTCCGTATTCCCGAAATATTTGTGAATATTTTTACCTAAAACCATATCTAGAATTTTACAACGAATGTATAAAAAAGAAATTATAAAAAATAGCTTGGTTTTGCCATATTTATATTTTTGACTGTGGGATCGAATTTATTAAATTAGTTTTTTTTAAAAAATTGATATCAAATGTATGTTGTGGTAAAAATAATCCAATTTTGAGATTTAGTTGGTCGAGATCAGTCTGTATTTATCAACTAAATATTTATTGAGAATTGTCGGTATTTTTTTAATGAAAACTATGCAAGGTTTTATATATGAATTTGTATTTTTGTTTCCGTTTATAAATACCTACAAATGAATTTACACGAATATCAAGGAAAAGAAATATTAAATAGTTTTGGAGTTAGAATTCAAAGAGGAATTGTAGCAAGTACCCCTGCAGAAGCAGTTGAGGCGGCTAAAAAACTAACGGAAGAAACTGGTACAGGTTGGCATGTAATAAAAGCGCAAGTTCACGCAGGTGGTCGTGGAAAAGGGGGTGGAGTTAAGTTGGCCAAAAATTTAGATCAGGTAAAAAGTATTGCTGATGATATTTTAGGAATGATGTTGATTACGCCTCAAACCTCTGCAGAAGGAAAATTAGTAAATCAAGTTTTAATTTGCGAAGATGTGTATTATCCTGGTGACGAAGAACCAGACGAATATTATATGTCTGTATTGCTAAACAGAGCAACTGGTAAGAACATGATCATGTATTCTACTGAAGGAGGGATGGATATTGAAACAGTTGCTGAAGAAACACCTCATTTGATCTTTACAGAAGAAATTGATCCTCTACTTGGAATCATGCCTTTTCAGGCACGTAAAGTAGCTTTCAATTTAGGTCTTTCAGGGGTCGCTTTTAAAGAAATGACAAAGTTCGTAAGTGCATTATATACTTCCTATATAAAATCGGATGCTGCCATGTTTGAAATCAATCCCGTATTAAAAACATCAGATGCTAAAATTATGGCTGTTGATGCTAAAGTTTCTTTAGATGAAAATGCATTATACAGACATAAAGATTATGCTCAAATGCGTGATTTAAGAGAAGAAAATCAGATTGAAGTGGAAGCAAAAGCTGCCGGTCTAAATTATGTTGATTTAGATGGTAATGTTGGATGTATGGTAAACGGTGCTGGTTTAGCAATGGGAACGATGGATTTAATTAAAGAGTCTGGTGGAGAGCCTGCAAACTTTTTAGATGTTGGTGGTACAGCAGATGCTCAAAGAGTTGAAACTGCATTTGGTATTATTTTAAAAGACCCAGCTGTAAAAGCAATTTTAGTAAATATTTTTGGTGGTATTGTTCGTTGTGATAGAGTAGCACAAGGTGTTGTAGATGCCTACAAAAGTATGGGTGATAAAATTACGGTGCCTATTATTTGTAGATTACAAGGGACCAATGCTAAAGAAGCAAAAGAGTTAATTGATACTTCTGGAATGGAAATTATTTCTGCTACAGAATTTCAAGAAGCTGCTGACAAAGTACAAGAAGTTTTAGCACTTTCTTAAACTAGCTAAAAAATAAAAAAAAGCCTCACATTATGTGGGGCTTTTTTATTGTAAGCTAATAAGTGTAAATCTCGGATTATTTTATAATTTATCTTTAAGGTTCGCAATTTCATCACGTAATTTAGCGGCAACAACAAAGTCTAACTCCTTTGCAGCAATTTCCATTAGCTTTCGTTTATCTCTAATTCGTTTTTCTATTTCTTCTTTTGGTAAATATTGAAGATCTTGTTCTGCTGCCTTTTGTATCGCATTGTCATAATGATAACTAGAGACTGCAGATTTAGAGAGGGTATCATCAATTTTTTTATTTATTTGAGTAGGGATTATATCGTGTTTTGTATTGTATGCTATTTGTTTTTCTCTTCTTCGATCCGTTTCATCAATCGTTTTTTGCATACTGTTGGTTATCTTATCAGCATATAAAATGGCCAAACCATTAATGTTTCTTGCTGCTCTACCTACAGTTTGAGTAATCGATCTGTGACTTCTTAAGAAGCCTTCTTTGTCAGCATCTAATATGGCAACCAGAGAAACTTCAGGTAAATCCAATCCCTCTCTTAAAAGGTTTACACCTATTAATACATCAAACAATCCCTTGCGAAGATCTTGCATGATTTCAACTCGTTCCAAGGTATCTACGTCAGAATGAATATATCTACATCGAATGGCAACTCTTGTTAGATACTTTGTCAGCTCTTCTGCCATTCTTTTCGTTAGAGTTGTTACAAGTGTTCGTTCGTCTTTCTCAACTCGAACCTGTATTTCTTCAATCAAATCATCAATCTGATTTAGACTGGGTCTGATTTCTATAATTGGATCTAACAACCCTGTAGGTCTGATTACTTGTTCTATAAAAATCCCTTCTGTTTTTTGTAATTCATAGTCTGCAGGAGTTGCACTTACGAAAATAGTTTGATTTTGTATCGCTTCAAATTCCTCAAACTTCAAAGGACGATTATCCATGGCTGCTGGTAATCGAAAGCCATATTCTACAAGATTTTCTTTTCTACTTCTATCTCCACCATACATAGCGTGAGTTTGAGGAACAGTTACATGGCTTTCATCAATAATCATTAAATAGTCGTCAGGAAAGTAATCCAACAGACAGAAAGGCCTAGTTCCTGGTTCTCTTCCATCTAAATATCTAGAATAGTTTTCAATTCCTGAACAGTATCCTAATTCTCTGATCATTTCTAAATCGAATTCTGTACGTTCTTTTAAACGTTTTGCCTCTAGATGTTTTCCAATTTCATTAAAATATTCCACTTGTTTCACCATATCTTCCTGAATTTGATGAATCGCATTTTGTAAAACATCAGGAGAGGTTACAAATAGGTTTGCAGGATAAATAGTAAGTTCTTGGAAACTTTCTATAATGGCATTGCTCTCTAGATCAAATGATTCGATCTCTTCAATTTCATCTCCAAAAAAATGGATTCTGTACCCATGATCCCCATATGATGGATAAATAGTGACCACATCACCCTTTACTTTAAAGGTTCCGCTTTTTATTTCGTGTTCCGTTCTAGAATACAAACTGGTCACCAATAAATGTAAAAATTTTGTTCTAGAAATTTGTTGATCAACTTCAATAGGAATTACGTTTTTCTTAAACTCTGTTGGATTACCAATTCCGTACAAACAAGAAACAGATGCAATCACTAATACATCCCTCCGACCAGAGAGTAAAGATGAGGTGGTACTCAAACGCAAACGTTCTATGTCGTCATTTATGGATAGGTCTTTTTCAATATACGTTCCAGTTACCGGTATGTATGCTTCTGGTTGATAATAATCGTAATAAGAAACAAAATACTCTACTGCATTTTCAGGAAAAAATTGTTTGAATTCAGAATATAATTGAGCAGCTAAGGTTTTATTATGTGCTAAGACAAGTGTTGGCTTTTTTACTTCTTTTACAACATTAGCCACCGTAAAAGTTTTTCCCGAACCTGTTACGCCCAATAAGGTTTGAAATTTTTCTCCCTCTATAATATTCTGCGCGAGTTCTCTTATAGCTTCGGGTTGATCTCCAGTGGGAGAAAATTCTGATACCAATTTAAATTCCATTCTGTAAAAATACGAATACTTTGAAAAAAAAGATTCCTATTTTTTGTAATTAAAAAAGGGTTTTTTATCTTCTCAACAGCGAAAAATGTCCTTTTTTATTTACAGGTAT
>ENA-OQVM01002480-OQVM01002480.1-marine-metagenome-genome-assembly--contig:-NODE-2480-length-21497-cov-7.263772_pt1 | contig 21497 bp, 21 predicted proteins | sample MGYA00237776_ERZ505498 | MGnify/ENA primary metagenome ERZ505498 (study PRJEB26159, sample SAMN06265151) | marine metagenome | isolation source: Helgoland LTER site | place: Germany:Helgoland, sampling... | reverse complement strand
ATTTGGCTTTATTTGAACAAGAACTTTGTTCATTGGAAAAGATTTCCACAGTTGAACAATTGTTTGTCGGTCGCCCTTCTGCGACCGCCAAGCGACCCGTAATTGACGACACTTACGATTTTTGTCTCACTGTTGCACTAAAAGATTTAACCGCCCATGATGTTTATCAGGAAGATCCTCTACACTTGGCTTTTATAGAAAATTGTTCCCACATGTGGGAACGGGTTAAAATTTACGACGCTGATTAGTCTGCCAATATCCGCTTGGAGAAAATTAACTCTCCAATATTGGTGACCTAAAGAACGATACCTAGCTTGCTTGCTTCTTGCGGACTTTCCCTAAGGGCGGTTTTGAACTCCTCAACATCAAAGTCGGCAACTATAAAATCTCCATTTTTAAGGGTGGGTGTCTTGGTTTGACCACTTACGGTTTCAAGTTCTGACATGCGCGAAGGATCTGTCCGAACATCAACCAATTCGACTTCCAATCCAACTTTTGAAAAGTATTCAAGTGCATCGGCACACCAGGGGCAGCCTTGTTTAACATACAATATTGGTTTACTCATGAAGATTTATTTAAGCAGAAGACTGCTTTTCGCAATCAACTTATTTGAATCCGGCTTGTCCAAATTGCCTACCCGCAACATTATGAAAATCACGAATATATGACTTCTCCCGCACAATCATCTCCCTTTCATTCGAAAAATATTTTCGTCAAAGGTGCCAGGGAAAATAATCTGCGTGAGGTCACGGTATCTTTTCCAAGAGGCAAATTGGTGGGGGTGACGGGAGTGAGCGGATCAGGGAAATCATCTTTGGTATTTGATGTTTTGGCAGCGGAAGGACACCGAAAATACGTTGAGAGTTTATCAACCAAAGCGAGACAAGCTTTAGAGAAGGTCGCCAGACCGGATGTTGATTTTGTTGAAGGTCTATCCCCCGTACTTTCAATTGAGCAAATATCTGCTAGATCTGCAGGCCCTCGCAGTACTGTAGCCACAGCAACCGAGATTGCAGACTACGCCCGTTTGTTATGGGCAACTGCAGGTACGCCCCATTGCCCAAAAGACGGATCTCCCGTAACTCGAAGATCACTAGATTTGTGCGTGGAGGAACTAATGCAAAAAGGCATGGGTAAAAGGTTAATCTTGTTAGCCCCGTGGATGAATGCCAAGGCCTCAGTACTCCGCGAAGAAGCGGAGGGGCTAGAAAGGCGAGGCTTCCAAAGATTGCGCATTAATGGAAAAATTAAGCGACTTGATGATCATGATTTAATCCCCTCAGGTACCAGAGGAAAAGAAATATCTGTAGATCTGGTAATCGATCGCTTGGCCATAAAGGAGGATTCCCGAAGCCGTCTCGCAGATTCTCTTGAACTAGCATTTGAGGAGGGAGAGGAACGAGCTGTGGCTTTAATCGAGCAAGCGGATGGAGAGATGGAAGAAGTGCCACTCTCAGAAGGATTTGCCTGTAATATGTGTGGATCGACCTACCCCACCCCTACCCCCAAACTTTTTTCATGGAACCATCCTGACGGTGCCTGTTCGAATTGTGGAGGACTGGGAGAAGTTCTTCGCTTCAGAGAGGATTTAATTATCCCGGATCCGACAATTTCTTTAAATAAAGGGGCGATTAAGCCTTGGCGACTGGGTTCCCGTAAGATGATCACTTTGCGAAAAAATTTGCTCAAGGCATTGTCCGAACAAATGGGTTTGGACTTAAAAAAGCCATGGAATAAATTGTCCAAAAAGGAGCAAAGTTTTTTACTGCACGGCGATAAGGATCAAAATTTTGAAATTAAACTGGAATTTGGACGTGGTAAAAAAGCAAAGATGCAACCATTCCCTGGAGTATTTCAAGATCTCCAAGAAACTATGCGTTCTACCACCAGTGACAACCTGCGAGCAAAGTTAGTTACCTACCAGTATGGGACAATTTGCGAACCTTGTAAAGGTAGCCGACTTTCCTCCTATTCACGATCTGTCCTTCTGGCTGGGTGTTCATTAGAAGATTTTTTTTCCTGGCCCACGGCACAGGCCTGGGAGTTCATCCAAAAAAAAGCTCGTAAGGATGAGAACTGTTTACAAGTCGAAGATGCCTTGCACGGCCTTGAACAACGCCTCGGTTTTATTAATGAAGTTGGCCTGGGCTACTTAGGGTTGGATCGGCCTTATCGAAGTTTAAGTGGTGGAGAAGCCCAACGTGCCCGACTCGCCACCCAACTGGGCATGGGCCTCGTGGGAGTGATCTATGCCTTGGACGAACCGAGTGTGGGCCTGCACCCTGCTGACCATGATCGATTAATCAATGTATTGCTAGGCTTGAGAGACCGTGGAAATACGGTGATCGTGGTGGAGCACGATGCAGAAACCTTGAGGGCTTGCGATCATTTGATCGAAGTGGGACCTGGTCCTGGTACTGAAGGTGGAAATTTAATTTTTGAAGGAGATTTAAAGTCCTGTATTAAATCTAAAGAAAGTAGGAGTGGTTCCTTTCTTTGTGGTGAAGAAAAAATCGAACGGAATGGGAAAGCAAAGAAACCTGGTAAAGCTTGTGTTTTGGTAAAGCAGGCACGGGCAAATAACCTGCAAAAAATTGATGCCTCCTTTCCGGTTGGTCTATTAACGGTGGTTTGTGGGGTGTCTGGCTCCGGAAAGAGTTCTCTGGTTAATGAAGTTTTGGCGAAATCCGCTGCTCACGAACTTCACCGCTCAAAACAATTACCAGGTGCACATGGAGGGATTGAAGGAATTGAAAATTTTGATCAGGCGGTCAGGATTGATCAATCTCCCATCGGAAAAAGTCCGAGGTCCAATCCAGCGACTTATGTTAAATTGTTTGATCAGTTGCGCAGTCTCTTTTCCAAATGTTCTCTGAGTAAAATTCGTGGGTACGGGCCAGGCCGATTTAGCTTTAATATACCAGGTGGGCGATGTGAAAGATGTAAAGGGGATGGCTTGGTCAAACTGGACATGCAATTCCTGGCCGATGTTTATGTGGAATGCGAGAGTTGTCATGGCAAACGCTATAATCGAGAAACATTGGAAGTCCGCTACCGTGGAAGAAATGTTTCTGAGGTTCTTGAATTGACGGTTTCTGAAGCGAAAGAATTATTTTCAAAACACCCTAATATTATTAATAAGTTGGAGACCTTGGATGCTGTGGGACTTGGGTATTTAAAACTCGGGCAGGCTGCCAATACATTGTCAGGTGGGGAGGCCCAAAGATTAAAACTTTCCTTGGAGCTTAGCCGTAAACAAAGCGGTCGGACTCTCTACTTATTGGACGAACCAACCACCGGTCTGCACTGGGCCGACATTCAGCGCCTACTCGATTTACTCTTTAAGTTAAGAGATGGCGGAAATACTATTGTTGTAATCGAGCACAATTTGGATGTCGTTCGATTGGCCGACCATGTGATTGAAATCGGACCAGACGGGGGCCAAGCAGGTGGCAAATTGATTTTTGAAGGAACCCCCGAACAACTTGCAAAAGAAAAAACCCCCACTGGGAAATTTCTTGCCAAACACCTTGCTCAATTCGCATAAGATTAGAGATGCAAGTGGGTATGCCAGATGAAATCAATTCCAAGGAAGACGAACCCGACTTACTGAGCACCAAAAGAAATGCCTTTTGGCATCTATGGAAAAGGAGGGCCTTACTCATCATCGCCCTGCTCATCCTCCTGGTTCCACTGTACGGAACCTTTGAACCGTTATTTGAATTCATTCTCTTTGCGGTATCTCTTTCCACCCTGACCTTCCCCATCTTTTTTGTACCAATCAAACGAGTTGCAAAAAGAATATTTCCATCGATGCAAGATCAGCGACTGTCTGAGCTTTGCGCTGTTCTTTCGACCCTATCTCTTCTTCTTGTTCTATTATCTCCTTTATTTCTTTTGCTCTGGGATGCATCGGGAGAAAAGCAGGGCTTAATCGATGTGGTATGGTCTTTGGCCTTGGGAGAAGAATCTGCAAAAAATACCCTATTGCGCGGAGTATCCGAACAAATCCAGCAAATCCAAACCATCTTCCCGCGTCTGCCCATTGACGAAACCAAAGCACTTGAATTTGTAGCCAACTTGGTTGGGGACACCCGAGAATTCTCAGGAACTTTTATTGAATTCCTTTTTAAAGGTACCAGGGGGTTTGTTGCTGAACTTGCCCTGGCTTTGATCGCCCTTTCCTTCCTCTATGCACACGGAGGTAGTTTTGTTAGAAACACTCTCAAAGCAGGGGGATTTAGCAGTGAAGAAACTTCATCCTGGTTTCAGCTTCACCGAATGATCACCCTTCGTTTGCTCAACGACACTGTGCTCACCTCATTGATTCGTGGAATTTCCATGGGAATGGTGGCTCACTTTGTGGGAGGCTTTGTATTTCTCCCAGTCTTTTTAATAGGAGCCTTTGTTGGTTTGGTCCCAGTTGTCGGTAGTGCCATGGTTTGGTTACCCGTTTCTTCGATCATTTGGACTCGTGGTGAACCCATGACAGCCATGGCAGTGGCAGGTCTTTGTATTTTGATTAATTACCTAATCAGCCGTGCAAGAGCGGGTATGGGCAAGAGATTGCACGAGCAGGGTGCCTGGTTAAGTTTTATGCTATTCCTAGGAATTATCGGTGGCATATTAGCCTACGGGCCACAAGGGTTTGTAATCGGACCAATGGCAGTGGTACTGGCTTATGGACTGGTACGTTTCCTTAGTGAACAATCTGTAAACGAAGAATAAGTTTAAAAGTGTAAGTCCAAAAAATGGGACTTACTTTATCCTGTCTACTCTCTGTTGCAAAGCGTCAAGCTTTCTCCTTAAGTCATCGAAAGGAGACCTTTGATCTTCTGGGGTACCTAAATCTAAAATTTTGACTCCAGCAGATGTGTCATAAAGTTGGACCGAACTCATAACTTCAGGCTTAATTTTGGGAGTTGTTGTTAGCCTAGATGCCTCTGCACCATTTCTTCGAATAACGACCTCTTGTGGAGCATCATCAAGCGACAAAGTCTCCGTACCATCGGTATTAAAGCGTTTTACCTGCCTGTAATTATCATGCTTTGCTTTACGTCCGACTACTTGAGTCGTCGCAGTTTTGAATACTAAAAAATTGTGCTCTACAGTATGGAAGTGAGGATCGACGATAAAGTTATCTGGTTGCCCATCTAATGCGTCATAAACAGCAGATTGCATGGACTGCTTAACCACTTTTCCTCCAAGTGCATGTTCTTGGGGTCGTGCTTCAAAAGTTGCCCTCCCTGGATCCCCCCAGCGAATAAATCCAAGCAATTCAGCTCTTGTGCCTTCACCACGAATTTGTTCACCAATGTCAATATCAGCAGTCACTTCGGGATAAGGAATGAGAGGACCTGTCTTGTTCGCAGTTCGGGTGCAGGAAGAAAATAGAGCGAGGACGACAGGCAAAACGAGAAATATTGTATTCTTTTTCATGACTTAAAAAATCTTGGGATATTAAAAGTTTCCTTTTGCGGAAACATAGAACTCCATGCCTTCTTCAATTACATTGTGCCCTCCAACACCTGCTAAACCAAAACTGAAGTTCCATGGTGAGTTAGGCATGAGGAGAAATTCTATTCCATAATCAACCCATAAATCATCTGTCAATGCCTCTTCGGTTGGGGAGTAATTGATCCCGAAGTAAGGAAGGAAAGTAAAGTCTTGATGGATTTGGTAATGCAATGCAAGGGAACCTTTCCATAGCCAGAAAGAATTCTCGTTGATATCATTGCTTGGATAGTAATGCCCTGCTGATAATCTCCCTGACCAATTCATGCCGTAAGCCGGGCTAGATTCGGCCATTGCCTCAAAAGATACACTGGTCATGGATTCATCAAATATTGGAAAATCGCTTGTATTATTGATGTGTGAGAAGTTAATCCCCCATGCGACATATTTGTTTATGCGATAATTAGGGAAAAGTTCAATTCCGCCCGAAAATCCAGTGTCGTCCAGATGATCGGTTTCAAAATGGCTAACTGCCAGAGGAATTCTAATATCCAAATTTGGATTATCGCCTAATGCAAATCCAAGTGTGATGCCATATAAAGTGTGTTCAATGTCACCAGGATTTTGATAGCCTGGTTGGATGCCGGTTCTGGTACGATTTGTATCGTACTCAATACCAGTACCTGCACCATTATTTTTCAAAGCTTCTTCGTCATAAAACCCAAGGCTAAATTCCTGATTGGAAAAGTGAAAGTCCAGGAATAAAGAATTAAAGAATGAGGAAGGTTTGGAAATATCCTCAGGCAAGCGAACCCTCCTGAGTTTGTCATGAAGGGTACTAAACCCTAGGTAGTAACCTGGTGTAATGGCTTTGCGATAATCTGCTTTATATTCATCATGGATTAGATTATTAGCAAACCCAACATTTGTGCTTAGGAAAGCAATCGTTAAGGGCAGTACGAAATATTTCATACCACATTACGAAAACATGTACCCGATTAGGTCAAGAAAATATTATATTAATTAATATTGATGAATTATAAATTTTTACAAAAATTTTGTAATCTCGAGAGGCCCTTTAGAATAATCTCGTCTGAAGTTGCATAACTCAGGCGGATGTAACCATCAGCACCAAAGGCGTGACCCGATACGACCGCCACATTTTCCTGCTCCAATAAGCGAGCTGAGAACTCTTCCGAGGATAAACCAAAGGAAGATACCTTGGGGAATAAATAAAAGGCTCCCTGTGATCGTAAGCATTCAATACCCGGGATGGCATTCAATCCATCGAGCAAGAGAAGCCGGCGGCGGTCAAAATGTACAAGCATATCCTGGACAGCCTGCATCGATTGATCCCAGTTTTGTACTGCCGCTAATGCTCCGTATTGAGCAAAGGTAGTTGCATTGGAAGAAGTCTGGCTCTGTAGGTTGGCCACAGCCTTGGCTATGGTAGGGTTGGCCACCAAGGTACCAAGTCTCCAACCAGTCATGGAAAAGGTCTTACTGAATCCAGAGACTGTAATTACACGATCCCGGGCTTCATCAGAAAAAGATGCAGGGCGATGGTGAACTGAACCGTCGTAAAGTAAATACTCATAAATCTCATCAGACATGACCAATATGTCCTTGCGAATGGCCAGATCAAGAATCGCTTCCATTTCCGATCGATCATACAAACAACCAGTTGGATTGGATGGGCTATTTAGAATTAATAATTTAGTTGCAGGAGTAAGAGCCTCTTCGATTTGTTCGGGTGTAATCTTAAAACCTTGATCATCCCCGGCTAAAACAATTTTTGGGGTGGCTCCGGCAAGCTTTGCCATCTCGGGATAACTAACCCAATATGGGGCTGGAATCAGAACCTCGTCTCCGGGGCCACAGGTGGCAAGAATCGCGAGGTAACAAGAATATTTACCACCTGGACTAACCACGATCTGTGCAGGATTGGCTTCGGCGATAACGCCGTTTTGGTGGCATTGATCAGCCAAGGCCTGGCGTAGTTCAGGAAGGCCAGGAGCAGCTGCATATTTAGTTTTGCCGTCTATAAGGGCTTGGGCACATGCATCCTTGATAAATTGTGGAGTGTCAAAGTCTGGCTCTCCGGCTCCAAATCCACAAACGTCGTGCCCGGCAGCCTTAAGGGCCTTGGCTTTGGCATCAACTGCCAGCGTGGGAGAAGGGGCGATATTTTTTGCCCAAGAAGATAAATAATCCGAACTCATGATTGTTGTGGAAGAGAAAAAATGGAAAGCTCAAATCGAGCAAGATGATTTAGTGTAAAAGTTTCTTTTTTAAATGGAATCCAGGCTAATGGAAGATAAGCCAAGGGGTTGAGACAAACCGGAAGGTTGAAAAGCAGAGACCGGCAGGTCGAGGTCATGGGCAACCGCCTGCAATTCAAAACGTGTGCGGGACTTGGAATCACGATCTTTCACATCAATCGATTTTACAACCCATCGGTTATTTACTTTCTTAAAACTTTGAAGGGAAAATATTCGGGCAGGCAGAATGCCCCCGTCCATATGCTCGATTCTTAAAGGAGCATCATAAGCATCATCCAGAGCAAGCCTAACCGACTCAAGTGACGAACTGTATGGATTACCCTTATTGGAAGGAGTAAAAACAAAGAGGTGTGCAGGGCGGCCACAAACCCGACCGGATTTTTGATATTCAAAAGGCCAACTCACAAAGGGCATTAAGAGATCGAAAGGAGAATGATTTATTCCATCTATCCATGGAGTACGCCAATTCTCAGAAGTAAGTTTCTGAGCATTTTGGTTACCCCTAGTCCATTTCCAGGCTTTAGAACCGTTAAGATCGCGGATCAATAAAAAAGAAGACAAAGGATTTAAGTCCTGAGAACTGGTAATTAGGTCGATGCGAAAAGTAGGCGAATGTGGGGATAGCCCGGATAAAAACCCATGACGTTTTTCTGGCACACCTACTTGAGGGTAGTGAGCAAACTGGAAACGGTATGAGTATGCCTGATGGAAACTTTTTTTAGGTAATCCAAAAAAACTAAGCTTAAATTGTTTGAGTCTATCCTCAGCCTGTTCAACATCTAAAACAGGAGCAAAACCGCGAGCAGGAAAGTTAGCTTTTGCGAAACCGAATGAGCTTAAAAGGTTAAACCCAAGAACAAAAATAAAATAGCGAGAATGTAATCTCACTATATCTCCTGACAAGTTTGTTAAAAAAGACTAGGGTGCAGGAGTACCCTCAGCAGCAGGAACCTCAGGTACGGGAGTTGTTGGCAAATTATCAGGAACCGCTACTTCTTCGCTAAGATCGTTAGTTTCCGATTCAGGTAATTGAAGATCGTTTGGAAGAACGGACGGTGTGACACTACCTGAGCGTAAAAGTTCATCTCCGGAACCTGCTTCGCTTTGGTATAGAGCATACAGACCAAATGAAAGAATGAAGAAAAACAATATTGCCCAAACCGTGAGTTTAGACAATTGAGCAGCAGATCCAGCTCCCAGATATTGATCTGCAGTTCCTCCGCCAAGGGCCGAGCCCATACCTCCGGAAGTACGCTGAATCAAAATTAAAAGCACGACGGCTAAGCATAAAAGAATCAAAAGTGTTGTTAAGAATACGATCATATCAAGATAAAAAGTAACGCCTCAAAATGAAGCAATACCCTTAAAAGGCAACCCCCTTTCCTAAGACTAAAAAACAGTAGTAGTTCGAACTAAACCTCAAATTTGGTGAGCAAAGTACGAAGGTCGCTTTCATCCTTAAATGAAAAGGATATTACACCCTTTCCGGTAGCCGTAGACTTGATCTTAACCTTTCGCCCGGTCGTCCGAGCAGTAACCTTGGAAAGTTCCTCATAGTGAACCGAAGAGGAGTTCTTTCTTTGCAAAGGAGCACCTGTTTGAACTAGTCCCCTAGATAAAGCATCTTCAGTTTGCCTGACCGTCCAACCTTCCAAGACAGCTTGTTGACCAATAGATAATCGATGTTTCGGATCTTCTATACTGAGTAAAACCTTAGCATGACCGACCGATAATTCCCCTTCAGCCAATAATCTCTTCAATTCACCATCTAATTGTAATAGGCGCATAAGGTTGGTGATATGGGTCCGGCTTTTTCCCATGCGCTCTGCCACTTCTGCCTGAGTAAGATTGAAATCAGAAACGAGTGATTGATATCCCAATGCTTCCTCAACGGGATTGAGTTCTTCACGTTGTAAATTTTCAATCAGGGAAAGACTGGCAGAAGAAAGATCACTGGCATCGAGCAACCGAGCCAAAATGGTGGGTTTTTCCAGATATTGATGAGCCCGCCAACGACGCTCCCCGGCAATCAATTCATAGCCCTTATTAGTGGGGCGAACCACGATGGGTTGAAGGAGGCCTTCTGATTCGATACTCGCCGCCAAATCCCTAATCGCTTCAGGGTCAATGACCTTGCGAGGTTGATGTGGATTGGGAACTACTTGGTCAATGGCAAGTTCCTGCAACTGATTGCTTACCTGCTCAACCTTAGGTTCCGGTGGAGTAATTGTTACTTCTTCAGTTACCAAAACCTTTTCGGGAACAGGTTTGGAAACTGGGAGAACGGGTTCCTGGGAAATGGCAGCCCCCACCCCACCACCAGCAATTAAACTACCAAGTCCGCGCCCTAATCTACGAGTTGGTGTATTCATATATTTTAATATTATTATTTTTGTGGAACAAACAATTCACGCCCAACAAATACTTTGGTCGGGTCCGCAATTTGGTTGGCATCAATAATCCAGGATACCTTGGACTTGTATTTTTGAGCAATGCTACTAACCGTCTCTCCCTTCTCGACCTTATGCACAAATCCATTCTTTGGATAATCGCTTGAGAATGTAGGCACTTTGGAATCATTGGATGTACTAGCAGATGCCGAAACTTGTTCAAACCCACGATTCATTTGCTCAATAATTTGTTGGAATTTCTTGTTCAGCTCATTCTGCGTAGAAACACGGGCTCTTTCGCTCTGCTTAAGAGCGAGTTCTAGGCCTTGTAAACGATTTTGCATTTCCAAAACGAGGGGACTCTCAGTCCCTTGGACCTTTCTCCTAGATCGATCAGCTTGATCCATGGCTATTCTTAACTGGGCATTTTCACGCCTGAGCATTTCCACTTCACTGCGTAGACCCGTGACTTCACGATTAACCAATTCTAAATCCTGTTTGATATTGGCCAACAAAATCTTTGCATTTTCCTGAGCAAAAGATGCAACAGATGAGCAAACAAACAAAGATACACCGCACACAAAAGCCAAAGGCCTTTTCTTTCCCATCATAAACTCCACACCTTTAAAGTAAGTACCTGTGGATGAGAATCAAGAAATCTTTTACTTAAAATATATCTTAGAGAAATTAACTCACGAGTTTCCGAGATTCAGAGGGTAAAGAAAATGAAATATTGGATGGTAAAGAATAACCCCGCAAAAAATCGGAAACGGCGAGCATTTTACCTCCTGGTTTTTGCAACTCGCTAATGTTAATCGCACCCGAACCTGTACCGATGATTAAAGAATCAACAGTTTCCGTATACCTCTGCCCAGGCTTCAAATTAAAATCCCTCAAATCTTTTTCCATTCTGCCCACCCGTAGGATCGTTTCCCCATCTAAAAAATAGGAGCCCGGCCAACCGGTAAATGCGCGACTTCGACAAACCAATTCATCCGCAGTCAAAGAAAAATCTATTCTTCCATCCCCTTTGGTTAATTTTCTGCAATAAGTGGCATCTTTCTCTACCTGTTCAACTTTTTGAAAATTTCTAGATATTAAAGTCGGCAAAGATCGATTCATCAAAGGGATACAAGCCTTTGCGATTTTTTCACGTGCAGAAATTCCTGTATCCTCGGATGTAATATATATGCTCTCTGAATCAATAATAGGACCGGCATCCATTTGCGGAATGACTTGCATCAATGTAACCCCAGTTGTGTCCTCCCCCATGGCAATAGATGTTTCGATCGGGGATGCACCCCGATATTTAGGCAGAAGTGAAGCATGTAAATTAAAACATCCTAACGGGGCTGCGTCTAAGAGTGCTTGCTTGAGAATATGTCCGTAGGCCATTACCAAAATAAGGTCCACCCCTAGCCCATTTAACCATGTTACTTCTTCTATGCCTGGTTTATGAGGGTCTCTAACTGGAATCGAGGATTTGATTGCCCATTGTTTAATGGGATTCGACTGTAGAGTTCGTCCACGCCCTGATCGTCGGTCAGGTTGAGTTAGTACAGCGGAGATTTCAACAATATCCAAAGAGTTGCTCATAGCTTGCAAGCAAGGCAGAGCGATTTCATCAGATCCAAAAAAGGCAATCTTTACGGGCTTATTCATCAATGCAAAGCACCAACCCTATCAAGGTTTTAAACGCTCGTCAAAATTGCTTATTGGCACAAAAAAAGCCGTATTAAAATAAACGGCCTTCATGGAAATAAAAAAACTAGTTAAATAAGTTCTGAATTTACGCTGATTTTTTTTCGTCTTGGTAGCGAGCCTCTTTTCCGGCGAGAGAAAATTTTAGAGGACATCCAGATAAACCAAACTTTTTTTGGATTCCTTTTTCGAGGTAGCGACGATACGGCTCGTCCAATTTATGTTCCTGATTGCAAAATAATTTGATTCTAAAAGGTCTTTTGTCCACTTGGACGGCGTAAAAAATCTTAAACCTTTTTCCACCAACCTTAGCTGGAGGACGATGTTCGAACATGTCCGAGATTAATTTGTTAAGTGCTGATGTGGAAATAGCTTTTTCCATACGGGCGTCCAAATCACGAGCGACTTGTAAAAAATCCTGCATCGCATAACCGGACTTGGCAGAAACAAAACAAATCGGTGAATCCGGAAGGAAAAACATCTCCTTCCGTACCGATTGCAGGTAGGCTTTGCGAAAGGCGTGCTCGTCTTCATAACCAGGCAAGGGATCTTTTCGGAAACCATCCAACGCCAAGTCCCATTTGTTAACCAAAATGGCTAGAGCTTTTCCTTCTTGAAGTGCATGGTCAGCGAGAATCTTGTCTTGCTTAGTCACCCCTTCCCTAGCATCGAGCACAAGAAAAACGACATCCACTTCTTCTATCGCATGCTTGGTGCGGACAGAAGAGAAATAATCAAGCGAAGAATCGACCCGTTTTTTACGCTTCAGGCCCGCGGTATCAAATAAGCGAAATTTCCAAGGGTCTTCGCTCCCTTCGGATCGGTAATCAAGATCGAGTTCAACCGTTTCACGAGTAGTCCCAGGAACATCGCTCACAATTAATCTTTCCATGTTCAGCAAACGATTGCAAAGCGAGGATTTTCCCACATTGGGCCGACCAATGAAAGCGATGCGGGTGCGAAGAATATCCTGCTCGCCTGAAGGTAAAATTGGTGCGGGTAAAAGTTCCTGAAAAAGATCCATCAAACCATGAACTCCATGCCCATGTTCGGCAGATACTCCAACCTGACGCGAAAAGCCTAATCGCTTGAACTCTTCGAAGGAATAACCATCTTCAGGGTCATCCATTTTGTTTACGACGAGAATGGGATGCTTACCCATCTTGCGAAACTTTTGGGCTAGGGTTTGATCTAGAGGCAACGGTCCAGTGCGGGCATCCACAACAAAAAGGAGAAGGTCGGCAGCCCGTATAGCAAAATCGGCTTGCTCCTCAGTGGCATTCTGAATGTCAACCGGAGTCATTTCTGGAGTCATACCAATCCCACCAGTATCCATAAGCACATATCCTTGCGGACTGTCTGCCACCACCACATCACGGGTCACTCCCGGACGATCGTGCACAATAGATATACGCTTCTCCGCCAAACGATTGAATAATCGGCTTTTACCAACATTTGGTCGGCCCACAATGGCAATGCTTGAATTCACCAATTAAAAAAGAATTCGGACTATCACTTAGCCCGCGGCAGAAAAGGACTGTCCTTCTGCCCGTACTTGATCCGCGAATCGTTCCATCCGATTCGTAGCTTCAACTAACTTATCGTAGGAGGTAGAAAAGCTTGCTCTTATATGTCCCTTACCGTGAGGACCAAAGGCCGTACCAGGAACAACGGCAACTTCTGCCTCTCGCAATAGACGGTGACAAAATTCCACCTCATCAAGACCCGTACTATTTGAAACAGCAGGAAATGCATAAAAAGAACCACGGGGCAAGTGACAATCGAGCCCCATTTCATTAAACCTGCGAACTACAAAGTCTCTGCGTTTTGCATATTGATCGCGCATTTTGGCTACCTCTTCAGATCCATTGCGTAAGGCTTCGATGGCTGCTTCCTGACTCAGGATGGGTGCACACATCATGCAATACTGGTGAATTTTCATCATTGCTTCGATCAACCAATCCGGCCCGCAGGCAAATCCAACTCGAAAGCCTGTCATTGCAAAGGCTTTGGAAAACCCGTGAAGAAAAATGGTTCTTTCCTGCATACCTGGTAAGGCGGCTATACTTAAATGTTCACCCTCGTAAGTTAATTCGGCATATATTTCATCACTTATGACGATGAGGTCTTTTTCGACTGCAAACTTTGCCAATCTTTCCAACCTCTCACGATCAGCCGTTCCACCAGTCGGATTGGTAGGGAAATTGAGCATTAATATTTTGCAACCAGGCTGCCAGGCCTTTTCAAAAGCTTCAGGGTCGAGAGCAAATGAACTTTCAGGGTTTGTAGCTACCGGAATTGCTTCTCCAAAAGCCAGGGCAATGCTGGGGGCATAGGAAACATAACAAGGTTCATGATAAAGTACTTTGTCACCTGGGTTGATCAGAGCACGCAAAGCAATATCAATTGCCTCAGAAACTCCGACCGTTACCAAGACCTCGCTTTTTGGATCATAACCCGGACCAAAATGTTTTTCAACATAGGCGGATATTTCTTTCCTAAGCGAAAGAAGACCACGGTTATCGGTGTAGGATGTTTTCCCACGCTCAAGGGCAAAGATTGAAGATTCCCGAATTTTCCAAGGGGTTATAAAATCTGGTTCTCCGATGCCCAAAGAAATGGCTTGAGGCATTTCCGAAACAATCGCAAAAAAATCTCGAATTCCAGAACGGGGCAAGCCACGCACATGCTCAGCAATATAATCTTCAGGATTCATGAAAAAATTTAAGCGCTAACAGCTGGTTTTTCCGGATTTTCTCCTTCGTCGCTCAGAAGATGTCCGTGTTCCTTGTATGAACGAAGCAAAAAATGGGTGGCAGTGGAAAGCACCCCATCAATCGTGGCAAGCCTTTCGGAAACAAAGCTGGCCACGGAATGAAGGGTTTTTCCTTTTACGATAACCAAAAGATCGTATGCACCAGACATTAGATGGCATGCCTCGACTTCTTCAAACTTGGAAATCCGGTGAGCCAAACGATCAAATCCACCTTCTCTCTCTGGACTAATCTTTACTTCAATCACCGAACGAACTTCATTATTCTCTGCTTTGGTCGGATTAAGCAATGGAACCCAGCCAAGCAAAGAACCATTTGTACGCAAAGATTGAATCTCTGACTCCACCTCTTCGATCGAACGGCCCAAGATTTTAGCCAAAACCTCTGGGTTTGGATCTGCAGTTTCTTGAATGGTGCTAATAAGGTCGCTCATAGGAAAGTGTTTACACTATCAATCGTGAATAACTCGGTAAAGAAGCAAAGGCAGGCAAATTGTGTTTGGTTCATATGGAAACTTTTTCTTCAGCATACAGCAAATTTCTCTGTATCATCCATTTCCAAAAGAAGCATCAAAATCGCATTTAATCCAATAGAATGGGAAATTTCTCCCTTTTTAACAAGATCCTTAAGCTCGGTTAATGGATACAACTCAGTAATTAATTCTTCGTGTTGGTCAAAATTAAGTTCCGCCGTTTTTTTGGCATTTCTTACTAGCATAACATGGCAACGATTGGATAAAATGGCTGCATTTGGACGGACAACTCCAAGTAACTCCGGGTTTTCTCCCACATAGCCTGTTTCCTCTTGTAATTCACGAATACCCGCAATTAGAGGATCTTCATCTTTTTCAACCACCCCACCGGGCGGTTCGAGGGAATAATCCTGAGTACCATAACGAAATTGACGAACGAGAATGAGTTGATTCTGCGGTGTGATCGCCAATACATTTACCCAGTCATTAGTGTTGAGAACAAAGAAATCTCCCTCCACCCCATCAGATCGTCTTTTCAATCGCTGTTTTCGTACTTCGAATATTCGACAATCAGAATGAAGTTCATCTGTTTGAAGATCCCATGGACTTGGTAGGTTTTTATTCTTCACAGCCTTAACTCCAACTTCACAAATTCCTCTAAATCAGAAAAGATAGGAACACCCATACTAGAGGCTCGAGCTTGGATATCTTCTACAATTGGCTTGCCTGATCGAACGAGTGCACCGCGAATACCTGCATCCAGTCCGGTTTGTGGATCGATCCATTTATCCCCAATGATCCAGCAATCCGCAGCTAAAAGGTCATATTTTTCAATCATTTCTTTTTCAAAAAGGGGGCATGGTTTTCGATAGCCACCAGTTTGACCAGGAGATTCAGGAGCAATACATACCTCGGTAAAAAAATCATCCGACCATTCAAATTCTTGGTGCATTCGAGCATTGCATGCATGAACATCTGGCCAGTCATAATACCCACGGGCAATACCAGATTGATTGGTATGCATAAAAAGTAGATAGCCATGATTTTTTGCTTTCTGCAAGGCAGCCCCTACACCATTGATTATTTTCAAGTGGTTTGGATCTTTTAGGTAATGAGCATCCTCGATCAAGGTACCATCCCGATCCAAAAACAAAGCCTTATTGCAAGGCATAACTATGAAGAAAGAGCGATAATTTCTTCTGGGGAAACATTTGCAGTTCCCACTTTACCAACCACTACTCCGGCCGCTAAATTGGCAAACCCTGCAGCCTGTTCGAACGACTGTCCGGCAACAAGAGCCATAGATAAGGAGGCAATTACCGTATCTCCAGCACCAGAGACATCAAAGACCTCGCGAGCGGCAGTGGGTATAGTGCATTCGACTTTTCCCTGCTTTGCAAGAAGCATACCCTCTCCTCCCAGAGTTACCGCGAGTAAGCGTGGAGAAAACTTATCAAAGATTTGGGTAACCACTTCTTCCTGCGGAAAAGGATCCCGGGTTTCCCGGGAAAGTCCGGCAAGTTCTAGGGCTTCCAAACGGTTGGGCGTTAAAAGATCGGGCATTGAATAATCAAGTAAACGGCTGGGCTTTGGATCGACCGCAAGGAAACTTGCATTCTCACGAACCAAGGCAAGGAGTTGATTAGTGACAAATCCCTTACCGTAATCTGAAACAATCACTACATCGGCCTGGCTGGCTTTTTCGCTAATCAAATTTCCAACTATGTTCAAATCAGGATGATATTGATCAATGGAAGATTCTCGATCTACCCGGCAGATTTGTTGATTTGAGGCAGTCACCCGTGATTTGCTTATAGTGGGAACCGAAGAAAAACGGAAAGATTGATCAACTTGGATTTCTTGGTTCCCCAAAATTTCGACCAACTCATCACCACGCTCATCCTGACCAAACCATCCGATTGCTTCCACATTGGCTCCCAGAGAGCGTAAATTAAGAGCTACATTGGCAGCCCCGCCGGCAACCGACCGTTCTTCTCGCACAGCTAATACAGGTACGGGTGCCTCAGGAGATATCCTGCTTACTTCGCCAATTATGTAACGATCGAGCATTACATCTCCAATCACTAATACGCGAAGGCTCTTGATCTGTTCGAGAAGATCTTTCATCAAATAGAATTATGAGTATGCGACTTTTTTGTCATCTGCCAATCGTCTTCCTCTTAGGAATAATCATATCCTGCAAGGAAAACTCCACACCTCCTAAAGTTGGCCAAGTCCAAGAAAAATATGATATTAAAATTGGTGACTGTCTACTGAAGTTGGAACTGGCAAAAACACCAGATGAAAGAGAGACCGGCTTGATGCACCGTGATAAATTAATTGCAGGCGAAGGAATGATTTTTGTTTTTGAAACTCCACAATCTCAAAGATTTTGGATGAAAAATACTCGGATCCCCTTGGATATTGGATATTTTTCTGCTGACGGAAGATTATTGGAACTACACCGTGGACGCCCTTACGATTTGTCAGGCATGCCCTCCAAGTCCAATAATTTACAATTCGTGGTGGAACTTGGGATCGGAGAATTTAGCAGATTGGGTATAAAACTGGGAGACCGCATTGATTTACAGATGTTAGCCAAAGCAATATCTTACAGCGGTGGATTTCCACGCCATTATAACCTGCAAGGTTACGCTCGGTAACCGTTCGGATTTTTACTCTGCCAATGCCAAGCATCGGCAAGCATTTCTTCCAAAGTTTTTATCGTCTTCCAACCGAGTATTTTTTCGGCATGGGAAGGATCTGCCCAAGCCTCGGTAACATCACCCGGGCGGCGGTCGGCAAGCTCGTATGGAATTTTTGTTCCAGTCGCTTTTTCGAAAGCAGAAATTACTTCGAGCACGCTGGACCCTCGACCAGTGCCAAGGTTGCAAACCAAGCCCTCCCCTCGTTGTTCAATCGCCTGCAAGGCTTTTAAATGAGCATTTGCTAAATCGACTACATGTAAATAATCACGGATGGCAGTTCCATCACGGGTCGGATAATCGCTTCCAAAAACTCTTAGCTTTTTGAGCTTACCTGAAGCTACTTGGCAGACAAAAGGAACCAAGTTATCGGGAATGCCTTGCGGGTCTTCCCCAATCTTTCCACTCGGATGTGCACCCACGGGATTGAAGTAACGAAGTACGGCAGCCCGAAATGATGGTTGGGCGGCGGCATGATCACAAATAATTTCTTCCATTTGGAATTTTGTACGGCCGTAAGGACTGGATACCCCACCCACTGGATGAGACTCATCGATAGGTACTCGATCAGGCTCACCATAAACCGTACAAGAGGAACTGAAAACAAGGTCATTAACCCCTGCACTCTCCATTGCCTGGAGCAAGGAGATGGAACCAGAAACATTATTTCGATAATATTTAAGAGGGTATTCAGTCGATTCACCAACTGCCTTAAGAGCAGCAAAATGAATCACAGCTTCAATATCGGGATGCTTGAAAAATAGAGAATTTAAAACTTTTTCATCCGCCACATCTCCTTCAATTAAGACAGGAGTTCGACCGGCAATTTTAGCCACCCGTTTAATAGATTCTGGAAAAGAGTTTGAAAAATTGTCTAGCACAACCACTTCGTAACCGGCTTCCAATAACACCAGAGTGGTATGGCTACCGATATATCCCGCTCCCCCTGTGACCAAAATCTTCTTCATCGGCTTCCCTTCATAATCGAGCGTAAGGTTGACAAAATAATTTCCAAATCCAAGAAGAAGGAGGCGTTTTTGACATAGAACAAGTCGTAAGATAATTTTTCCTCCGAACTTTCGAGGTCCGATGCGTATTGGTATTTGATCTGAGCCCATCCCGTAATCCCCGGCTTGAGCAGGTAGCGGCATTTCCAGAAAGGGGAAGTTCGCTCGATCTCTTCATCCAGTTCCGGTCTTTCGGGACGAGGGCCAACAAGGGACATTTCTCCTTTGATAACATTCCAAAGCTGAGGAATTTCGTCGATTCTGGTCTTGCGCAGAAAGCGTCCCACATAAGTTACCCGCTTATCCTGCTCCTGAGCCCACTGAACCCCTCCTCCTTCAGCATCTTTCCTCATAGTGCGCAATTTGAACAGAGTGTAAGGGCGGCTAAGATAGCCGGTTCTCTTTTGATGGAAAAATATAGGGAACCCTGAATCTAGAAGGGTTGCGAGGCTGGCGAGCAACAAAATGGGAAGAGAAAGGACCAATCCAAGGGAGGCCAATAAAAGGTCGTTCAATCGCTTGACCCTTCGAACGATAGGATCGCGTTGGCGGAGGTTGAGCTTGGTTAGCCAGGCGGCGTCCACTTCCGTCGGAGGAATCCTTTGGCAAAAGGTTTCCACGAAGGCCGCAATTCCCATAACTCTCACCCCGGAAGCAAGCAAGGGCATGACTGGCACTTCACTTTCCTCATCCTCCTCGAGCAGGAGTAATTCCACCCCATTGGCATCACACTCCCGAAGCAGAGAGTCTTTGTCCATTGGACTACCGTCCAAATCCACCCAGGCTACCTTGGCCTCCTCTGGTCCGAGGTAATCGCGAATTTGCTCCCTTCGCTCAGCCGAAGACAAGACAAGGGTTCTCCACGGATTCCCCTGAGACAAGAACCCTTGGAATGATAGAAAGAAGTAAGTAAGTAGCCCAAGCCCGCCCAGCATCTTGAGGGCGGCAAAACGACCTACGAAATCAAACTCGATAGTCCAAACCAAAATGATGAGGGCCAGGACAGCAAGAACGGAAGAGAACAAGGCAAGAAAGACCCTTTTCCATGCCCCCCTTCCTCGCTGATCGACGAAAAGACCGCTGACTTCACCAGCCAGTAAAAAGAACACCCCGAAAGATGCGGCGTAGATGAGCAATCGTTCCCGATTTACCTGTAGCAAGGTTTCGCTGGCCGGCGAATGATAGAGGATGACGAATAGGCACACACCCATGGTGATCAATTGGCAAACTGCCAGTTTGGCCACTTTGCTAAGGTTCCAATGCTCAGGTTTTGCGATCATCCTTTTTTCAATTCTCCAAGAATGGAGGAAAAATGCAAAGAAGCGAGCTTACGCCGGCCAAAATCATTTCGGTGCTGAAGGGTCTGGTCTCGCAGGAGAGACCACCGAGCAGAATCTTGTTTCAATTCGATGATGGATTGGGCAACTTCCTGCGGAGAAACCTTGGTAAAGGAAACTCCGCATCCCATTCTCTCAACCGCGTCTGCGAGTTCCCCCTCGGGACCAACGAGCATGGGCAACCCAGCTCCAAGAAAGTCATAGGCCTTGGCAGGGAAAGCCTTTTTCATGGCAGGCAATTCTCTAAGAAGGCAGAGCCCGAGGTGGCAGGACGCCAACTGCTTGGCTAAATCTTCTAATTGCATCGCAGGCAAAATCGTTAAGTTGGCACAACCAGCCTGGGCAAGCTCATCAGGAAGATCTCCGATCATAAGAAAACGAATCGACGGATCTGCTCTTTCGACCAACTTCATCACCCCCAAGTAGGTTTGGAGATCATAAAAGCGCCCTAGCCTTCCATGGTATACCACCGTAAACTCCGTTGCCTTGTCCACTGAGAGCAAATCTTCAGTAAAGACTTCTTCGTCGTAACCATTGGGAAGCAGGTGCGTTTCCTTTGCTGGAAACGCATCACCAATTTCCTGCTTTAGTCCCTGAGTCACAGTGGTAAGCGAGATCGCACCCGAACAGACCCAACGTTCCAGAGCACTAAAACTTTTGTGCAAAATGCCTGATTTATTCAGCACTCCAAGGTCTACCAAAACCCGAGGATAGCGGTCGCGCACATCCATGAAATATGGTATTCCACTGCAACGGGCAAAGGCTGAGCAAATGCAAGCCATGAAAAAAGGAGGGGATGTAATAAGACATAACTTGGTTTTTCGTCTCTTTAAAAAAATCCTAAGCCCGAGATCAAACCCCAGAAAAATTTCCTGAATAAGCCTCAAAACTAGACTGGCTCGATTACAAGGGGCTGAAAAGAAGGATCTTTCGACAAGCGGGCTGTTGGCATCGGCTGACTTTGAGGTCAGGACCCTAACATTTGCTCCGAGAACTTCTAAGACATCGACCCAGGGTCTTATTCGTGAAGCAGCCGCAGCTGGCATTGGAGCATATTCGGAAGAAATAACAAAGATTTTTTTTGTCAAACTCGAGCAAAATTTCGTTGAGACAATATTGCTTTGTAGTCACCGACTACCCGTTGGGCAATTTTTGAGGATTATGCCAATTTTGAAGAAACTCAATTCCCCTGTCTGCCAAATTCCCTTTTTGTACGTTGTCCATATTCATTACCTCAAGAATTTTTTCTTCAAGGGTAATCTCATCCGCATTGATAATTGGTAGATCCCGTAACATTTGAGGTGGGACAAACCTAAGTCCTTTTCCTTTTACAAAGCATATAACGGGTTTGCCCAGTGACAAAAGCTCTAAAGCA
>ENA-OQVM01002479-OQVM01002479.1-marine-metagenome-genome-assembly--contig:-NODE-2479-length-21503-cov-3.337160_pt1 | contig 21503 bp, 18 predicted proteins | sample MGYA00237776_ERZ505498 | MGnify/ENA primary metagenome ERZ505498 (study PRJEB26159, sample SAMN06265151) | marine metagenome | isolation source: Helgoland LTER site | place: Germany:Helgoland, sampling... | reverse complement strand
TAACTACAATTCTTTACTACTATTAAACCTTTCTTTATATTTCTTTATCAATATCAGATAAATTGTATCATAGAATCAGAATTTTCAACAATAATAACGCTAACAAACAAAAAGAAAATATATGGAAGTCTTAACAATTTTTGTATAAATATGATATCAACAAATTAACCAAACGATGTATTCAATACAATTTAGAATTAAAAAAAAAATTAAATAAATATTCCTAATGTGTCCTTAGTAACGGAAAGGTTCTTACAAATACAACAAAAAATTGTCGTAATGGAAAAATTAAACGCTCTTGTCGTTACTCTGCGATTTAATTGCAAATAAATTAATTAACTCATACCATGAATTAATTACAAAATATATCATATCATTTCATCATGTTATTTGTTTAGTGACGAGTTTGTTGACTTTCATAATTGAATTTGATAATAATGTAGCAAAGACAACAAACACGAACATGGATAATACTACTGCTATCAATAGGAAGGTTATAAAGTAATAGTAATAGTACACATCTCTTATCATACTATCAGAACAATCACATTTTTCATTTTTCAGACGATATAAGTATGTGAATGTGTATACCGCAAATACGAGAGACATTATTGAAGAAAATACCGCAGTAGTTACTGGAACTTTTCCATAAAATAGAACTCCGAATATTAATACATAATTCACTATTATGATAGTCTTTATTACATTTTTGCGCATATCATCGGAACATTTGCAACTGATGTTCTCTAACCGTTCGAGATACGCATACAACATATAATTGAATAAAATAGATATAGTCGCACTTACAATTCGTGTTATATCGATTACCATACTCTTTTCAAAAACAAAATATTTAATATCTATACATATATTTTTTTAAAATTTAGATGGGCTTAAAATTAAAAAATTGATTTAACAAAAAATAATTTCAACCGAAATAGAATATTTAGTAATTCAAATATAAATCCAAATACAAATATGTTATCTCTCAATAGCATCGATGATTTACACACTTTGAGAGATGATATTTTAAATTCATTGATGAATGAATTCTCGAAAGAATATTCCTATTCGGAGGAATTGCAATCCATATTTTCGAGGCAACTCATCGAGCCTCTCAAGAATGAATCCATATTTAATGACATAATTGGAATTGATTTAATGAATGAGATTAAGAAGCTCACAAATAAAACGACAAAGACACATCGTATCGTCCAACGTTCGGAAGACACCATTCGTTTGCAAAAGGATTTCGGGAAGAAAACCCTCGAGAACAAAATATTTTTTGACTTGTATCACTATAAAGAGATGGAAAAGACCATAAAATGTGAAGGGAATCAAAATCGTCACATGACTCATCATCAAATTATCAAAGGAGTAACCCAGTATTCTCAACACTTCCAGAATTACAATGGAGAACCTCGAGAGGTCGCTGATATCCTCGCTTGTTTGATGTGGGACAAATACAATCAAGACAAACTGAATGGTAGACATTATTTTAAGACCGACGAATTGACGAATCTTTTGAAAGAAAAACAGTCTAAAGAGTCATCCATAATTTGTGTGAACCCTTTGATTACAGAAACATCAACTTCAACAGCAAAATCCCCCCCGCCTATTAGTAAAAAACAGAAGTTGTTCAAGAAATATTATCAATTGGCGAATGATGATTTGATGTCGACAATGAGAGTATTAGAAGGCACAAAGACGAATCCGAAATACCGTTCGAACAACTTTTGGAAAGTGTTCGACAAGATTTACAAAAAGTGCGAGAACCATGAGAAGAAGAACACAGCTAGAAATGATTATGATCATGATAAAACTGGTAAAGATGTCGTCGTATTTATACCCTCTACAAAACAATTAGTGAAAGAAATGAAAAAATGGAACGAAAAACAAGAAATGGAGTATTTTCGATTTTAAATATATAAAACACACACACACACACAAATATTTAAAAAAAAATTGATTTGTTTTCCAATTTCTTTGAATGCCAAATAAAAACAAAACACCTACACAATTATCTATACCAAATAATACGGTATGAGTGGTGAACCTATTGTTTCTAATAATAATCATCTTGAAGAAAATCAATATATTCCAACAAATATGGTTCCAATTAATTGTGGATGTCCTAAAAGAAATGGGACTGGATTATGCTCAAATCCAGTTAAATATCGATTTGTCGATGTAACAGATGAAAATATAAATCCCAAATATTCATGTGGTTGTCATTACAATATGGTCCATGATAGTTTTTTAAACCATGTAAATGTAATGGTATACTATCGAAGTATATCTCGTCATTTGAATCATGTTTTGTTTCGTCCTATTCAATCGATACATAATAATAATGATAACAATCAACATAATAATATAGAACACGAACAAGGAAATGAAAATGAGCTCGAAAACATCAATCAGTTCAACATCACAAACATTAATAATATGTGTTTTGGAATATCCGTGTTGAGAGACATTCAGACGAATGGAGTTCGACTATTACCAATTCCAGAACCAGAACAAGAACAAGAACCAGAACCAGAACCAGAACCAGAACCAGAACCAGAACAATGTGGTATTGAATGCACAATTTGTCAAGAAACGAACATAACTAATCAAAATGGAGGCTACATCGGAGAATGCAATCATCAATTCCATAACGACTGCATCAAAAAATGGTTTTTGCGTCAAAAGAATACGTGCCCCAATTGTAGAGCACCTATTGATGTGGTATCTCTCATTCTACGAACTCCTGAAACTAAAGATCGAAAGACCCTTCGAAAAATACGAAGACATATGTTGGCAATTATAGACTACATTGACACTTTTCAGAATTATGTAGATAACAGCTTAACAACTACGACGAATGAACAACAAGAATCATTTGTGCATACTGACACATTATCTAATTATGTGAGACACCTATCAAACAATGTGCAAATCGCTCGAGATATTTTGATGAATCAAGTATTAGATTCACGGACCGCCATCAACCAATTGAACAATATAATTGAAAATAACACTTCATCATCATCACCAATCGCTATCGAATCAGAATCAGAAGAAATTTAAATTCTGAAAACTGTCGTAATGGGTGCATGATCTGACCCAAATTGTTCCGTGTGTATTTTTGAGCCTGTAATTTTTTTCTCCAAATCTCCCGACGCCAATATGTAATCGATTCGCCACCCTATGTTTCTTCCCCTCGCACCGAATCGAGCCGTCCAAAACGTGTACTCATTGGTTTTGGTCGGATGCAAATGACGCCATGTGTCTAGCAATTTACAATCTTTCAAGAGGTTCCCGAAATTCTGGCGCTCCTCGGGAGTGAACCCCGCATTCTTCGTGTTTGTATTTGGTCTCGCCAAGTCTATCTCCTGATGAGCCACATTCATATCTCCACATATCACGACCGGTTTACGACGAAGTTTCAATACCTTATTCACATTTTTTTTGAATGCTGTGTCCCAAGTCCTTGTTCGATACTCGTGTCGAACCAGTTTTACACCGGAATTTGGCACATATACATTTATTACAATAAATTTTGAAAATTCACATTCTATTAAACGACCCTCGGTCACATTTTTTCTCCAACGAACGAAGGATAAATCCGGATGATTGCGTTTAAACATAATAGCGACTCCAGAATACCCCCGCCGCTCCTCGTTGCAATGCACCAATAACGCATAATTCTTTTTTTCGAGAAACTCAATCAATGGCTCGAAATCATTTTGTCTATTCGCCTTTGTTTCCTGAATACACAAAATATCTGGAGACTCCTTTTCTAAAAATTGGACCAAAGATTTGTTCTCTATACTCGACCTCAATCCATTTACATTCCAAGTCGCAATATTTACTTCCATATTGTGTATATTTTATGTCTTTTAATTTTTTATATGAGTGTTTACATAAAAATCTTCAATGTAATATTTATCCCAATTATGTACATTGTCGTTACCTTTTACAAACTTGAAATTATTGTTTGATAATAGATAAAAAAGTTTGTTGCGATATTCATCACCTATATGTGCCGCATTATGTTCAACTGTTAATGTATTTATATGATATCTATTAAAGTCGAAATTTTTCAAAATTTCATATTCCATTCCCTCCACATCTATACTCAAATAATCAATCACATTTGGAATATTGTGTTCATTTAGAACATTCTCTAAAGTATTTGTCGTAAGAAACTTCATGGATGTATCCAAATTATCATTATTATTTCTTATTTCTGCAATATCCACATTTAACACATTTTCAACACCGAACGACAATTCACCAAGATTTTGGAAGGGTAATACCTTATCCTTCTCATCTGATAATAATTCATTTACACATACACAATTTCTACATTTTTCCAATTTTTTAAAAGTAGAACAATTAGCTTCAATACATATTCCATTCCAATTATATTGTTTTTCAAGTAAATATGTATTAGATAAGTTTATTCCATCAAATGCACCTACATCTACAAATACACCATTTTGTTTATGTTGTAATATATCCAATACCCATAAATCTTGATTTAATTGTGAATACATTATATAATATGTTTGTCTTATAGATATATATATATTTTTAAGTTTAATTTTAATTCCAAATGCGTCAAAAATAATAATAATAATAATACTTTTGTACAATTTTGTGCTCTTTTTAGTAGTTAAAAACAACTTGTTTAAAATAATAGTATATATATATATAATGCCATAAATATATACTTGCGAACATTGTTTGAAAAATGCTTCCCAAAAAATCGGATTATGAACAACATCAACATATTAAAACAGTTGTTGATAATATTCTTGATAAAAAATTGATTTCAAATAATTATAATAACGATGATATTGAAAATAATCAAACTAATCAAACTGATATTGTCAAAATGGATAATATTCCAAAACAAAATGAAAATGGATTAGACCAATTTTATACAAATAAAAATATAGCATTGAAATGTTATAATACATTGAATAAAATCATTGATTTAAATGAATTTGATATACATTTAGAACCAAGCGCCGGTTCAGGAGCATTCTTTAATATTATGCATGACACTAAAAAATTAGGATTGGATATAGAACCAAAAGAAACTGGTATCAATAAAATGGATTTCTTTCATTATAAACCAGAACAAGATAAAAAATATTTAGTCGTTGGGAATCCACCCTTCGGTAGAGTATCATCATTAGCAGTGAAATTCTTCAATAAAAGTGCGGAATTTGCAAGTTGTATTGCATTCATCATACCGAGAACATTTAAACGAGTCAGTATTCAGAATAAATTAGATTTACACTTTGAATTAATCTATAACGAAGACCTTCCACTTACACCCTGTTGTTTTACACCCACAATGACCGCTAAGTGTTGTTTTCAAATTTGGGTTAAAAAAGAAATAAAAAGAAACAAAATTATTTATGATAAAACACACTGTGATTTTGAATTCCTAAAACATGGCCCGAAAGATCAAAATAATCAGCCAACACCGCCGACAAATTGCGATTTTGTAATGAAAGCATATGGGGGGAATTGTGGAGAAATAGTTGATACAGACTTACAGTTACTACGACCAAAAAGTTGGCATTGGTTGAAGTCTAATATAGATATAGAACTATTGAAAAATAGGTTCAGACAATTAGACTACTCTATGTCAAAAGATACTGTAAGACAAGATAGTCTTGGACAACAAGAGTTGGTATATTTATATAAATCAAAATTTGGTTAGAAGTTATCAGGATTGTATTCCACTTTATATTTCATAAACTCATTCCAAATATCAAAACTTTTACCTTTTTTCGCATTTGGGTCACATCTTAGAGCGTATTCACAATTCCTACTTTTAATATTATCTGATGTAATTTTGCCTAATGCAGCACATGTTCCGTGAGCATATCCACCGAAACGAACAATAAGGTCATACACAATTTGTGATGGAATTTTGAAAATATGAGCATTACCGGTTGTTGTATCAGCATCATCATACATATTATATGCTATGAAAATATAATAGTGAATATCGTGGTCAGGTCTTATTTGAACAAAATTTATTTTTGATTTATTTGCATGTATTGATGCCTTTATTTCATAATTAACACCATTTTTATGACCATCACCGCTGGTTGAATTTAATGCGTTCCCAATATCTAAGTCTTTTTTACATATAGCTTCTAAATCAGTAGATTGTGGAGTTAAATAGTTGCGAGCTAATATACATTTACCGGTCAATGTTGTCGTACTTTTAATTTGTTCTAAAATATATTTTTTATCTTTTAAATCTCTAATTTTCATTTGTTCAACCAGAAAAGATAACTCTGAATTCATGATTAATGCCAGGTGCGAGTTGTTGTATATTAACAGCAAAAAAGATACAGCTTTATAAGAATATATATATTTTAGATGATGTACACTTGGCATCGTTTGGTTTGATATTTCAAATTAATTTCAAATCGATTTCGAATTGTTTTCAATTGTTTTATTGACCCCTTGTATATAATAAAAAAAATATATGTGTATTAATAAAAAACACATTGTCCCATGAACCGAAAATCAACTGCGACTTCTTCAAAGACAAAATTGGGGGGTGGTGTGCGTCGTTCTGGTGCAATTCCTGTGCGTAAAGAGGCATATCCCAATGAATTTATTTCCGGCAACAGTGGTAGTATGGGTTCGAGTTCTCCATCATCCATGGGTTCGAAAAAACACAACAATATCCAAAATCATAGCAACACGGACACCTCCACATCTCTGCTCCGAGGTGCGGGAGGGAAACACCACCACAAGAAGGCCGGAGAGAAGACCGTGACCTGGGACACCTATGATATGAAGGGAGGTGCTCCCATCAAAATGCTCTCGCCAAAACACACTGGTGGGTCTATTTATGAAGCCTTCTACACCGCCAAGTATCCGGAGCGGGTCGCCAAGTTCACGAGCAAAGGGGGGTTCAAGAAGGACGCCCATGCGGTCAAAACCATTCAGAAATGGAAAGCGGCGATGGGTGGGACTCGTTTCGTGATCCCTCGGGCGACTGGCACGAACCTCCGAGGTTCACCGCCGAACGCAGCAGCGGACCCCAAGAAGACAGGGGGTGCTCGTGGTGGAGGTGGCAAAGGGACCCACAAAACCCATCATCCATCCGCTCCTCTTACCCCCGAACAGCTATCAGCGCTCGAGAAGAGTCTGCGCATGAACATCACGGTGAAAGGGGGTGCGGGTTTCAAAGGCATGAAGGGAGGCAATGTGAAGAGCCGCACGAATGTCGTGATCGGAGTCGCCAAACAACCTGTCAACAGCACTGGTGGTAGCGGTAGCGGTAGCGGTAGCGGACGAGGAACTGCGACGAGCACGAACAACAAGAAAAAAGACTTCAAACTCGTCTGGAGAGGAGGAATGACTGGTGAAACTGGTGCACCTGGACATTATGAACCGGGACCTTCCTCACCAAACCTGTCCCGGTCTGACTCTAGTTCCGGTACTGTTAGTACCGTAATACTTGATTTTAACGGTGTATTATACGATGTACCTTTTACATTAAAAAGCACTGCTAATAGTAAAGGTCCAAAAAGTACCGATGATGAAGTGTATCTTAATGGTGAATATACAAACATGGATACTGTTTTAGAATATGTAATAAATACAGAAATTAGTGATATCAAAAAATTATTTTCAAAGCAACCCGACGTTGTGAAGGAATTTGTAGAAAAACATAATAACAACATAACTACAACAAGCGCTGTAAACCGCTTATTTGCTGAGCTGAAAGCAATGAAAATGGAAGCATATGGTGATGATGAAATAACTAATAGACTATCCGAAGCATCACAATTCGCAACACAAGGTGATTCACCAGGAGCAATTGATATCTACATTAATACAGTAAATAATATATATGATGAAAAACAATTAAGGAAAGCGCATGGTCATGCTATCAAAGAAGAGATTGCACTTGCGGAGGCAGAGCGAGACTTTATGTTACAAGTAGCAATAGCACATAAAAATGTATATAACTATGTAGCTGATATTAGATCTGAAGAAGTAAAAACATATGGAACACAAACAGATCTATTCGATATTGTTAACTATTATGCAAGTTTAATAAAAACTACAGTAGTAGATTCTATTGATAACATACAACGTGTAGTTGTTCAAAAATTAAATTTTATTAGATATATGGATTTTCTGAAGAGTAAGATTAAAAAGAATGAGCATCTCAACCAAAACAGTGTGGTGACTAAAAAATCAATTGAACACGAGAAAATACAAGAATCACTACTGACCGATCCTGTGATGCATGCCAAATTCGTTGTTAGATTAATGGATGTCACATCTTTAAGTAGAGCAATTGAAGAAAAAGAAGCAGCAGAAGCAGCAAGAAAAGCACAAGCAAAAGAAGCAGCAAAAGCAGCAGAAGCAGCTGATGATTATGATATGGATGAGGATGAGGATGAGGATGAGGATGAGGATGAGGATGATCAATTTAAAGAGTTGAATACACTTATTGAAGATCTTAGGAAACAAGATTATGATCTGACAAGTGCACAAGAAGAACCAAAAATCAAAAAACAAAAAACACAACCAACCGAACAAGGCGGAGGTCTCAAATACAAGTTAAAAAATAACAAAAATAATGCAGCAAAAAGTCAAAGCAACATCAACAGCAAAAGCTAAAACAAATCATCGTAAACCCTAAAATCATAAACCCTAAACTATAGCGGACACAACTACATGATAATTATATTTCTTGATATATAAATATACACTATAGATTATGGCGGAAGAATTATTCGAGTTGACTCATTATTTCAAACCATATCATTATGCAATAGCTGACAATGTTTTTCCGCCTGAAATTCTGGAAGAACTGAAAAACAAATTTGACCAACGGGACAAATTCATAAAATATACCCATATGGATCATAGATATGGAATACCACTTTCGAAACGAAGCGATAAGAAAATAATTGACTATTTGTATTCGATTCTTCCAAAAATAATGGAAGGATTCGTAGATGAACTAAACACTATGAATTTACCTAGAGATATTTCAAAATATTTCATAATGGAATTAGTAAGTTGTATCGACACAAAAGGATACCAAATAAATGCACATTGTGATATTCTTACAAAATGGATAACAATTGTAATATACATAAATGGAGAAGGTTCGACAACAACATTAATGTCATCTGAAAAATCAGATTATTGTGATGTCGAAAACAAACCTAATAGTGCACTTATATTTGTGCCATCAATAAACACATACATTACAATGTATGTTTGGTAACAATGATGGAAATATAAGATGAATGTATAATTTGTTTTATGTGTATATGTTTTAATTCAAGCTGTGTCAAAAAGTTCCCCATAAATTTCTCGCATCTTCTTAAAGGGACTCGGTGAAGATGTCTTTCCCGGATCATGACACATTGATTCTCGCCGATTCCGTGGGAACTCGACTTCGAACTTTACAATTAGTTTGGAACTTTCCGTCATACCTTTCCCTTGTATCGTCCTGCTACTATTCGGCGCTATGGTATCAGTTTTATCTGTATAATCTAATACTATATTGTTCCCCGATGGATGGGGAATCTCGAACCGTTTCCCAAGGAGCGCATCCAGAAGAGAGACCTTGAGGGTATACTCTAAATCGTCACCACGACGAACATACCCAGGTATCGTGTTCCTCACTTCGATTTTAATCACCAGCACCGAATCTCCATCGAGGGGATGCTTCATCTTTGCGGAGTAATTGTCGGGGACCCCCGAGGGAATGTCGAGTTGGACAGTCGATGTCTTCGTTTGGCGCCCAGTGCCTTTACATTTTTTGCAATTGTTTCCAGTAGCGTTGTTCAGTGACGATTTCTTTTTTATTCCCTGTCCTCCACAAGAGGAACACATCTTCCGCATCGTCTGGACGAGGGTAGCGCCTCCCACCATTCGTCGCACAGTTTCATCCAATGCTCCTCGTCCTCGACACACATTACATGTCTCCATGCAATCCACACAATCCTTATGACACTCCAAGTCCACTTCCTTCCGAGAACCTCGATAGGCTTCCTCGAGAGATACTGTGATTGTTTTGTTGTAAACTGTGGGACCTTTTTGGCGTCCACCTCCACCTCCACCTCCAAATCCTTGCTGCATATGGTTATTGAAGAAGACATTCATGAATCCGAAGTCACTGAAAGGGAATCCATGATCGGATTGGAATGGATTTCCCTGACCACCTCCTCCCATTCCATTTCCTCCTTCCCCTGAATCTCCTTGGATGTCGTAAAGGCGGCGTTTCTGGGGGTCACTTAGGATGTTGTTCGCCTCATTTATCTCCTTGAAACGCTTCTCTTCACCTCCCTTGTCGGGGTGATGAGTCACCGCCATCTTCTTGAATGCCTTTTTAATATCTTCAACACTCGCATTTTCCGATACTCCTAGAGCTTCGTAATGTTTCTTTCCCATTGATAAAATTTGTACAATATAGTTTCTATTTTTGAATTATGTTTTAAATACCCTTTAATTTATTATAAAACAAAAACAAAAAAAAAACAAAATAAATCAAATTTGTAAAATATTTTTTTATGTGGTTCGATACAATTTGTCGATATCTTGAAGAACGACAATGCGTTTTCCAGTGATTGTTCGGAGACGGTCACAGAAAAGCACATGCTCACAAAGACTCTCATCTTTCGTAATCTCATACGACACGGTATCCCATCTTATTCTCTTGTCGTTCAAAATATCGGGCTTTATGAATACGAATCCTCCAAATGCGGATTTGACATCGACCACACTGGCATCTGATGATATAAGTGTTCGATTTATACCTTTCGGACCATGCACACAAAGACCACATTTTTCAAAAGCGCAATTGGGATAGTGACTCCGATCATCCATATCCACGAAGGGGTAAGTGTCGTAGTAGTGGTTCACGAAGATTGGTTTGTCCGATATTATCATTTTGTGAATTTCTGGTATCATCAACTGTTGTGTGAACATGGTCATCATTCCGATGTTTTGCTTTGTGGGATCTCGAGAAGGAGTAAAAATGTTCTCGAGAATATCATCTGGAAAAAATATATTACTGTCTATGAAGAGACACCAATCAGTGCTAAATGGCATACACATATCAACCAATTTCGAGCGAATTTTGGCGAGAGATTTGATGCGGTCGTAATTTCTGCCGTCACCGATATTTTGGTAGTCCTTTTTGAGATTCCAAAGGAGAAGACGTCCCTTCCGATCCTTCATGAACTCCTTCAGGATATCTCGAGTATTGTCTGTAGAGTTGTTTTCGATGAAGAAATACGAGAATTCCACATCATATTTTTTTTCGAATTTTTCCATAATAGATGTGAGAAATTCCATATATTTCTCGTCGTTTCGGTACATTCCGAGAACTGCAATTTTACGGATGCATAAATCTGGTCCATCAAAGAGTTTCATTTTGTTGACATCGTGAATATTAGAAGTAGCATTCTTACTACTCGCATCATCGTCACTGCGTAAAATATATGTGGATTTTATGGGAGTATCCATTCAACAAAGAGAGAAAATATAATGAAAATTAATCTAACTTATTTTTAAATACCTAAAAAAAAAAACCAGTATTGTAAAGATGCCGGGTTTTTTACAGACGGCGTTACATGATTCGAATGTGTTTATAGATTCTTTGAAAGACGATACAATTTTTCGCCATTCTAATTCGAACAACCGTATTTTGATAGGTATAAGCAATGACACGAATGCATCAATTGTATTTTCAAACAGCAATACTACTTTTAGTAAAAAACATCGTATCGGTATAGGAAATAGTAATCCTGAACATATGTTTCATGTATCTAGTTCAGGAACCGTAATGTTTGATCCGAATGTGAATGTGGTTATTCAAGGTACTCTTACCACTACATCTCTAAATATGGGAGGAGGTGATGGGACCGATGATGATGGCACTACAGGTGGTAGTGGTGGAAACACCTTGAGTGGAACAATAACCACTGCAAATCAACCCCATATAACCACATTAGGTTCATTAACTGGACTCAGCGCTGGTTCTGATAATCTCCTTTTCGTATCGAGCAACGACGATGAACGGTTCGTGGGTATAGGAACAGACCAATGTGACGAGGATGCGAGCATCGATGCTCATCTGATTGTCGATGGTAATGTTAAATGCCGAAACATGAAAATTACAGGAGACTTGACGATATTCGGTGAAAATACAATTATAAATACTGAAGTGCGAGTTACAGACCAAATAGTAATATCGAACGATGGTACTGGACCGGCTCTCATGGTGACGCAAACAGGAGTGGCAGATGTGGCAGAATTTTTCACTGAAAATTCAAATTTGGTTATGGTGATAACTGATGGAGGTGGTGTAGGTATTGGAACGAGTAATTTAAATGAAGATGCGAGTCTTCATGTGGCAGGGAATGTTTACATAGAAGGACGTCTTGAAATGGGTAACGAATTGACAATATCTTCTAATCTGGTTGTAAAAAACACGACGGGTAATGGACCAGCTCTCGAGGTGATTCAAACTGGTGCAAATGCATCGGTCGCAAAATTTTTCAATGATGGACCAGAAGATAGTAGTGACCAGCCTGTTCTTGTTATGGCGTTGACCGACCTAGGAGGTGTAGGAATCGGCACAAGCAACCTTTATAATGCTGACACGAAATTACAAGTCATTGGTGATACTTACCTTGAGGGAAGTTTAGAAACTATACATGAATGTAAAATAGGATCTAATTTGATAGTAAACAATACGACTGGCCTAGGACCTGCTCTCGAGGTCCATCAGACTGGAACTGGTCTACAAAAAGATGTCGCAAAATTCTTTGTTCATCCAGATGGAGAAGATACACCATCATTGGCTATGGTTGTTACAAATGGAGGGGGGGTGGGAATAGGAACAAGTAATATGAACTCGTCAGATACTAAACTTCATGTAGTCGGGGACACTTATTTAGAAGGAGGCTTGGAAGTGTTGGACAAACTCATCGTTTCATCCAATTTGTTCCTCGAAACATCTGATGGGACAGATGGTAGTGAGCCGACTTTGAAAGTTACCCAAAAAACCGAAACAGCCCCTCTGGCGAAGTTCTTTGGAAAAACAGGGAACATCGTCATGGCTTTAATGGAAGAAGGTTCGGTAGGAATAGGAACTAGCAACATGGTCACACATGAAACGACATTCCAAGTTGTCGGGAACTCTCATTTCTCTGGAGAAGTGGATGTCACCCATAAAACGACAATTTCCTCAAATGTTGTGATAAACCAAATTGGTTCCAGTGGCACTGAGGCTGCGTTTGTCGTAAATCAAACAGTAGAGAATGGGATGATAGCTACATTTTTCGGAAGCAGTGACACTTTGGCTATGGCTTTGACAGATAGTGGAGGGGTCGGCATTGGAACGAGCAACTTGAGCACTGTCGACACGAAGTTGCAGGTCGTAGGGGACACTCATCTGGAGGGGCGTCTCCAAGTGGACGATGAGTTGGTGGTGGCATCGAATTTGCAGGTGACGACGACCACTGGCAGTGAACCGACGTTGCAGGTGAATCAAAATGTGGAGGAGGTGGCTATAGCGAAGTTCTTCGGAAACGACGATATGTTGGCGATGGCGTTGACCGAGAGTGGAGGGGTTGGGATTGGAACGAGCAACTTGAACACTGTCGACACGAAGTTGCAGGTCGTAGGGGACACTCATCTGGAGGGGCGTCTCCAAGTGGATGATGAGTTGGTGGTGGCGTCGAATTTGAAGGTGACGACGACCACTGGAGTGGAACCGACGTTGCAGGTGAATCAAAATGTGGAGAATGTGGCTATAGCGAAGTTTTTCGGAAACGACGATATGTTGGCGATGGCGTTGACCGAGAGTGGAGGGGTCGGGATTGGAACGAGCAACTTGAGCACGACAGACACGAAGTTGGAGGTCAATGGTGATATTTATGGAAGAAGTAACATAAGTGCAGATGGACTGATATCGGGTTCGATGTTGGATATAGGGATTGGGAGTATGGAGTGTGATGATGAATCTTTAACAATAAATGTGCATACCGAGTTGAATAAATCGATGAATATTTATGTAGAGGATGAAAACAATCTTGGAGGTGGAAGTAATGTATTTAAGATAGGGTATTCGAATGAACCAGATTGGGTGCAGTTGTGTGCTTCAGAACTTGGTAAATTGACTTTTGGAATAGGAGTATCGAATTTGGAATACAAGATGATGGAGAGCTATGTGAATGGTGATTCGAAAGCACTTATTATAGAGGGAGGAGATTTGATAATGTCATCGAATGTTAACATAACGGTAGAAGAGGGGGGGTATTATTTTGGAGATGGTCAGAAGTTGTTGAATATAGATGCAGCACAGATAGTGAATATAACTGGTCCATTACATAGCAATATATTTCCAGTGAGTGTGAAGTTTATTGTGGAGGACAATTCTGATTCGAATCAGTTGGAAGTGATCGGTGACATGTTTGTGCATAGTAATTTGAAGATTGAAGATGATTTGTTTATAAAAGGGCATAAGTTTCCGATACCGAGTGGTCCTGGAGATCGGGGTAAAGTATTGGCGACAAATTCAAATGGGGATTTCGAGTTGGTTACAGTGTTTAGTGAGGTTGCTTATTCCGAGTTCAAATCGTTGCATGGGGTAAGACGTACCGGAGTTCAAATGGAAGAGATTTCCGGAGTGTTTGATTTTGGTGTGACGAAGTATTGGTTGGAAGGATGGGAAGGGAAGGTGTTTGATTGTACTTTGAACAATTTGGCTCCATCGAATGATGGAACGAGTATAGAGCCAAATTCGTTAATAAATGTGGAATCGATAACAGCGAGTAACAATTTGCATTTTGTGAATATAAGTTTGGTGAAAGAGAATGGGGTATTTTTGAGTAGTAATTGTGGTATAGCGACAGGTCCGCCATCGTTACCAAATTACTATTATTTCTTGGGAGTATTGGATCCAAACACCGCATTGTTCAGGAACAAATTTAAGACGGATTTCGAGTATTACTTTAAGGACCGTCATTATGCGGTGGACCCTCAAAAGAGTCTGGGATATGTGGTGGATGTGGATTATATAAGCATGCCTCATGAGTCGTTGCATGTAGATGGGACTAAATTTTATACAGTTGAGTTCATAAATGCGTATAGTGTGGAAGATTATGTCGTGGATGGTAATCTCACGACAAGATACAAAAAAGATATGAATCCAGTGAATCGTCGAACGAAATATTATAAATATAATGCGGATGATCTTACACCAACATATTCGTTGATAGTGAAAGAAAATTATGGGTTGTATCCTCATATAACTTATAAGAAATGGAAGAACATGGAGAAAACGAATGAAGTATATTTTTATGAGAGACCGTGTGTTCCAGAGTTGGGTTGGTCGAGTGGGGGAAGTAGAACTCCTGATGTGTCGAGTGTATTTGCGAAGTTTTCGAGTTATGAGCCGATGGGCGGGAAAGATTGGATGTATAAGTTGTGGTTACGAACATACTTATATATATTTGAAGGGAATGCCTATGGTGACATATTGAATTATGATGAGACTACATTTAAGAATGTGTATGACATGAAGGTTAGGAATGCGGTAATGGATAATCATAATATATTGTTAGTGACGAATTTGAACGAGCATTTGGATATAGATCAGACAAATGGTCAGTCGTATGTGAACAATTATTCGATATTGTTTTCGAGTAATGCATTTCCTACAGAGCAAATAATATGATAAATCATAAATAGAGGTGCATCCATTTTTGTGTAGGAGTATGTATTTTGTTGTGAAGGATAATTTCAGGTATTAAATAAGCCATGACTTCATTGGGGTGTTCGAAGTTGCGTATATGGTAATCTCGGATGAGTTTAAAATAAGTGGTGGATTGTGATCGTGAGTGTGATTTTGATTGTAATTGTGTGGTGGTGGATTTCGAGTCAATAATGGTGGTAGGTTGTTTCGAGTTGTATACTGATTGTATATGAACTAAAGATTTTGATGTTGGGTCATAATGAGAGTAGAGGAAATTGTTAAGATCAGGATTGGAACGTCGAAGATTATCATCATTGGGGGTATCGGGTTTTCTGATTCCGGATATATGGAGTCTCCAGAAGTTTAGAAATAATTTGTGAGTATGAATGGGAAAGTGTCTTTGGAAGACATGAAGTTGTTCGTGGAGGAGAAGACCGAGTCGTGTTATGGGTTTGAAAGTGGAATAGGAGAGTGGTAGAAAGATGGTGTCGTGATGAGTGTGTGGAAGATTGTTTTCGATGTGAGGGGATATGAAAGATATTTTCCAAGGAAGTGTGAGGAGATGTTTCGTGAATCCTCTAGAACGGAGATGTTGAGTAAGGGTAGTAATGTCGATACGAGTCATTTCGATGAGTTGGGGAGGGGGTGTTTGAATGATATAGGAGGTTACATAACTGGAATTGGGGTCTTTGTTGGGTCTCATTTGGTGGTTATTGAAATGTGAGCGAGCATGTTTGTCGGCATCATTGAATTTGTCTATATAATGTATGATGGATTGTTTGGTGAGGGGTGAGAGTGTAGTAGGGAAATGAATATTGGAGGAAGATGGATTGGAAAGATAAATGTAAAAAGTGAGAACATAAATAATAATAAGAACTGTGAAAATGATGAGAATAATCGTGAGTTTAGATAGCATTAATGTGTAATGGTGAATATTGTTATATACATATATATATTTGTCAGTTAATTTGTTAATGTAATTAATGTAATTAATCTATTTAAAGATGTTATGTATTTGAAACTAAAAACTCTTTTTGTGTTCATTGACAAAAAGAAAAAAAAAAAGATAATGGATAACGACAATAATTGTATATTGATAAAAACAGTTCAAGCATCAACGATAAAAATATTAGTTGAAGCGATGAAAGAAATACTGACAGATACTGTATTTGAATTCACCGAGGAAGGAATAAAAATATGTACGATGGACAGTACACATACTATACTGATTCATTTGAAATTGGATTCATCGAAATTTGAACAATATTATTGTGATGGTCGCCGTTTAGTGGGAATGAATATGTTAAATTTGAACAAAATAATAAAGACGATAAACAACAATGACACATTGACGATGTTTATGAACAACGACAATTGTAATATGTTTGGAATTCAAATAGAGAACACCGACAAAAATACACGTAGAGTTACTTATATGAATTTGTTGGATTTGGAGAATAATAATATGGAAATTCCATCAGCGACTTTTAATAGTGTGATAACTCTTCCATCAAATGACTTTCAGAAAATATGTCGTGATATAAATGGTATAGCGGAATTTATTGAAATAAAAAATGTGAACAACCAGTTGATTCTTTCATGTTCTGGTGATTTTTGTTCCCATGAAATTACGATATCAGATAGTGAACAGATAACAGTGGAACATTCAGATAATTCTTCTGTAGAAATATTTCAAGGTGTGTTTAATTTGAAATATCTAGTATTGTTTACGAAATGTACAAATTTGTCAAATACTGTTGAATTGTATTTAAAAAACGATTATCCGTTGATTATTCGTTATACCGTTGGTTCTATAGGGGAAATCAAATTGTGTTTAGCACCTCAAAACAATTGTTAAGGAAATTAACAAACTCTAAAAAAATATATATATATTTAATTTTAAAATCTTATCAATTGCAAGTATTCGTTTTAAAAATAATACTTCCATAATAACCAGAACAAATATTGAATAAACCAGGGTCTTGTAAATTTGTATTTTTTAGCCATACTTTTATGATACAAAAGTGTCGTTTAGGACTAATTGATACACCATTAATAGTAAACCATTGTTCTTTATATTCATGCTTAAGTAAAGTTTCATTCAACAAATTGATCATAAGATTTTCACAGAAAGTCGCAGCTTTTTCTTTTAGAATTTTAATGGACAAAAAACCTCCATTTTTATTTTCATCGTCGTTCCAAACAGGAAATATATGTTCTCTCATTAGGAAGAACATTCCTTTGTGTATATGTTCTCGGATTATTTCGAAAGTAGTCCAAAATTCTTGAACTGTACTCAAAGTACATATTTTTATATATCCATCTTTGTTCCAATTATCATCTGTAGGATCATGGAAATAAAGTGACCATACATCGTTCAACCAAATTTCATCTTCAATTTTATCGATATTAGAGTTGTTAATAGTTTGTATTATCTTATTATCGGTCATATGTTGTAACTGTACGTTTTTTTTTAAAAGCGTATGTCTACAAGTTGTGTCTTAGCTTTAAATGTATGAACATCTAAAGATTCGTCGTCAATTACTTCAAGAACATCGGTTGTGGGATTCAAATCTACGATAGGTCGATTCATTCGTGTTAGTGCATAACGAACAAAATCGTATACACGAATACCTTTTTTGATACTTGCAGAAACTTCTTTGAAAATATCTGTTAAGTCGTGATGTTTAATACTAACCGCCAATATTCTTTTGAATGGAAGATGTTCATTTATTCCATTCCAATAAGTCACGAATTTTCTTTGGAACTCATCAAAATTTTGTCCATCAATATCGTAAACCATAATTGGATTCAACAAAGAATATTGTGTGTTTTCGTTTACCCAAACAATTTCATAAATATAATCGTGAGATAATTGTTTAGGTGCTCTAAAATAGTTCCGTTTAAAAAATTGATTGTTATTTAGTATATTAAGAAAATCATAAAATCTGTACAAAACGACTCGTTCGTGTTTTTCAAAATCATAAAGAGTCACAAACAATATCCGGTTTTCAAAAATTCTAATGTAAAAATTATAAACACAATTTAACAAGTCGATTACAAATGCATTAAAGAAAAGCACAAAACTGTAAAAATACATATATAGAAATATTTTAGTTACAATACAATATAGAACTTCGATCTTTTTTAAATAATTTAAAATGAAAATTAATTATGTGTCAATCGCAAAACAATTGGCGACAAATTTCCATGAAGTTGTTAAAAATACATCCAAAGCAGATTTAAAGAAAATAATTCTTCAATGTAACGAACATTATCATAACACGGATACACCATTGATATCTGATGACATATACGACCAATTGAAAGACTATTTGGAAACAGTATTGGATAAATCGGATGATATTCATACTAAAGTTGGAGCGGATCCACGAGAGTCATCTGCAACAAACAATACACATCGTCCAAAAGTTCTACTCCCTTATTGGATGGGTAGTATGGACAAAATAAAATCGAATCAAAAAGAGTTAGATAAGTGGATGAAAAAAAATATGGAGGACAATTATATAATTACCGACAAATTAGATGGAGTATCGGCGTTGTATGTTTGCAAAGAAGGTAAATGCAACTTGTATACGAGAGGTAATGGTTTAGAGGGTCAAGATATATCAGATATGTTGGAATCTATAAATGGTTTGGAAACTGTAAAACAGGACAATATTGTAATAAGAGGTGAATTGATTATTAAAAAAAATGCGTTTGAGAATATGCAAAATAGTGGTATTGTTAAATCCACGAGTAATGCCCGAAATACTGTATCCGGAGTAGTTAATGCGAAACTTCGAAACAATGATATAATTCAATGTATTGATTTCGTTGCCTATGAGTTGATTGATTTACAAGGGAGGACCTCGTTACCATTATCAACACAATTGCACTTGTTGTCGAAGGAATTGAGTTTCGATTATGTCGCTACAAATGTAACTAGAGCAAATACGGAATTGTCATGTGAGAGTTTATGTGATTATTTACAACAAAGGAAAAACAGTGGTATGTATGATATTGATGGACTCATATTAACTACGAATGTTGCACAATTACGCAATGAATCTGGGAACCCGAAATATGCAATTGCATTCAAAGCGAATATTTCGGAAAAGATTGTTACAGTTGTCGGAGTAGAATGGAATATTTCGAAAGATGGTTATCTAAAACCGACTGTATTGTTTGAACCAATTGAAATGGGAAATGTCATTATTAAGAAAGCCACAGGTTTTAATGCAAAATTCATATATGAACATAAAATAGGGGCGGGTGCGAAAATAATTGTCACAAGAAGTGGTGATGTAATTCCATTTATAAAAACAGTCTTACAAGAGGCGTCTAATGGAAAACCATCGATGCCAATGTTAGATAACATAGAGTATACTTGGAACTCCACTAAGGTAGATATATATGTTCCATCCAAATCTAATACCATGTATCAAAAAAAAATATTTGAAAATATGGTGGATAAATTAGAATTTAAAGGCATTGGTAAGGGAATTATTGGGAAATTGTTTGAGGGAGGGATTGATGATTTGAAAAAACTGTTTGATGTGAAGGAGACGAAGTTGTTGACTATAGATGGAATTAAGGAGAAGACTGCTCGAAACATATTGGAATCTATTCAAGATGTTAAACAGGGATTGAGTTATGAGAAACTGATGGTAGCGAGTAATTTACTTGGGAGAGGGGTCGGTCCTAAATCAATAAAATTGGTATTGAAACACATTCCAGATATTTTGATTCGAAATGATATAGATCAGGAGGTATTGAACAAGATTAATGGTTTTAATGACAAAACATCTACCGCTTTTCTAGAAAACTTACCAGTGTTTCAAAAGTTTCTCGATGAATATGATTTGCATACATATTGTGATGTAATAAGTGAAACGAATAATAAAAAACATACAGTTACAGTTACAAGTCAAATAGGAAACAAATATGATGGTTATGTTTTTGTATTTAGTGGAAAACGAGACAAACAATTAATGAAATATGTGTTAGAACAAGGTGGACAATTAGACAAAACGATGACATCACGAGTCACTCATTTGGTGGTGGATGACTTAAATGAAAATAGAGGTAGTAAGCGTTCCTATGCAGAGAAACATGAGATTCAGATTGTTAGTACATCATCTACGATATTCAATTAATGTATAAACGAAAAAAATGAAAAAATGAAAAAAATGAAAAAAATGTTATGGTTTATTAAATATTAAATGAAGAAGAATTTATTTTTTTTGTTAGTCGCTTTTGTTTTTGTGAGTTGCACATTATCAATGGTCGGGAAATACACGAAAAAAAATACTGAGATAATAAACAACTTGGAGAATTTTGTGAACGACAAACGTCAACTCTATGAAACTGTGGAATATTTAAATCCACAAAAGAAGGTAGATTTGTCTAAACATCCAGGTGGTGAAGAGAGTGGAACTTTAGCGGTCCTTGCACACAATAAATTTTCGCCTCATTGTTGTCCATCAACATATACAAGTGACCGTGGTTGTGCATGTCTAACAAAAAAACAAAAAAAAATGTTTCAAACTAGAGGAAGTAATAGAACTGGTGAATCATATTATTGAAATCATATTATTGTTGATGGGTATTAAATTAAGTATAAATTTGATGAATAACATCATAGGTTTTATTTTTTTGTAAAAATAAGTCGACCATTTTACAGGTAACACTTATTGGAAATTCCATAGTAGTTTTGTTGACAGATTTTAAG
>ENA-OQVM01002472-OQVM01002472.1-marine-metagenome-genome-assembly--contig:-NODE-2472-length-21548-cov-5.981510_pt1 | contig 21548 bp, 12 predicted proteins | sample MGYA00237776_ERZ505498 | MGnify/ENA primary metagenome ERZ505498 (study PRJEB26159, sample SAMN06265151) | marine metagenome | isolation source: Helgoland LTER site | place: Germany:Helgoland, sampling... | reverse complement strand
ACTCCAGAAAGGCCGATATAATCCTGCATAATATTCCGCAGCTTAATTATTATATAAACAGCGATGCAGCTCTTAATCTTCGTGTTCAACCTATCTTGCTAAATCCTCGTTTATATGCCATGGGTATTCGTAATAATAGTAATTTACGCGAAGATCTAAATCGTTCTATTTTGAAAGTAATACAGACTTCCCTATGGCAACAGGAGCTGGACAGATTTATTCCGGATAAGAGATAGTAATAAAATGAAAGTCACTTATTCTGAAAATGAATTATTCAGATTATTATTAAACATTTTTTTTGAAACCTGTCCTCTCAGTAGTGATCTCCTGGTTATTTATAATATTTATTTTCATACTATTTACATTTTTAATTTATAGATATAAAGGTAAACCGACCGCTGAAGAATTAGCAGATAAAGAACTTGCAATGATATTATTATCAGTGATCATTGAGTACTTTACTCTTGATGAGATCAAAACTTATTATGATTAATTGAACCCAATCATTGAGAAGTATCTTGCCTCCGACGTTCCATCTCTCAAGAAGTTGAGTGTTGAGACCGTCAACTCATTGGCAACTACTCCAAAAGCCATTTAAATTTTGAAAAAGTATAGTAATCTTATTCCATTAGTGTGCAATGCTTTGGATCTTGAAGATGAAGATTTGATTATTGATTTAGATGGTAATGCTACAGGGGGATTTGAGGATTGGATCTTTATCTCTGGACCATTTGAGCTAGGTACAAGTATCAGTGCTGGAAGCCTTAGCCCCATAACAGGTAATTTGAACACTGGATTTCAGATGACCTTTGACCCCAAAGACCATTTTGAAGGAAATGCAACTTTTGATGTCAATTCCTCGGTAACTGGTACTGGTGTTAAGGTTACCCATACTTTCATTATCGAAATGACCGGAGCAAATGACGCACCTCGTTTGAAATTTCGAGATGCGGCGAATGTAAACGAAGTTTTTAATGGACCTGCGTCCTACAATGTTGCAGAAAATAATCGACTCGTCGGGCATGTTTACGGTGACGAACTTGATGCCGGTGATATTGTAACACTTACTTTGCCGGCCAATGTTCTTGATAACAATAGATTTGAAATCCCTACTGGAACTAATCAGATTAGGTTTCAGTCCGGATCTGGAGCCGATTATGAAACTCCTTTCAGTATAGGTGGAACTAATATTTACCAAATTAGAGCAAGAGGGCAGGATGCAAACGAAACGGTTGAGCAAACCTTAACAATTACTATCACCAATTCAGATGAACCTCCCGCCACACAGCCTTCTGGTAGTGCAAATTTTACGATAACAGAGGATAAAATAAATAACCAATTTGGATCTTTTTACTTAGCAAGTAAGGTGGGGGCATCTTATTTTTCCCTTCTCGGAACTGACCCTGACGGAGATGACATTAACTCTGTTAAATGGTCGTTATCAACTGTGCCGACAAAGGGTAGGGTGTACTACAGTACTTCAGATGTTGCCTTGCCCATGGGGACTGCAAACGAGTTAACAAATGCTTCTCTTGTTCAAAATGCACAAATTTGGATTGATTATCACCCCGATGGAAATGCGACTACTGAAAGTGGAAATGAAACTTTTACATTACGAGCCGAAGATCAAAATAATGCCGCCTTATTCTCAGAATTTACTATAAATGTTACTATTAATCCTGAAAACGACGACACACCTGTTTGGGCTCCCAGTGCACAACCGGGGGGCGTTTATGAATATTCGATTCTAGAAACTAATTCCACTCAAGTTATCGTTGACCTTGAAGCGAATGACGCAGACATTTCCGATTCTTTAACCTACTCTGTGTCTGGTGGAGTGGACGCAAGTTCTTTTACCATTGACCCAAGTAATGGGCAATTACGATTCTCTACGGCGAAAGATTATGAATCGAAAAGCGATTCTGGTGGCGATGATATCTTTAATGTCATCGTAAGAGTCACAGACGGAACCTATAATGTAGATTTACCTGTAATTGTTACCTTGGTAGATGTAAACGAACAGCCTCAAATACAAGAGCTCGCAAATTTTACATCTACTATCGCTGTCGTGGAGGGAAATACTTGGACGATTCCGGCCAATTTTTTATCGGGTTCGGATATTGATTTTGGTCCAAATGGTAAGACGGGAGGTTTATTTTCGGTGGATGACGACAATAACACATTGACATGGTCAACCCATTCGAATCCGTCCCAAGGAGGATCTATAATTTGGACTAATGCTACTGGCACAATTCCAAACTTTAGCTACACTCCCGAAAATTCTTCTGTCACTCAATTTCCCGATTCTAATCTCACTCAAAGTGAAAGCTTTTCGATTAAAGTCCAAGATTTAAACGGGTCTTCCGTGGTGAAAAACTTTACTGCATCGGTTTCTCCCGTGCCAGATCCACCGCTCATTTGGAAATTGCAACGGGATGGGATTGCTACCGACATAACTAATTACAGCTCAGCTCAAAGGTTAACTTTTCAATACCCCGAAAATTCTTCTGCGGCAACGCCTATAACGGTCTTCGTTCGGGAGTATGATGGAGAGCCTGTTGTTTTTTCATTGTTAAGCGACGGTACAACAGATGCTGATAATTTCACTTTAACCGACCAAAATAGTACATCGTCGCCCTATCAAGCTCAGCTTTCATTTAAAAATAACTTCGTACCGGACTTTGAAAATCCAACTGATTCTGGAAACGACAATAATTTTAGCATCAAAATAAATGTTCAGGACGGAAATTCATCTGATTATCAGTATGTTGATATTATTATTACTGATCAACAGGAAGAACCGATTATTGTAAGTCCCTCTGTCGTAGATCCGGATTCACTTCTTTCAACGCTGAACGATTTTAATGTTAGTATAGATGAAAATAGTCTTTTTGTGACTAACCTTCAATTCATTGATCCTGACATTGCAGACATCGGTGCCCCTGTTACATGGTTGAAAACAGGCGGAACTGACCAGACAAAATTTGAGGTGAACGCTACTACTGGAAGCCTCTCATTCAGATCTGATTTTTTCCCGAATTTCGAAAATCCATTGGATACTGACAGGGACAATATTTACAGCGTTTCTTTTCGAGTTCGGGAAAGTGGTACTAGCATGATGTCAGATCCCAAAACAATTCATGTGAAAATAAGGGATATTAATGATTATCCTACTATTTCGGCAATTCCCTTGGATATTGATGAACCATTAACCACCAATGGTAAATTAAACCTCGCTCAATATGCGAATGATGACGACAATGATTCGGGAATTCCAGACACCCTAACTTGGACTGAACGGGCGGGAGCCACTTCTGTTTTTGCCCTGGATGCCAATGGGAGCTTGAGGTTTAATCAACCATCTGACTTCGAGGCAAACCAAACTAGTTTCACCCTAGAAGTTCGTGTGTCGGATGGACGAGGTGGCTTTGCTGATGCAAATTTTACCGTAGATGTGAATGCCCAAAATGAAGCACCTGAATTCTTTAATGAATTCAATCAAACCATATCTTATCTTTCCCTCGTTACTTTTGAAGAAATTCAGGTATCTTCTGACCTTCGCTTGTTTGCAAAGGACCCCGAGTCGGATCCTATTACCTTCTCCACAACTTATGACGATTCAAACGGCACGCACACTCTAAACCGAAACACAGGAATTTTTACCTTTACGCCCAAGGCAAATTATTCAGGTATCACTTATATTGATATCCTAGTAACTGATGGAACAAACTCTGCGACATTTCCCATTGATATTACTATAACCGAAGTTCCTGACCCTCCTGTAGTCTACCAAACTGGTACTGCTATTCAACTTGGTTTCCCCGCTACTTTTCTTCGTAATATTCAGGAAAATAATGGAACACTAGTGGCTGATTTGAACGCAAGTGACCCTAATGATAATCCAGCCTCCACCAATTTCATTTGGACTTTATCTGGGACAGATGCGTCTCAATTCACCATGGATCCAAGCCAAGGTTCGGTTGCTCAACTTAAATTCTTACAGGTTCCAAATTTCGAAATTCCTACTGATATCGGTGGAGATAATATTTACGATTTTAATATGACCATACAGGATGATGGTAATTTCACTATAGTTCCGGTTCGTGTAACAGTTATTGATGGTGAGGAAGATCCCTATTTTGATTATGGCGATGGAAATCAGACGGTAACTTTTTTCGAGCAGGCAAGTGGAACTGTTTTTGATGTTAATGTTTCGGATTTTGAAAATAGCCCAATCACCTACGGTTTAACAGGTAATGGACCAGACGACGCAAACTTTTCGATTAACCCGAACACAGGAGCGGTCACTTTTAAATCCCTTCCTGATTATGAATCGCCCTGGGGAGGTCCAGATTCAAATAGAACCAATACTTACATTTTGGAAGTTAATGCAACGGATGATGTAGCCACTCCCAACAAGATTAAGCATTTTGTAATAGTCAATGTAATCAATGTAATTGAACCGCCTTCCTTTGTTTCTCCTTCAGCTGTAGGAATCGGAGAAAACCAACCGGGGACAGGATCTTTTTATGACATTAATGTTACCACAGAAGATGTAAACCAAAGTTTAATCTTAGAGATCTCTGGTGGGGCGGATGCTGATAAATTTAACCTCAATGTTGCCACCAACAACCTCCATTTTAAGAGCTCAACTGGTCAGGATTTTGAAAACCCTTTAAGTGCCGACGGAGATAACTCATACGAAGTGCAATTGCGAATTGTAGGAACAAATGTAACCCAAGATTACATTTACACTGTAACCCCAAGGAACGATGCCCCGACTATTGTAACAACTAGTCTGACTCAAATAACCCTTTCTGAGAATGTTCCTTTGGCAATTGATATAGATGTTTTAGACCAAGACGGGGGCGGTGAGTTTCCCGATATTCTATACACAGTTGAATCCAGTTCCACACGTTTTATCGAGCATAATTCAAGTGGACTGGCAGTCTCTAATCTTTTCAAGAATCCGAGTTCAGGCATGGTAGATAGTTCTTTACCAGGTGCGACCTTTTCGACCGCTGGAGATTTGAATAATGACGGCGACTTGGATATAATAACCTTATCTACTTCTGCGATTTACTATCACGAAGGGAATGGTACAGGAATATTCGAGAGTAATACTAGCACTGTTATCGATAATAATGTATCGGGTGTACCAAACCATGCGATTATTTGCGATTTGGATCAGGATGGGGATCAAGATTTACTTGTTTGTCAGTTCGCTGGTTCCAGAGTTATGTTTTACGAGAATTCCGACCCAGTTGGCACATTTGAATCTCCTGTTGCCCTGGTTCAGGATCGGGTGGGAGGGGGAGCTGATTTCATATCCGTTGGTGATATGGATGGGGATTTCGATTTGGATTTAATTATTGCTTATCAATCCACCGATGAAGTGGTTTGGTATGCGAATGATGGTGCGACTAATTTTAGCGTTGGAGGAGTGGTCGCGTCCTCAGTTAACGGATTGGATGAGCCCCGGAGTTTAGAGCTTTTTGATGCAAACAGTTCGATTTCGATTGGGAATCGTTTTCAATCGCCGGACATTTTAATTGCTGCCAAGGGAGGAATTTACTTCGCCGCGAATAACGGTAAAGGCATCTTTTCGGTATCGAAGATTATTGATATTGGTTCTAACCTAGGATTGGTTGTTCGTGCGGTTAATTTGGATGGAAATCAATGGCCTGATTTTGTTTACACTACTTCTGCCACTGGACCACCTTCTTACCTTTTACAGGGGTCGAGTGGGTTTGCTCCAACAAGCCTCGCTTTGCCAAACAATACCACCAATGCATCATGGACAATCGATACTCCAACTGCGGTCGAAATATATACCGGTCCATCCATTCCTCCTGCTAATTATACTGGACCTACACCCACTACACCGGCGATCATTGTTTCCGACTCGGCTCTCCCGTATATGAGTATTTTTACCACATCTCCCAATCAAAACACTGGAGTGCAAGTATCAGACCCCGTTGTATTGAATGTTCCCACGGGAGTTTCGTCAATCATGTTGGCGGATCTAAATAGAAAGCCTGATTTTATTACTTACTCCTTCGACGGCGGATCAGATGTGGGAGAATTTAATGCGACGCGATTTAAAGATGAGGGTATGCTCTTTTTTAATTCTCCCTATCCGAATTATGAACAACCTACCGATTCATCTAGAATTAATCGTTATAAGGTTTGGATAAAGGCTATGGACTCAACTGGCTTAATTGCTAAGGAATTAGTTACGGTTAAGATTTTAGATGTTAACGAACCTCCTGTGATTATAACCTTGGATGGCAATGACACGAGTATCATTGAACATGTTGAAAATTTAACTGCGGTGATTGATGTGAATGTGACGCACGAGGAAAACGCCACTCAAACGGTGACTTTTTCTATGGTAGGAGGTGCCGATCAGGCGAAATTCGTGATCGTACCAGAAACGGGGCAACTTTCCTTTATCAGTGCACCCGATTTTGAAGCCAATGCAAGTTCAGATAATAACAATACCTATAAGGTTTCCATTCGAGCTACCGACAATGGGGTTGGTGCCGCCTTTGATGAACAGCATATTCAGGTTCGAGTGATTGATGGTTCAGAACCCCCAGAGTTTAGTTCCACTGTCCTAACTAACCGAACAGTTGTAGAGGATGGTTCATTACCCTTGGTGATTGGCGTGGATATCAATGCTACAGATCCCAATTCCTCTCCAGGTAGTGCAATTGGTCAATACCGCGTGTTGGCTAACGGAAATGATGGCAATGCCACAATTATCGGAAATACTACTTTCTCATACATCCCGGATGGTAATTTTAGCGGAACTGATACGGTCGTCCTTGAGGTCAACAATACAGCCGGTTTAAAAGATACCCTGACGCTCAACATTACCGTTACTGCTGTGGATGATCCTCCCGCAATCCAAACACCCGCTGTCATTAATCATCCCGAGAATCAAGGCCATGTTATTGCCTTGTCTGCGGTCGATGACAATAATGTAACATTGAATTGGTCATGGGGGGGAGGAGTTGCTACCGACTCACAGTTTTTGCTTACTTCTGACGGTAACCTTACCTTTCGTGAAGTGCCAAATTACGAAGAAGCAAAAAATAACAATACTTACAGCAAAGTAATTCAAGTCTCGGATGGAGTTACTACAGTGGATCGAAACTTCACCATCAATGTTTATAATTTAAACGACAACCCCCCGCTTTCCGCATTCCTCACTGCGAATGCCAGTTCCTCTTTTTCTCTAGTCGAAAATAACAGTATAGTGGTTGATTTAAATGCATCGGATGCGGATAACAGTATTGTTTCGAATTTTAACACCATTACCTACTCCATTACCAGTGGTGCAGATAAATTGAGGTTTGATGTTTCGAATGCTGGCCGCTTGCAACTCCTTCCCGCTCCGGATTATGAAAATCCCAACTCTGCGGACCTCGATAATATTTATATGGTTGATTTGACCTTGTCTGATGGGGGGTATTCTCAGCTTTATCCAATTGTAGTGACTGTTACTGATGCCGATGAGAATAACCCTACTATTACCAGTAACGGTGGACTTGGCACCGCGAGTCATACGCACCCTGAAAATCAGTTGGCTGTGCTTAAAGTGGTCGCAACTGATATTGAACCGAAACCCCTAGTTTATTCCATTTCTGGTGGATCGGATCCCAATCTTTTTACCGTAGATTCATCTTCTGGCCAGTTGAATTTTATAACTGCTCCCGACTATGAATTACCCAGTGATGGAGATGGTAATAATTTGTACGAGGTTTGGGTTCGTGCAACCGACGAAGGTAATACAAGTGATGAACAAAGAATCAATATTACCGTTACCGATGTAGATGAACTCCCCTCTGTTAGTCCATCGATGTTCAGCACTACCGAAGATGTTGCAATCCCGGTTAATTTCACCGTAGCGGATCCGGAGGGAGGGACTGCCACTTTCTTGGTTATCACTTCTCCATTGTATGGTACTTGGACGGGATCAGGAAATAATTTCACTTACACACCAGATGCCAATTATCACGGAAGTGATTCAGTGACATTAAGAGTGAGCGATGGGACTACTCAGTTTGACACTTTAGTCAATCTTGAGATTAATGCCACCAATGACCCACCCACGGTGGTGAATGATGAGTTCTTCTATGATGATTCGAATTTTGGCACTCTTGGATTGGATGTCCTCGCGAATGATTCAAATGCACCAGATCAGAATGGAACTGAAACCTTGTCTGTTTCATCGTTTAGCCAACCAAGTGACGGCAATGTGAGTCTGGCATTTGGTGCAAGCAGTTTGTCGTTCACACCCAATTCTTCCTTTATTGGAATCACTACATTTAATTACACTGTTTCAGATGGTTTGCTTGAAAGCAACGGTACGGTAGAAATTGTTGTCTCCCGTGCCTCCTCTCTTCCCAGTTGGAGATTCCTTAAAAAGTTTGGTTTTTATAATCAAACCTCACAGGATTGGATATATCATAATGATCTTGGTTGGCTTTATTTAGACGATATCGCAGGTGTTGAAACTTACACTTGGATGTGGCACGAGGATATGGGGTGGTTTTGGACTGGTAATACTTATTTCCCGGATCTTTACCTGAATGATCTTGCCCGCTGGATGAGTTGGAAAGGATCCCGAACTACTGGGAATTCTTGGACAATTTACGATCAGGTAAACAAGGAATGGTTAGATTCTGAGAAGTTTAAAGTTGCCCGTTTGAATACAGTTTTTTCCAAATTAAAAAACACCGATCAAGTAATGGAATTTGTGAACTCCTCTCCTTTGTTTACTCAGGAAGAAAGAAAAGTAATTTCCTCCGAGTTCTTCTTCAGGGGCAAATCATCTACTCTTGAATCAAAGGGCTTTACCTTAGCCTTTTGATTGGTTATTTTCTAGTCTGATTTGATTAAAATATTCACACCTAATCCTAAAATAATTTGAGATTTCTAGACACAGTTTCAATTTTTGTTTTAGTTACTAATTTCTTTTCACCGGTTTTGTTTGCCCAATCGGTAAGTGAGCAACGCAGGGAAACATATTATCAAAATTTGGAAGCCCGTGCCCGATCCCTTTCTCAAAAGTTGGCGGAAATTTCTGGTACTGAACCCATTCCATTTCATTCCCCCAAGCGTTCGGTGCTTTCAACTATGGAGACTAACCCACCAAATGCCTCTCCACAAACTGCCTATGATTCGCTACCGGGTCCGATAGTGGAACCTGCATCAACTCCTGCTCCACAAAGTGAAACTCTTTACCGGGCAGACGGAACTCCTGTCATTTTACAGGCGGCACCCACTACATCCCCTGCTATTGCTTCACCCCCTAGTTCTGTGCCTAAGAAAAGAGCGATTCGTAGAAATATGGAAAAAGAAAGAGGTGCTTATTTTATACAACCTTTTGTTGGAGTAGCTGTTCCTCCTTCTACCCAAACTTTTAAAGGCTTAGGTGGTGATGCTTCCATTGAGACTGAAATTGGAAATGCTGTGGGACTTAGCTTCGGTAGGAGATGGGATAATTTGGAGGGCGAGGTTCATCTTGGCTACATAAATTCAGCTTATGGAGATATTTCTTTACCAACTTCTATTTTACCCGATACTGCTGATGGACAATTAGAGATCTTTCAGATTGGTGCACGAGTTGGTTACGGAATTCCTTTTGGCGAGAAGGGATGGTTTCGGGTAGCCGGTGGCTTCGGCTTTGCAAGTCGTCGTGATGTTATAAATATATTGAACTCTGATTCCTATTTGAGTTCCGAAACTGCATTCACATACGACCTTCTTCTTAGCCTTGGTTATGAAGTCGGTATGGGGCTTGATGCTTTTCTTGCTTACCGATTGCTCGGTGTTTCAGAAAATGGTAATTTTGACAGTGTGGCAATGCACCTTTTTCAAGTGGGTTTGGGTGCAAATTTCTAGGCTTTTTCACTTTTCTGATTCATTGCCTTGACCATTGTCCAATCTAGGGGTTGCTTATCTCTTTTCACATGAGCAAAAAAGCCGAAGATACCCCGATGATGAAGCAGTACCGCGAGGCCCGAGAGAGTCTGGAGGAGGATACTCTGCTATTTTTTCGCTTGGGTGACTTTTATGAAATGTTTGAAAAAGACGCCGAGCGGGGCGCTGCTTTACTGGGGATTACCCTGACGAAGCGACATGATATGCCGATGGCTGGTTTTCCCTATCATTCGGCAGATGGCTATCTGACTAAGCTGCTGAAGGGAGGCCATAAGGTTGCCATTTGTGAGCAGTTGGAAACTCCTCAAACTGGTAAATTGGTCAAGCGGGGAATTACCCGAATTCTCACCCCGGGAACAGTGCTGGAAGATCAGCAGTTGGATGCGGGACATAACCACTTTCTTCTTGCGGTTGATTTTGACAAGCAGGGTGCCCGTGCTTCCTGGCTTGATTTATCAACCGGGAAATTCGTTCTTGCTCAAAGCGATCGGCCACATGACTTCCTCTCCATTCTAAGTGCATTGGCACCGCGCGAGATTTTGGTCCCGGAGGGAATGAAAAAAAGAGTACAGAACTTAGACGATGGTGGATTACTGGTGCAGGAACTAGATCGATTATTTACCGGTGTTACCCGAACGGAAAGACCCGATTTTGATTTTGAACATCGTTCGGGTGCGAGAGAGGTAATGGAAAGCCTGGGGGTGATGAACTTGGAAGGATTTGGGATTGGATTAGACCATTTGGCCCTAGGGGTGGCCGGCGCTCTTTTGATCTATGCCCAGGATGTATTGAAGGGGAAACCCGGTAATTTACGAAAAATTGAAGAATACCGGACTGGGGAGTCTCTCCTATTAGACCCTGCAACCCAAAGGAATTTAGAAGTTTTTAAAACAGCGGCACAAACCCGCAAGGGATCGCTCCTGGACGCAATGGATCAAACCGTTACCTCTGCCGGTTCGCGACTTTTGGAGAACTATCTTGCGAGTCCAGAGCGCGACTTGGTTGAGATTTATCGTCGTCAATCCTGCGTGGGAGAATTTGCACAGGCTCCGTCAGCAGTGGAGGAGGTTTCTTCAATCCTCAAGTCGGGAAGTGATTTGGAGCGAATCCTAGGTCGTCTACGTAATCGATTGGTTCGGCCACGGGAACTCGGTGGATTACGCTCGACGATTCGGGGATTACCCGGAGTTTCCCGTTGTTTGCTGGCATTGGGGGAACGCTTTCCGGCCATTTTTGAAATCGCACAACGAGTTCAAACTTTTGAGGAATTATGCGCCGTGTTAGACCGTGCTTTAGAAGAGGAACTGCCTGCGGATATTAAAGTGGATGTAAAAGGCGAGGGCGGTCGGGTCATTCGGGTAGGATATGACAGCGAGTTTGATCATTTACGAGAGCTCGGCAGTGGCGGGAAGCGCTGGATTCTTGAACTGGAAGCTTCCGAGCGAGAGAAAACTGGAATAAATAATTTAAAGGTTAAGTATAACGGTGCATTTGGATATTTTATTGAGGTAACAAAGGCAAACCTTCATCTCGTCCCTGCGCATTATGTGCGTAAGCAAACCATGACCAATGCGGAACGCTACTACACGGAAGAATTGCGACAAAAGGAGAAGGAAATTGTCAATGCCGAGGAGCGGGCTGTGGCAAAGGAACAGGAACTTTTTCTAAGTGTGGTGGAACTGGCGTTACAACAGGCAGATGCACTTACCCAAACCGCTCATGTACTTGCCGAGATTGATTTGTTTTCCTCCTGGGGAGCAATCATGCGGGATCGGGATTATTGTATGCCTGAATTTGTGGAGTGTTCCCAGGAACTTGAAATCGTGCAGGGCAGACATCCAGTGGTAGAGTTGGTCCTTAAGCAGGAAAGCCTGGGATTGGCAGGAACCCATGCCTTTGTACCCAATGATTGTCTGCTCTCTTCCGGGCAGGAACAAATTGCTTTGATTACCGGTCCCAACATGGCGGGTAAATCAACTTATATTCGGCAGGTTGCATTAATTACTCTGATGGCACAAGTGGGCTGTTCAGTTCCTGCCACGAGTTGCCGTCTTGGTTTGGTGGATCGAATCTTTTCGCGGGTGGGTGCTGGGGATGAACTTGCCCGAGGAAATTCCACATTTATGGTGGAGATGAATGAGACTGCCAATATTCTTAATAACTGTACCTCTTCGAGTTTAATTATTTTGGATGAGATCGGCCGGGGTACCAGTACCTATGACGGGCTGAGTATTGCCTGGGCAGTGGTGGAGCATCTTCACGGACAGGGCAGTGATGGGCCGAAGACACTTTTTGCCACTCACTACCATGAACTGACTCGTTTGGCTCATTCTCTCCCCCGCCTCCGGAATTTCTCAGTCGCGGTCAAGGAATGGAATGATGAAATTATATTTGTACGTCAGGTTACGCCGGGCGCATCGGGTCGATCATTTGGGATTCAAGTTGCCCGGCTTGCCGGTTTACCGGACGGTGTGGTGAATCGGGCAAAACAAATTCTTTCCACTCTTGAACAAGGCGATTCTGCCCCGTTACCCACCTCTGACTCTCCTCCAGCGGATATTCAACTGGTGGAAGATCCAAAGGAACCTCAGTCCTCTTCAGGTGAACCGCTTTCATCCAGTAAAAAAGAAAAAAAAGTAAAGTCCGAACCTTCCCAGTTGGAGTTATTTTAAAAGTCGGTGAGATTACTGAACTCAGAAGTGTTGGGAGAAGGTGGCGTGCCCATAATTCTCATGCATGGACTACTCGGATCATCTAGGAATTGGCGTTCTGTGGCAAAGGAACTTACCAATGGTTCCGCGTTGCATTGCTTAGATCTTAGAAATCATGGAAATTCCTTTCATGACGAGGATGCCTCTATTCGGGCGATGTCAGATGATTTGCTTCATTATATTAAACACCATCATTTCTCTGAAGTAATTCTTTGCGGACATAGCTTGGGAGGAAAGGTGGCCATGCATTTTGCATGTGGTCATTCCTCGCTTGTTACGAAATTAATCATCGCCGATATTGCCCCCCGGTCTTACCCGCCCGAGCACCATATTCCGACGCTCGATTCTTTACTTGGCCTTGATTTATCCTCTCTCTCTTCAAGAAAAGAAGCAGACGAGCTTTTATCTTCATCCATTTCGCATTGGGGTTTTCGTCAGTTCTTACTGACCAACCTTGTTCAGGAAGGGGAGGGGTTTCGATGGAAAGCAAATATTCAGGTATTACGAAACTCGATTACGGAACTCTCTTCAAATCCTCTCCTTGCACAGGATCGATATGATCGACCCACATTATTTATTCGCGGTGGGAAGTCTGGCTATTTACGCACCGAGCATATCCCCGAAGCCAAGCAGTATTTTCCCCATTCCCAGTTTGAAGTTCTTCCCCTTGCGGGGCATGATGTTCATGTGGAGGACAGACCGGGTTTTCTTGCCGCGTTTCAAAATTTTTTGTTTAGCGCTTAAATCGGATATCTAAGGGATCGAGGTGGGAGGCTCCATGGGAGGGTAGGAACGAATGAAAGTGCGGTTTTGTGTTCCATTCCTTTTCATATATTTGAGCGATTGAATCCGCCCGTTTTTGGGAAAAGCGATTGGTTGTCCATGCTAATACTGCTCCCCCAAAACCACCACCCGTTAGCCTTGCACCATGCACCTCTTCTTCCTTGTCCAGTAAATCGACGAGGAAATCAAGTTCGGGAAGGCTGTTTTCAAAAAGATTGGCTGAACTGTGGTGCGATGCAGTAAGCAACTCACCGAGTTGATCGATACTATTTCCATTTTGTAAACCCTGGGTAAATTGGTTCACTCGTTCCTGTTCGGCAACTACATGGCGGGCCCGCTTTTTTAAATTTTCGGCCATTTCAGTCTGTTCGAGCAATGTAGTGCTACAATGTGCCAAGCAACTCAGGCTCGAATCTTGTTTTTGAAGTATTGAAAGTGCATCCATACATTCCTGATTCCTCGTGCCATAAAGCGAATCAACCAAGTCATGTTTAATTCCGCTGTCAAAGATCCAAAAACTGGTATCCTTTGGAAGGGACAGGGTGGAGAAGTTTTCATTGGAACAATCAATTCGTACCAACTGATCTAACTCTCCGAATGCAGAGGTTCCCTGATCTAACATACCACAAGGTAATCCCACCCATTCATTTTCTGCCCGCCTTCCAATTGTGACCAGTTCCTTTTTTGTGACCTGCTTACTGGCCAATTGAAGAAGGCACTGTGCGGTAGCGAGTTCCACTGCGGCACTTGAACTCAATCCTGCCGACATGGGCAGGTCAGTGCTAAGGATTAAAGAAAACCCATGCGTGGGTGCGAATTCCATATCCTGAAGAACCTGTACTACACCGAGGCAATAATTCGCCCAACTTTGTTTCCCGGATTGTTTTTCAAGTTGATTGATCGAGCCGGATATTTGGCTTCCCTTAAAACTCTCGCTAAACAAATGAAAGGAGGAATCTTTTGTAGGTTGAGCAATTGCATAAATTCCTGCATTGATTGCCGTTCCTAAAACCACCCCACCGTTATAATCTAAATGATTTCCCAAAAATTCAATTCGGCCCGGTGCGAATGCTGCAACTGCGTCATTCATTGATTCCGTCATTAATCTTTTTGCTTCCTCGATTGTAAGGTTTTTCATTTTTTTGTTTAGCTAATTACCCAAAAAAAACTCACGGTTTCCCGTGAGTTTTAAAAGGGGTATATTGGTAAAGCAATTAGATAGCTGCTTTGAGCTTTGCGCCTGGCTTGAACTTAACAGACTTGGATGCCTTGATCTTGATCTTTTCACCAGTTTGTGGATTGATGCCTGCACGAGCAGCACGCTTCACAATTGAAAAAGTACCAAAACCGATTATTTGAACACCTTTTTCTTTGTCTTTTTTCACACCAGCTGTGATGCAGTCAATCACTGTATTTAATGCAGTATCAGCAGCTGCTTTAGTTGTGTCCTTGCCTAACTTTTTTTGTATGGCTTCGATTAATTGTCCTTTATTCATTTATTTTCCTTTTGTTGGAAGTATTGTTAGATGAGTTATACAACCTAATTGCTCTGTGTTTTCGAGCACGTGGTCAAACTTTTTTTACAAAAAACCTTACTTTTTCAACGATTTAGCCTTTTTTTGTGTCAAAATTGGCTTCATCACTCGGTTTTAGCATTCCTTGGGCACCATAAACTGCAACCTCCAGTAATTCTTTTAACGCCTCCGTTTTGGAAATATCCTCTTCGTGGGATCGTTGTTCAGCTCGCTTGATCAGTTGACGGGCCATTTGCCTGGCCATGGTTTGCTCCGCACCTAAATTCACAAATATTTGGGCGATCTGTTGGGTTTCGTCTTCTTGATTCATAGCGGTTGAATTCTTCCTTCGCTGATTCCCTCCAATGTTAAGCCTTCACCTTCCAATGAATCGATTCCATTCTCATGAATCAGTGCCATGCCGATGGGTTTTTCTCCGTCCTGTACAATGAGACTCTTTAAAATTCCACATTTTTTCCCATCGGCAAATAACGAGGTTGGAAGACTTGGTAATTTCTGACCATTCCATAAAACCGGGACGGTCAATCTCCTTACCCTTCCCATTGCATGGATTCTCGCCATTACTTCCTGTCCCAGGTAGCAACCCTTATTAAAATCGATCGCATCCACTTCTAATCTTCCTTCCTGGGGAAGTTCATCGGGACCGATTTCATTTGGAATCGAGGCTAGGCCAAAACGAATCCTTTGTTTTTCAAGACATTCCCATGTGGCTTCTCTCGGCATCCATCCATCGGGCATTGCATCTGAAATGGGTCGCAAAAGAGAGTATGCACACGGGCTAATCGCAAAATCTTCAAAAAGGTATCCGTTATCGAATTGTACAAAATTTCCTTTTTCCGGTCTGTTTACTTCTTTAAATAGCGTAGATAACTCTTCTTTACTACCCCAAACCGTAATGAGTTCCCAGTCATTAGACTCGTTTGAAAATTCAACTTCATCCGCCACGATATTTTCTTCAAGTAGAGAATTTATTTCTGTTCCCTCGCAGCCCCGACTAACAAGAAGAAATTCTTCCTCTCCCAGCCGGAAGAAGAAAGAATCTGCCAGGACACGACCGCGGGTAGATAACCGTAAGCCGTATCGAATTTCACCCTTGGATAGCCTTTTGAAATTGATGGTCCATTGGCTTTGTAAATAGTCTTCCGCATCCTCTTCCCTTACCCGAATTACTCCTTTGGGGTATGTTTTGTAAAAAAAAGTGTTCATAAAGTGGTTAATTCTAAAAGTTTAGCTTGTTCATGCAAGCTCCTCATTTATGGTTCTTCTCTGTGGATAAAGTAACAAATCTAAGAATTACCAACTCTGAAGCTCTGCCAGCTCCGATTGAATTGTGCGAATCAATTCCTCGTACGCCCGAACAAAATTCATTTGTTCGCCAATCAAGGGAGGATCTTCATCGATTAATTAAAGGAGAGGATCGACGGTTACTCGCCGTGGTGGGTCCCTGCTCAATTCATGACCTCGCGTCCTGTCGAGAATATGCAGACCACTTTGCCAAGCTCGCAGGCGAACTGAAGGATCGCTTACTTTTAGTCATGAGGGTCTATTTCGAAAAACCCCGTACCACTGTGGGTTGGAAGGGGCTCATCATGGATCCGAAGTTAAATGGGACTTGTGATATTCCGGAAGGACTGCGCATCGCCAGACAATTCCTGGGTGAAGTTTTAGATATGGGAATTCCCACTGCTACTGAGTTGCTCGATCCAATCACTCCCCAATACATTGCAGACTCGCTTTGCTGGTCTGCGATTGGTGCCCGAACTTCTGAGTCTCAGACTCATCGTCAAATGGCATCCGGCTTATCAATGCCGGTTGGCTTTAAGAATGCCACTGCTGGAGATCTGAAGGCCGCGGTGAATGGAATTATTGCGGCCACGAAGAGCCAGACCTTTTTGGGGATTACGGAAGATGGACGAGCCTCCGCGGTAACTACCGGGGGAAACCCGGACTGCCAACTCATCCTCCGTGGGGGAACGAATGGCCCCAATTACCAAGCCGAACATGTACAGGCTGCAGAGGACGCTCTGCGTTCTGCAAATGCACCGGTTTCAATCATGGTGGACTGTAGTCATGCAAACAGTGAAAAAGATCCATCTCGACAGCCCATTGTACTTGATCATGTTCTTGCCCAGGTCAAAAACGGAGCAGACTCGATTCACGCAGTGATGGTTGAAAGTCATCTCAATGGAGGTGCCCAGGCCTTTCCACGCCCATTGGACGAACTTGAGTACGGAGTTTCCATTACCGACGGATGTATTGACTGGTCGAGTACTGAGGCTTGCCTTCGACGAGCTGCCGATGTAATTGATAAGGCACGATTTTCGTAAAACCTTCTTTTTATCAATCCCCTCAATAATTTAAAATTATGAATGACAAAGCACCTATCCGTGTCGCGGTAACCGGAGCTGCCGGTCAAATCGGTTACTCTCTTCTTTTTCGTATCGCCTCCGGAGCCGTTTTTGGTCCCGATCAACCAGTTGCACTCAACCTGATTGAGATTGAACCTGGAATGAAAGCCCTGGAAGGCGTGTGTATGGAATTGGATGACTGTGCCTTTCCATTACTTCAGGATATCCGTCCCACCTGTGACCTGAACGAAGGTTTTGGCGGTGCTAATTGGTCCCTTCTTGTGGGAAGTGTACCCCGTAAAGCGGGAATGGAACGCGGCGACCTCCTTGGCATTAATGGAAAGATTTTCACCGGACAGGGACAGGCGATCCAGGCCAATGCCGCATCTGATGCCCGTGTCTTAGTAGTAGGGAACCCATGCAACACCAATTGTCTGATTGCAATGAACAATGCGCCAGACGTGCCCAAGGACCGCTGGTTTGCAATGACCCGCCTAGACGAAAATCGTGCCGCTGCACAACTGGCGGCAAAAGCGGGCGTGCAAGTATCAGAAGTTTCCAATGTCACAATCTGGGGAAATCATTCGGCCACGCAGTATCCTGATTATTACAATGCTCAAATTAGTGGAAAATCGGCTCATGAAGTTATTGCAGATGATACCTGGGCCCATGTTGACTTTATTCCCACAGTACAACAGCGCGGTGCCGCGATCATCCAGGCCAGGGGTGCATCCTCAGCTGCTTCGGCCGCTAATGCAGCCATAGACACAGTTCGTTCACTCATCACACCTACACCAGAAGGGAATTGGAACAGTGTATGTGTGGCGTCCGATGGAAGTTACGACACCAAGGAAGGCTTGATTACCTCATTTCCGATTCGATCCGACGGGGAGAAGTGGGAAATTGTTCAGGATTTACCGATCAATGAATTCGCCCGTGGCAAAATTGATGCCTCGGTGAATGAATTGGATGAAGAGCGTACCTTGGTCAGCGATTTGCTACCGGGCTAAGTTCTGCGTAATCCTGAATGAAGTGGTTTTCGAATCACTTTTCAAGTCGATGTTCGTACATTCGAACATCATGGTATTTTCCAAATTTGTACCCTCCTTCATGGAGCAAGCCGGCCACCTGGAAGCCTAATTTTTCGTGCAGTCTTTCGGAGCCGGGATTGGGTAGAACGACCAGTCCATATGCCCGATGGACATCGTCCACCTGTTTCAATTCTTGCAGAAGGGCCGCGTAGACCTTTTCCCCGATTCCCTTTCCCACTTGATCTGGGCGAAGGTAAATGCTGGTCATTACTGAAGGCGCATAAGCGGGGCGCAGGTGGAAGCGCAGACTTGCGGCGTAGCCCACCACTTCATTCTCACGCTCTGCCACCATCAATTGATATCGTCCATCCTCAGTAAACTGGGTAAACCAGGTTTTTCTATTTTCGAGTGACATTTCAACCATTTCAAAAGTAACCACCGACTCCATAATGTAGTAGTTTATAATGTCCCGCAAGGCGGGCATATCGGACTCTCGTCCTCTGCGTATAATGGCCATGAAAGGATAAAATAAAAATGGTACCCGGAGAGGGGGTCGAACCCTCACTTCCTTGCGGAAACTGGATTTTGAATCCAGCGCGTCTACCAATTCCGCCATCCGGGCAACTTGATTTCTAAAATGATCGCTACTAAAGTTTTTTGCAAGAACCGAGTTTTTAAAAATTTTATTCTTACTTCACTTAGTGTCTAAATGTGAAAAAAAAGTAAAAAACAGAAAGAAAATGATTGTTTTTGCTAATATATATTAGTTTTATTTATATGAGACGCACGTGAGAGTATTTCGATCCATTTTTAAATTTTTTAATTTCCATAAATTTTTACGGGGCATTTCGTCGTGTTTAATTTTCAGTTTTTTTACATTTTCCTCATTAATAGCATTTGGGCAAAATAGTTCGGGAATTGGAGTGCGACCTCAAATTGTTGTTCTTGATCTTTCTTCTGGTTCTAATGGTACTAGCTATCCTGTTACATATTTGGGATCTCTCCCTAACGATTGGAACTCGACAGTTTATAAAACAAATAAAGTTATATTAAAATGGGTTGATCCAGGTGTTTTTGATATGGGGCAGACTGGTGTCACAAACGCTGACATTGTAAGGCAAATTACTTTGACACGTGGTTTTTATATGGGGATATATGAGATTACAGGTAGTCAGTATGAAAAGGTTGTGGGCTTTGATCCTTCAGTCCATGGTGGCGGTACTAAGGCTGTTGATCGAGGGACATGGAATGAAGTAAGGGGTGGAATCTGGCCAAGTGGAGTTCCTTCAAATTCATCTTTTATTGGCAAGGTAAGGCAAAAAACAAACGGAGATATCTTTGACTTGCCAACAGAAGCACAATGGGAGTTTGTTGCTCGAGCTGGAACTTCGACCACTTACTTTTTTGGTAATCAAAATTCAGAAATGAGTAATTATGCATGGGACAATACCTCTACGGGTAGTACTTTTGAAGTGGGTCTTAAACTTCCAAACCCATGGGGTTTTTTTGATGTCTATGGAAACGCAAGAGAGTATTGCCTCGATTATGCTGGGAGTTATCAACTTGGACCACAAGTTGATCCGGTTGGCCTTTCTAGTTCGAATTCTGGGAGAACAATTCGTGGATCCGGAATACTATCTACTGCTGCACGAAGTTATGTTCAACCAGATGACGACTCTGGTTTACGAGGATTTCGCATACTGCTTAATACCTTAAATGTATTTCCTAATAATTTAGGTTCAGTCGCACCATTAACTATTCTTGAAAACCAGCCAATCGGAACCGTAGTTGGAGAGTTCAACGCTACTGATCTCGATGCAAATGCATCACTAACTTATCATCTGGTAAGCGGGGCAGGGGATGGAAATAATTCACTTTTTACTCTCGATCAAAATGGCACACTTAATACTGTAACTGTTTTTGACTTTGAAACCAATGCCTCGACTTATTCGATCCGGGTGCAAGCAAGAGATGAATTTAATGCCACCACAGAGGGTAACTTTACGGTTAATCTCACCGATATATTTGAGGATTTAGATGGTGATGGTTTATCCGATCATTTGGAGCAAGTGGGATCCACTCAAATTCGAATCCGTGCACAGATTGATGGTAAAAGCCGTCTTGTTTTTAAGAAAGGTTCTATTCAATGGAATCATGTTTTTTATGCAAAACCGGGACAGCATAATGGTGCGAATTACCCAACCACGATTAATGAAAATCTCGATTGGATGCCTCAATGGACTAACGATATATCTAACGAATTTAACCAAACTAATGTTGATTTGCGCGGAACTGTTCAGGTTCAGCCAATAGTTGCTAGAAATTCCTTATCGATTGTCCAGCAACCAAATATTAGCAATGGTCAAACTACAATTGTAGAAATTTTTGATACAGCAAGTGGATCGTCCTTTTATGAATTTATTTTAACTGGTGAGGGATTATCAGGTTACCTGACAGATCCACAGGATCCTGATTCCGATAACGATGGATTTAATGATGCGATGGAAGTCACTTCAGGGAGTAATCCTTTAATTAATTCATCGACTCCTCTAAATCATGGGCTCGTCGCTTGGTATCCATTTGACGGGAATGCATCCGATATGTCGGGCAATGGAAATCACGGAACAGTCAATGGGGCGACGTTGGGAACGGATCGTCATGACCAGGCTAATAGCGCGTACAGTTTTGATGGTGTGGATGACTACATTGATATGGGTGATAAATCAGAGTTTGATGGAAGAAGCAGCCAATCCATCATTTTTTGGATTAAATTTGCTTCCTTTGGTGGAAACACAAATTCAACCTATGCACCAATTATAACGAAATGGCGAGGAGATGCATCCATTGGAAGTTCAATTTTTATTATCGATCAGGGTGCATCATTAAGAGGCACTTTTAGTAACGGAAGTATCGATGGAGGAGATTCCGCTATTCATGGTGTTTCGTTGAATAAATGGGCTCAATTTGGAGTTGTTTTCAAAGATAGCAATTTAAAGCTTTATTCAAATGGCATAAATTTAAGCGAAAAATCACTTTCCATTTCCAACATAACAAACGCTAGCGAATCTCTCAAGATTGGAGGTTGGTATCGATGCTCGGTGGGTTTTTCTCACACATTCGACACTTTCGATGTTTTGCACTTGGTGAGAGTGCGGCACTCGACCGGATCAGCGACATGGGATGGCG
>ENA-OQVM01002466-OQVM01002466.1-marine-metagenome-genome-assembly--contig:-NODE-2466-length-21602-cov-3.608037_pt1 | contig 21602 bp, 17 predicted proteins | sample MGYA00237776_ERZ505498 | MGnify/ENA primary metagenome ERZ505498 (study PRJEB26159, sample SAMN06265151) | marine metagenome | isolation source: Helgoland LTER site | place: Germany:Helgoland, sampling... | reverse complement strand
AATGGTTATTAGTTAATTAATAAAATTTATCACAAAATCCTGTAATTCAAATTGTTAAAATCACACTAATCTTAGGATGAATGTAACTTTTTTTATACTCTTACAACAGATTTAGACCCCAAGTCATAATCTTCACAAACCAATTTTTCATTTTTTAGATTTTAAATGCTTTTTAGGAGCTGTAAAAGGAATAGTGACTAACTAACCTTTAGTTAGTTTGCGATGCTTATGGGAGTGGCACGGCGGAGCCCTGCCTTAGACTGGTTATTATTAAGAAGTCACTTTACTAAAATTGTATGAAAAAGATATACTTGAATCAGACTGACTATAAAGGCGAGGTGGTCATCCTAATTAAGTTTCCCTTTAACCGGCAATTGATCGATCACATCAAAACAATAAAAAACGCTAAATGGAGTCAAAGTTTACGGGCCTGGTATTTAAGAAAAGAAACATTTGATTTACATCAAATGCTTAAGTTATTTAAGGGTATTGCCTACATAGATTATTCGGAACTAAAAGCTAAACACTCAACTCTTGTTAAAGAAAAAAGGACACAAAAAACAGAGGATAGCGTTCAAGTACCAAAAAAATTTACAGAGCATTTGAGGTTAAAACGCTACAGTAAGAATACAATAGTCACCTATATCTCGGAACTTAAAAAATTTCAGAGGTTTTATATTGATACCGATTTAGAGTCACTAAATGAAGAAGATGTGAAACGGTATTTAATGTTTTTAATTCAGAAAAAAAAGGTAGCTGTATCCACCCAAAATCAAGCAATTAGTGCTATTAAATATTATTATGAAAAGATATTAAAAAAACCCAGACTATTAATTGCGATTGAGCGTCCTAGAAAAGTGAAAAAATTACCTCAAATCATTTCAGAAACGGACGTATTAAATTTATTAAAACAAACAAATAATCTAAAACATAAAGCAATTATAGCGCTTCTATATTCTTCTGGATTACGTATTAGTGAAGTGATCGAGTTGAAACAAAAAGACTTAAATTTTGAAAGTCTTAGCATTCATGTAAAACAAGCGAAAGGGTTTAAAGATCGCATCACTATACTTGCAAATTCTACTGCAGCCGTTGTTCATATGTATATAAAAAATTATATACTTGTACTAAATTTCAAACGTTTACGATTTTTCCCTCTTTTAAAAACAGAGTTAACTCGGGATTATATATTAAGTCAAACAAAAAATGCTTGGAACTAATCGACTCGTATGGAATAGCGGGAGCTTTATTTACTTCAGGATGAGTTCCTAAGGGCGTACAATTTATAATAAGTAAATGCGCTTGCATTAACTCAGAATCTATTTGTTCATAACCGATCTGACCTTCTTTAGGATTCCTAGAAACGAACAAAGGTTTAATGTTCTTTTGCTCAAGCACATATTTAATAGCTTTTGAGGCACCACCTGTACCTAATATAAGCGCTTTTTTTACGTGGTTGTCCAAATATTTCCTCAAGGCGGCTTTAAAGCCATAGGCGTCAGTATTGTGCCCTTCTGCTTTGCCGTTAGGTAAAAAACGAATTGTATTGACTGCTCCTATTATTTTTGCGTCTTCCGAAAGCTCATCTAGGTATGGAATTATCGCTTCTTTATAGGGTATTGTTATGTTTAGACCGCCTAGATTTTTAGCTTTCAATACCTCTTTAATCTTCTCTATAGATACTAAATCAAAATTTTCATAAGAACAAGAACTAATACCTTCATTTTTGAATTTTTCAGCGAAGTAAGAACGTGAAAAAGAGTAGGCAATATCTTTACCTACCAGCCCATATCGTGTCTTATTTTGCATTTCTTTTTTCATATATTTCTAATAGTGTAACAATTCCAAACCCTAAAAGTATGAAAAGCATTACGTAGATGTTTTGTATTTCGTTTAGATTCGGCCAAATTAATTCTTGCCTGGTGACTTCGGATTCTATAACCGTTTTGTTCCCTACTAATTTCCAAGGCCAAGTTATACTCAATGAACCGAGAATAAAACCAATTAATAGGGCTGTTATTTTTTTTGGATAATATTTTAAAAGCCAGCGGAGAACTTTTGATAAAACGAGTAAACCGGTTACAGAGCCTAAAGTGAAAACCAGTAATACACCTAGAAGGTTCATTCGAGCAGGATCATCAGTAAAGCTGAAATCAAAAGAAACTATATCTCCAAGTGAATAATAAAGTGCATTTACTGAATCGATTAATAAAAGTGTATAGTTCCCTAGAACCAGTATTAGAAATGACCCTGAAAGCCCCGGTAATATCATTCCACTAATGCTAAGCATGCCACATAAAAAAACAAATGACAAGTTGTCGTTTTCTTGCCCAGGAGTTACTAAAGACAAAAGGATTCCAAAGCTAGCGCCTAGTATAATCAAGATGTATTCTTTATAGCTAAACTTTTTTTCCTTAACCCAAATATGAATAACAGAGGCTAGAATCATACCAAAAAAGAATCCCCATACTTGTTTAGGATAGTGCTGAATTAAACGATCTAAAATCAAAGAAGCACTAAAGAAACTAAGAATTACTCCTGTGAAGAGCAACGTTAAAAAAGAGCCATTTACGTAGTTGTAGAACGCTTTAAATTCTGTTTTAAGAAGTAAGGATAAAGCCGTTTTATTGAACTTAGAAAATGAAAAAATAAGTTCTTCATAAAACCCTGCCGCTAAGGCTACAATCCCACCCGAAATTCCTGGGATTTTATTAGCTATTCCCATAGCAATTCCCTTGCAAATCAAGATAATTTTTTGGCTGTTACTTTTTTTAAGTTGCATCAGTTTTTTTGCTCGAATTTCGTTCAAGGAAATATAGAAAAAGAAATCCGATAATCATCAATATAACAGCAATAACAACTTGAGGGTCTCCTTCGTAATTCCATGGAGAAGTGAATTCTGTTTGGCCACCATTTTTTTTTTGCCAAGGCCATATTTTTGGTAAAGCACCTCCCATAAACCCAATCAGAAGCATTAAAGTACCTTGTTTATGTTTATCAAAGAGCCATTTTAGGATTTTGGTAAACGATTTCAATCCAACTATAATTCCAAGACCAATAACTAAAAGTCGCGAGTAGATCAAAACAAAGTTGTCCCATTCAAAATTTATGAGGGCAAGAATACTGTTTTTTGAAGTGTGTATTACAGTCTCATATGCACCCAGCAGAATATAAATAAACGAACCTGAAATTCCAGGAAGTATCATGGCGATGATGGCAATCATAGAACAGAAAAAGAGGTACGGTAAACTTACTTCATCTCCGCTAGGGGTTATTTGTGTTATGCTGTATGCAAGGACAAAACCGGAAATTAATAAGGTTATAGATGTAATTGAATTTGGTTTATTTTGTTTCAGTAACAAAACAATACTGCCGCAAATCAATCCAAAAAAGAATGCCCATACGGGTATAGGGTATTCTATTAAAAGATCATGAATAATGCCAGAAAAAAACACAATACTTGATCCAATACCCAGAATTAACGGAAGTAGAAACCGACCATTTATTTTATTCCAAAATTCGGAAAAGCCTTCTTTTTTTAGCACCAGTAAAGAAGTAAGATTGAGATTATCTATAGAGTCGATTAGCTCTTCATAAATCCCACTAATTAAGGCAATTGTCCCTCCTGAAACTCCAGGAATCACATCAGCTATTCCCATAGCCACTCCTTTCAGGAAAACACTAAGTTTTGATACAGGTTTGTTTTTCAAAAAATAAAATTAAAACAAGTTGACGTTATTAAATGTCGAAGATCGACTTAAATTCAGGAAACAGATTTAAAAATGTTTCTGATGGTACTGTTTTGTTTTTTAGAAGGTTTTGAATAAAATAATCCGCTTCATTTAAACGGCTTAATCTTTTATAGCTTCCCGCAATTCTGAAATCTATTTCATTAGAGTCAGGATAAAACTCTTTTGCTTGATTACCAATAGAAATTAACTTTTCCCATTCATTGAGGAAGATTAAAGTGTTCATCCATTCTAACCAAATTTCGAGTTCGTAGTTGCCGAGTTCAATGGTGCTCTGATAAGCGATTTCAGCTTCGGTATACTGCCCTAGGGTTTGTAATAGCAACGCATTTCTTTTATTATACCCAACACTATTGTTGTTAATTAGAAGCGCCTCTTTAGTGAAGTATAATGCTTTTTCGATGTTCTTCTGGTAAATGTAAAAATCAATTAAAGCGACCCAGCTTTTCTCGCTAGAGGGATCTTCTTTTACAGATTTTTTATAGTATTGAATAGCTAACAAATCATTTCTAAGTAATTCATGGCACTTTGCTATTCTCAAATATGCATAAGAACTAGGGTCATCTATTTGGTTAGAGATTTGATAATTTTCTATAGCTTCATTTAAGCGTCCCATCTTTTCAAGGACTTTCCCTTTTTCAATATAGGCTCCAGTAAATTGATCTTCTGAAATGATAGCGAAATCAAATGCACTTAGCGCCTCTTCGTTACAGTTTAGATTTAAATACTGTTTTCCAACCTCATGCCATGCAATTTCATTGTATGGATTTTTTTCTAAAAGAGAATTAAGAACTTCTACAGCTTCTTCATACTCTTTTAGGTATTCTAAACAGTAGAGTAAGTTGTAGAGTACTTGATAATCTTCAGGATCCTCATTTAAGCAAAGCTTGAAATTTTCTTTGGCTTTATAATAATCTTCAATAACCATATATTCCATTCCAAGTAGGCACCATATTTCAGTGAGTTCCTCGGCATATTGGAGTGCTTCTTGAAGTAATTCGATAGCAGCTCTATGCTCTTTGTTTTTTGAATAAATAGTAGCTTTTTGAACAAATATTTCTTGGTTGTGTGGATCAAGTTCTTCTATTATTTCTAAAAGCAATTTAGCTTGATCATCTGCACCGTCAAAAATTAGAAGCTCGGATTTTAAGAGTAATAAATCGCTGTGAACAGGATGTTGTTTTGTGGCTAGATGTAATGCTTTTTTTGCAAGATTAATTTCTCCAGAATCTATGTAGTACTGGATGATGCATTCAAAATCCTCAGCATCAAAGTAGTAAACCTCATTCGTTTTGAGCATTTGCTCAAATCTTGGTATTGGTGAATCAGAATTGTCTGAATAAGAGTTCTTCATAAACGGATAACTATCTTTTATTAAAGTTATGGCAGAACACTGCATTTAAATTGCCCCGATTCATATTGTTTTTAACAAAGTAATTAACAGTTTTGATGTTATAAATCATTTAAAACTTCGTTTATAATTGTGCATCCTTTTCTTATTTCCTCTAAAGAAATATTAAGAGGAGGTGATATCCTCACTGCTTTTTTCTCCCATAATAACCAAAATAAAATCAATCCTTTTTCCATGCTTTTTAGAACTACTTGATTCGCAATTTCTTCGCTTTCAAAAAAAGGAGCAAGCATCAGTCCAGTGCCGTTTATATGCTTAATTGTAGGGTGTATTAATAGGCTTCTGAACAATTTTTCTTTTTCTGCAATCGCTTCAATGATGTGTTCAGATTTTATGGTTCTTAGGGTTGCTAGTGCAGCAGATGCAATTACAGGATTCCCGCCAAAAGTTGTTATATGCCCTAGTTTTGGTTGTTCCGAAAGCAATTTCATATATTCAGATGAACTGCTAAACGCTCCAATTGGTAATCCTCCTCCCATTCCTTTTCCCATAACTAAAATGTCTGGAACTACGTCAAAGTGTTCAAATCCAAATAGTTTTCCTGTTCTTCCAAAACCAGGTTGTATTTCGTCTAGAATGAGCATTGCTCCAACTGATTCACACTTACGTTTTACTTTCTTTAAATAATCATTTTTGGGAACTATAAATCCAGCTCCTCCTTGAATTGTTTCAAGTAATACAGCTGCTGTTTGCGTTGTAATTTTTTCTAAATCCTTCTCCTCATTAAATTCAATGAATTGAATTCCAGGCAATAAAGGACGATAAGCTTTTTTTTGGTTCTCTGCGCCTAAAAGACTTAATGCCCCATGCGTACTTCCATGATATGCATTATGGGCTGCAATTAATCCACCTCTTCCGGTTACGCGTTTGGCTAGTTTTATAGCTCCTTCTATAGCCTCAGTACCCGAATTCACTAGATAGGTAACCTTCAAGCTATCTGGCAGCTCTTTCGCAAGTTCTTTAGCTAAATTTACAGCAGGCTCTTGAGCAAATTCGCCATAAACCATAACGTGTAAATAACGTTCACTTTGTGCTTTAATAGCCGCTACAATGTTTGGATGACAATGCCCTAAACTACAAGCAGAAACTCCAGCAACAAAATCTAGATATTTCTTTTCATCCGTGTCATAAACATAACTTCCTTTTGCATGATCTATCTCTATTCCGAGAGGGAAGGGGGTAGTCTTTGCTTGATATTTTAAGAAGTCTCTTTGAAGTTCTTTCATTCTTTGGTTATTGTAACTTCGGGTATGTTGGATTTTTCCCCATCATCGTTTTCGAAAAGGTCTTCAAATGTTTCAGGTCGTTCGTTTCTTCTCCAAAGGAACCCTTTCAACTTTCTTAAGTTTCGATCAATTTGTTCTTCTGGAAATACTTCTCCTTCTGGACTTACATAAAATGAAATTTCATTAATTTCATTATTATCAAAAACAATATCAATTGCACTGCAAATGGTTTTATTAATACCGATTAATTCTCCTGCTTCTGAGTACAGATAATAAATTACCATGGTATTTTTAATAACGTCTAAATTTTTTAAAGCTCCTTCTTCAAAATTCCCATAGAGTTCACTTCCTACAATTTGATTATAGCCATCGGCACTCAGGGAGTCTTTTTCAATTATGAATGCATTCCCAAAGATTTGTAAAGAGTCTAATTTTTTCTCACCAGGTTCTGTTAAAAGATGAATAACTTCACCGCTCATTTGACTTGCTCCAAACCACAAAACAGGGTTTCTAGAGTTTTTTTCATCATCGCTTAGAATTTGATCTTCCTTTTTTGATAACGGTCGTTTATGAAGTTCAATTTTACCAATTTGGTCATCTAAGTAAAGTGAATCTGATTTACCTCTAATATCAGATTTTAATATCTTAACCCCATAATATCCTCTCAAAACTCTATGTTCAGGAGGTCCAGTTCCTATAAGGGTATCTGCTTTTATGTATAAAGAATCTTTTTCTAAAATATTAATAGCATATGCTCTTCGAGTAATAATTGCGGAGTCTTTTGCTTTAAATATTTCAGCATAATTCCCTCTAATAATTGAGTTGTTAATCGTGTCTGTTATAGAAACATCATTTGTAGCTGCTGCATATTCTCTTTCGTTTTCAAAATATAAACTATCTCCTTTGATGATCTTTTCATTGTAATTGATAAGAGCATTTTCCTTGAAATTTCCTTGTTGTGTGTCTAGATTATAAAACCCTCGCTCACAGTAAATGTCATAATCTTCTCCAATAATTTTAGTTGGACCGTATAAAAAAGCTTTGTTTGTTTCTGTAAAATAATCTAGTTGGGCAGAGTTGACTTTATATTCGGGGTTGTCGATACGAACATTTGAAATGAAACGATACTTTTTTTCATTCATAAAGTATTTTCCTCGGTTACTTTTCAAAACACTGCTGCTATCTACTATCGTTCCCGGGGTTTCGTAGTAGGCTATATTTGCGTTTCTATCCAGATATAGAGTATCTGTCTCTAGAGTCATGTCGGGTTGTTTCAAAAAAACATTTCCCCATGCTATAGCTTGTCCGTTTGCTCCGTCGTACTCAAGATAATCACTTGTCATTCTAAGCGTGTCACCTTGCTTAAAAACCACATCACCACTGGCTTCAAAAAAGTTTTTCTTTGAATAAAAAAACGATTTATTTGATTTTACAAGGGCCCCTTTATGGAATAGATGAACACGTGTTTTTCCTTTTCTTAGTAGAATATTTGCTCCAGGATATAAAGCTTCATCTTTTTCAAATGAACCTGCTTGTCTGATTTCTACAATTTTAGATTCTTGAGCAGATATAGCTCCTGACCAAAAACTAATAAAGAGGTATAAAACAAGTTTTTTTGAAAATTTCAAGATGTTGATTTAAATTTTCGTTTAACGGAAAATCGTTTGTTTTCGATCGGGTCCTACAGAAACAATTTTGATTGGTGTTTCTAATTCTTTTTCAAGGTAGGCTATGTATTCATTAAAAGATTTTGGGAATTGATCTTCAGAAGTTAATTGTGTAAGATCTTCTTTCCATCCATCTAATTCTATATATTCTGGAGTTACATGTTCAGGTTCAATACTAAACGGTAAATGATCGATCGATCCTTCTGATGTTTTGTATGTGGTACATACTTTTATAGTTTCAAATCCAGAGAGTACATCTCCTTTCATCATCATTAGTTGAGTAACACCATTAACACGTATAGCATACTTAAGAGCGACTAAATCAATCCACCCGCAGCGTCTAGCACGGCCAGTTGTAGCTCCAAATTCCATTCCAACACGTCCCATGGTTTCTCCATCTTCATCAAATAGTTCGGTAGGGAAAGGCCCACTTCCAACTCGAGTTGCATATGCTTTAAAAATCCCAAAAACATCTCCAATAGTATTTGGAGCAATTCCAAGGCCTGTACACGCACCTGCAGCTGTTGTAGTAGATGAGGTAACAAAAGGATAAGTTCCAAAGTCAATATCAAGTAAAGAACCTTGAGCACCTTCAGCTAATACTTTTTTTCCTTCTTTTAGTGCTGAATGAAGTAAGTTTTCACTGTCAACAAAAGGAAGCTTTTTAAGTTCTTCTATTGCCTTAAAAAACACTTCTTCAAGCACAGCTAAGTCAAATTCAATTTTACCTTCATAAGATCCAAGCATTTTTAAATGCTTTTTCTTTAAATTCTCATATCGTTTTTTCCAGTCGGGTAATAAGATGTCTCCAACTCGAATTCCGTTACGACCTGTTTTATCCATATAGGTAGGTCCAATTCCTTTTAAAGTAGAACCAATTTTAGCTTTTCCTTTTGAAGCCTCCGAAGCTGCATCTAATAGACGGTGAGTTGGTAAAATTAAATGTGCTTTTTTTGATATGAGAAGCTTGTTTGGAAAGTCTATATGAAAGGGTGCTAATTTCTCGATCTCTGTTTGAAAAATAACAGGGTCTATAACCACTCCATTTCCAATTAAATTGAGTGCTGTTGGATGAAATATACCGGAAGGAATTGTATGTAATACATGTGAAAATCCATCAAATTTTAAAGTATGACCCGCGTTTGGGCCTCCTTGAAAACGTGCTATAATATCGTAATTTTCGGTCAGGACATCTACAATTTTTCCTTTCCCTTCGTCTCCCCATTGGAGACCTAATAATAAGTCAATAGACATAGTATACTAATAGTTTTTATGATTCTTTTTTGGTTCCGTAAAAGTATAAAGAATGATGATGAATATCAACATTAAAAACCTCCTCGATTGTTTTTTTTATGCTTTGTATTCTAGGATCGCAAAATTCTTTTACTTCACCTGTGTCTGTAAGTATGATGTGATCATGTTGTTTGTCAAAAAATGATTTTTCATATTGCGCTTGGTTGTTTTCGAATTGATGTTTTCTTACCAATCCAGATTCAAGTAAAAGATCGATTGTATTGTACAATGTAGCTCTACTAACACGGTAATTTTTGTTTTTCATCATGATGTACAATGATTCAATATCAAAATGATCATCGTTTTCATAGATTTCATGTAGAATTGCAAAACGTTCAGGAGTTTTTCGGTGCTTTTTTTGATCCAAAAAATTAATGAAGACACCTTTTACGATTTCTTGAGGATTTTGTGTTTCCGCCATTATCACGATTTAGATTACAAATGTATTGTTTCTTTAACTATTCTCGGGTAACTTTTTCAATTCCATTTATTTTTAACAAATTGTTAACCAGTTTGTCTAAAGTAACACTGTTTTTTATTCCAACGCTTATACTGCCATTAAAAAGCCCTTCTTCGGAATCAAAATTTAGCTTAAATATATCAACATTCATATTGTTAGAAATAACTCGAGTCACTTGGTTAACTATACCTGTTTGGTCAATCCCACTAAGTTTTAATTTAGCATTGAATTGTTGTTCAGAAGAATCAACCCACCATGCAGGCAATACCCGATAAGCAAAGTTGGATTGAAGTGATAAAGAGTTTGGGCAGTCATGCCTATGAACTTTAATTCCTTCATTAATTGTTACAAACCCAAAAACCTTGTCACCAGCTATTGGTGTACAACATTTTGATAAGGAATAGGGGAGTTCTTCTTTGTCTTTTCCAAAAACTAATTTATCATAATTAGAGGTAAATTCTGCTCGGTCTTCGATTTTTTTTCGATTCGAAGAGGGCATACGTTTTTTAATAAAATTTAAGAACGTATTGTTATAATTTGCTGCAAAATCTTTCAACTTTTTATTGTCCAGAGTTCCTATTCCTACACGATAAAATAAGTCTAGGCTAGTATTTACTTTGAAATATGAAACAAGTCTTCGAATAGTTCTTTCATTAAGATTTATTTTCAGTTGTTTTAGCTTTCTCCTTAGTAATTCTCTACCATCTTCCGAAATGCGTTTTTTCTCTTCATTTAATGCTGCTTTTATTCGCGTGCGCGCTCTAGAAGTTATTACATGATCCAACCAGTTTGCGGTTGGTTTTGAGTTTTCTGAAGTAATGATTTCTACATTTTCTCCACTCTTTAATGTACGACTTAGAGGGACTAACTTCCCATTAATCCTAGCTCCTCTTGCTTTAGCTCCAATTTCTGTGTGAATACTAAAAGCAAAATCTAATATGGAAGAACCCGTAGGGAGGGATTTTAATTCTCCTTGCGGTGTAAATACAAAAATTTCTTCTGCATATAAATTAAGTTTAAAGTCTTCGACAAAGTCAACTGCATTACCATCTTTGTTTTCTAGAACTTCTTGAACACGATTCAGCCAGGTGTCAATTCCACTTTCTTTTTGTTCACCTTGTTTATACTTAAAATGAGCAGCGTACCCTTTCTCAGCAATTTCATGCATTCGTTCCGAACGTATTTGTACTTCAACCCATTTGTTATTGGGCCCCATAACAGTAATATGAAGTGATTCATATCCATTTGATTTTGGAGAAGAAATCCAATCTCTTAATCGGGTAGGGTTAGGGATAAAGTGATCTGTAATTATCGAATAGATTTTCCAGGCTAAGAACTTTTCGTTCTTAGGTGTTGATTTATAAACCACCCGAATTGCAAATTTGTCAAATACCCCTTCATAAGGAATATTTTGTTTTTGCATTTTCATGTGAATCGAGAAAATAGATTTATTTCTACCCTTGATGAAGTATTTTAAACGCTCACCATTCAGAGATTTCTCAATGAAGGTGGAGAAGTCTTTGATGTATTTCTTTTGTTCATCCTGACTATCGTCTATTTTACTCTTGATTCCGTCAAATCTGAGAGGCTCTGTGTATTTTAAGCTTAAATCTTCAAGCTCTGTTTTAATATTATACATTCCAATTCTATGCGCAATGGGGGCATAGATATATAAAGTTTCTGATGCAATTTTGACCTGTTTATGTTCGGGCATAGCATCCATGGTTTGCATATTATGCAAACGATCTGCAATCTTGATTATGATTACCCTAATATCATCATTTAAAGTTAATAGCATTTTCCTGAAGTTCTCTGCTTGCAGTGAAATATCTGTGTCTTTTTTTAGATGTGAAATTTTAGTTAGTCCATATACTATTTTGGCAACAGTACTTCCAAAAAGACGTTCAATGTCATCAAGTGTATAATCCGTGTCTTCAATAGTATCATGAAGTAATGCAGCAGCAATTGAAGCAGCATCTAAACCAATTTCAGATGCTACAATTTTTGCTACAGCAATTGGATGAAAAATATAAGCTTCGCCTGATTTTCTTCTTTGGTTTTTATGAGCATCAACAGCAGTGTCAAAAGCAAGTCGAATAAGCTTTTTGTCCTCATCTGTGAGTTGAAGGTAACTGATCCTAAGCAATTCTTTGTATTGCTTTGCAATTTCCTTATTCTCTATCTGTTCGTCGATTATCATGATAAGAGTAAATTACGGAAACTAATTTAGCTTCCAAAATTTTTCTTATAAGTTTCTTTGTCGAACAGCCTCAAAAAGTATAACTCCAGCTGCTACAGAAACATTAAGTGAATCATTAACGCCTTGCATTGGGATTTGAATATGATTGTCAGAGCGATGTAACCATCCCTCTGACAGCCCTTTATCTTCCGTCCCCACAGCTATTGCTGTAGATGAAGTGTAATTTTCGCTAGTATATGATTTTGATTTTTCTGAAAGGGCGGCACTAAATAGTTTGATGTTTTTAAACTCTATAAAACTAAAAACTTCATCTTGAGTTGCAATTACAATTGGAATTGAAAATAAACAACCCACGCTTGAGCGTATTACATTAGGATTATAAAGATCTGTTCTTGGATCGATTATTATCATGGCATCGATCTTAGCAGCATCAACAGTTCGAGCCAAAGCCCCAATATTTCCGGGTTTCTCTAGAGATTCTGCAATAAGAATCAAGCTGTTTTCTTTTAACTTCAATTCCGCTAGCCGATGTTCTTTTTTTTGACAAATCCCTAAAACATCTGATGTTGAGCGGTAGCATAATGTTTTAAATAAAGTAACAGACAACTCGTATAGCTGTCCGTCTTTATTTTGCATCATACCAGCAATACTCTCGGTTTTGTCAGATCGTTTTGAATCGGTTATATAGAGTTCATCGAGGATATATCCGGCTTCGATTGCATAGGTGAGTTCTTTGCTACCTTCAATTACAAATTGATTACTTTCTGACCTTTTTCTAGCCTTTTCTTGAAGGCCCTTCACTTTTTTTATTTGTGAATTTTGGGCGCTAGAAATGTATTTCATTCAGTTATTTCCTAGAATATTTTTCCATGTAACGTTTCCAAAGTTCTGTCTGATGAGTTTCTAAGGAAAGATCTCTTCCCCCAATAAACGCATGACTTATTTGGTTTGTTCTCATGTCAAGAGCATCTCCAATAGAAAGGAACAAAGTAGCATCTTTTCCAACAGTTAAGCTTCCTAAACGATTATCCACTCCAATAATCTTAGCAGCATTCAGAGTAATCATTTCCACAGCTTTTTCTTTGGGTAAGCCATAGGCTGCAAAACTACCTGCGTAAAAAGGTAAATTACGTGTATTCATCCGTTCCATTCTTCCGCTAACATCAATTGTGATTAATAACCCTGCATCCATAAGAATTTTCGCCATTTTAAAGGGAAGCTTCACGTCTTGATCTTCTTGAGTTGGAAGTCTGTGAGGTCTAGAGACAATAACTGGAATGTCATGCGCTATTAGAAAACTACTTACAAGATGTGCTTCGATTCCACCAACTAAAACAATTTTTTGGATGTTATGATCTTTTAAAAATTCTATACCATCAACAATTTCACGTTGACCGTTAGCATGTAAATAAACAGTTTGATTGCCTTTAAATGTTTTGCTCATTGCAGCAAAAGGTAGGTGCTTAGTTTCAGCCTTAGTTTTGTTGTAAGCTGAGGCTTCTGTCAAAAATACTCCGAGGTCTTTTATTTTTTGTTCGTAGCTTTTTTGATTATACTTCAAACTGCTTGGCCCCATTCTCCAACTAGAAGTATAAGCTCTTGGCCAATTGATGTGCAAACCTTCATCTGTTAGCAATGCAGCATCTTCCCAATTCCATGCATCTAGTTTTACAACAGAAGAGCTTCCAGAGATCACCCCTCTATTAGGAACAACCTGTGCAGTTAAAATTCCATTTGGACGTAAACTCTCTACAACTTTAGATTCAGCATTATAAGCAACTATTGTTCGAATGTGCGGAAGATATTCCCCAATTTCATTGAGGTCATTTGTTGGACGAATTGCATCAATTTCAACCATTCCAACAGTACTGTTTGTAGCGATAAAGCCAGGGTATACATGTTGACCTGTGGCATCAATTGTTTTGTCGTATTTGTTTTTCACTGCATTTGCAGTAGTAACTTCTAAAATCTTACCATCCAACAAACCAATAGCACTATTTTCAAGAACTGTTCCATCACCAATGTGTGCAGTAGCTCCTAGAATAAGGATCGAATTTTGTTGATTTGCAGCAGGTGTTTGTTGAGCTATTCCAATGCTGCAGCTAATAAGGAATGCTAATGTTAGGATATAATTTTTCATAATAATAAGTTTAATCAAGGGTTTCACAATGGAATTCTACTGTCTTTTTTTGTATTGGCTTTTGTGTTTTAGCACCACCATTTTTAGCTGAAAGCATGTCTTGAATCAGTTTATTTTTTTCTTTAGCAATCTCATCTACTTGAGCTGTTGCTCGATCAAGGTCGTAATAAATAACCCCTTCTATCATCGTTTTTTCTGCTATCGCATATATAGACATTGGATGGTCACTCCATAAAACTAGATCAGCAGATTTCCCAACTTTTACACTTCCTACTTCGTCGTCAATGTGGAGTAATTTTGCTGGATTTAGTGTTACAAACTTCCAAGCGTCTTCTTCAGAAACTCCTCCATATTTTACTGCTTTCGCTGCCTCTTGATTTAGCCTTCTGGACATTTCAGAGTCATCCGAGTTAAATGCAACCGTTACACCTTGACTGTGCATAATAGCACCGTTATATGGTATAGCATCGTTTACTTCAAATTTATACGCCCACCAATCCGAGAAGGTTGATCCACCCACTCCGTGTTCTTTCATTTTGTCTGCAACTTTATATCCTTCAAGAATATGAGTAAATGTATTGATTCGAACTCCAAAACGATCGGCCACTTTAAGCAGCATATTGATTTCACTTTGAACATAAGAGTGACAAGAAATAAAACGTTCCCCGTTTAGAATTTCTACTAAGGTTTCCATTTCGAGATCGTATCTAGGAGCAGCTGTTCTAGCTTTTACTTTTCGAGATAAACCGTTGTAATTACTCCAGGTTGTTTTGTATTCTTTTGCCCGTTGAAAATAATCCGTGAATACTTGTTCCACTCCCATTCTTGTTTGAGGGAAACGTGCATAACTACTCCAATTGGATTGTTTTACATTTTCTCCTAAGGCAAATTTAATGTAAGGATCAGCATTGGGGTATAAAAGCTCATCTGCACTTGCACCCCATTTAGGCTTGATGATTGCTGAGCGTCCTCCAATTGGGTTAGCAGAACCATGCAGGATTTGAAGTGTTGTTACTCCCCCAGAAAGGTTTCTGTATAAATTAATATCGTCGGGATTAATTACATCCTCAATGGTAACTTCAGCAGATGAATTTTGCCCTCCTTCGTTGATGCTAGAAGCACCAATATGAGAGTGTTCGTCAATTACTCCACTAGTAAGATGCTTTCCAGTACCATCAATTACCTTGGCTCCAGGAGCATCTATTGCAGTTCCAACGGCTTTAATTTTCCCATCAACAACCCAGACACTAGCATTTTCTATTATTCCATCTTCTTCATTTGTCCAAACAGTTACGTTTTTAAACAATACGTTTTCTGAACTTGGCCGTACTTTAAATCCAAAACCGTTATTTGGAAAAGTTATAGGAAGTGCTTTTTGAACTACATCCTTTTTCTTTTTATCTTTTTTTGATTTTACATTTTCAGATTTAGTTGCGGTCCAAACTATTGATTTTCCATCAAAAAAAGTACCATCTCCATTGAAAGAATTTGGATTACTGACCTTAGATTTTAGTTGAGCAAACTTGCTGTTTGAGCTATCTGAAATTCTAAGAGTTAACCAACCGTTAACATACTTAACACTTGTTTTAAGTGTAGTAGAATCTTTAACGATTTTGGCTGATATTTTAGAATTACTTTTTGAGACTGTTAGCTTATAGGTCTCATCCATCATGTTTACTAAATATTGACCATCAATTAGGTTTTTTGGAGATTCCTTAATAATGTGTTGATGACCTTGCACCCAGTTTTCGTGAATAAGAGTTTCTTTTTCAAATACGGGACCATCGGTCACTAAAAAGTTTGCATAGGCTCCTTTTTTTAATTCACCAACTTTTCCTTTTTGATTAATCAATTGTGCAGGAATTGTTGTTAAAGCCGCCAATGCGCGCTCTGCAGATAAACCATGTTGTACTGCTTTTCGGATATTAGGCAAGAAGCTTTTTACACTTTTCAAATCACTCGAAGTAAATGCAAATTTAATTCCTGCGTCTGCTATCGCTTTAGGATTTGCCGGTGCCTGATTCCAGTATCGCATTTGGTTTAAAGATATTTTCTGCATAAGAAAAGGATCCTCAACGTCAAAAGCTACGGGGAAATTAACTGGAACAAGAAGGGTCGGATTAAATTTCTTTAGAGAGCTTAAGTGTTCGTATTCTGTACCGTGAGCTTTTATGATATAATTTTTCCCAAATTCCTTTGATATTTTAGCTGCTCTTGCAACATCAAGCTTGTTAGAAGCTTCGAATATTGAAGGCAGTGAAAGGTTATTGTTTACAGCTTCGAGTGCAAGATCTTTATTTATAGCCCCACCGTTAGCATACCATTTGGCATCATGATATACTTGACGAATTAACGCCATTGACCCCATAACTGAACTTGGATATGCTTGGCTAGAAGTTTTACTTTTCTGAAAAGATAAATGCTGAGCGGCACGATCTTCGATCATCCTATACCCATTATCTTGGTCGTCATTCAAGGCAACTAATGCAGAAGCTCCTCTGTGAATACCTTCTTTTCTATGGGTATTAACCACACCAAATCCAGCAGCTCTAAGTTCTTTTGCTTTTTTACTATCGTATTTAAATTCTGAACTACTATTATAGTCTGGAAGGATATGGTCATTCCAATAATATCCTTTTCGGTTGGGAGCGTATTGAACGCTTCTTCCACCACCAGATCTACCTTTTATTGCTGTAATTCCAAAATCAGAATGCAATTCAACAAAAGATGGGTAAATGTGTTTCCCAGAGAAATCAACAACCACAGCATTTGATGGCACAGCTAAAGATGAACCAACAGCGGTTATTTTTCCGTTTTCTATGAGAAGCATCCCATTTTCTATTTTCTGTAATGGATTTAGGTGAACGGTTGCACCTGTTATCATGATTTGCTTGGAGTTTTCAGTTTTAACTCCTTTGTTTGTCGGAAAGTAATCTTGTGCTTGTCCAGCAAAAGACACCAGTAACATTATGATATAGTGTAAAGGTTTCATTTGATATAAAATTTTATGGATTCAAGTTACGTTTTTTTAGTATTAATATGCTAATTATTATTCTAGATCAAAGGAGATTAGAAATGCAACCATCTGATTATAAGTTTTGATTCCTGATTTTTGACCGTTCGCTTTAAGGTAAGTGTCGTAAGATTTTTTAAAATAAGGTTCTAAAGGGTTTTTATAACCCTTCCAAAAATCTTCACTTTCGGCAAAGTTTTTTAAAATTCCACGATTTAAATCTTTAATGATAACCTTTGCATGTTCTGGATTTCTTTTTCTTAAGTCAATGAAGCAATGACGAAATCCAAATAAAACAGCAGCATATTGAATATAAGGGTCTTTATTTTTAAATGCATTTACAAAGCCAATGAAATTAGCTTCGTTTTCTGCTGCATAACCCAGTTGGTGTGACATTTCATGAGCTATTGTAACGGGTAGATTTATTTTTGGCATCCTCATATTAACCTGTGCTTCTAGTGTAAATGGATTAAGGTAACCCGCAAAACCCATATAACTCAAAGGTAAACTAAACAGAGAAGCTTTGACTTTTGGAACCTGAAGTCTATTTCCATTTAAATCTGAATAACTCTTGTGAATAAGTTCTGTGATTTTTTCTTTGGAGTGCGGTATTGAAACAGCAAGTGTATCTGATTTACTTAATTGATTGTGCAATGAATTACTCTTTCTTACAAAATTATTGGTTAGTTCTATGAGTAGGGAGTCCGAATATTGGTCTTGTATTTTTAGTTTTTCTGTCAGTGGTGTTCTGTGGTAGTTAATTCCCCAACTTAATTGGAAGATTAAAAATAAGACACTAATGAAAGCTCCTATTTCGGCCAGAATTTTAATGCTTGGGAGTTTCAATTTTATAAAAAACCGAACTATTAAATAAAAAATATAAACTCCCAATAGCAGATAAATTAGGTCACCAATTGAAAATGGAATTGGATCAACAAAGAATTGTTGAAGATTGAATAATTTTGGATAAAATATTTGGGAAAAGTAAAGCTCTACTTTTTCAGGGTAAAGACTAATAATTTTCATCAGTAAAATTTGAGGAACAATACTGGTGGCTATCAAAATTTTAGCTTTTGTGATTTTCATAAGTCCAATATAGCTATAAACGTTAAATAATTTTGAATGGAATTTAATTCTTAATTTGCAGACATGAGAGAAGAAATGATAAGGACCAAGGATGTATTGGGTGGTTGCTTTTTTACTGGATGCGCATGCTTCCTTGTAGGGACGATACTTTTGGTTCTATTTATTTTTTGGGAATAACATGCTGGTTTTTATATACAGTATTTATAGTTTACAAAAAAACCCATCAGATGATGGGTTTTTTAAATTAGTCTAATTTATTTACTATTCAACAACTTCTACAATTTCTAATTCAAAAATTAAGTTCGACTTTGGAGGAATTCCTTGTCCTCCGTTTACTCCGTAGGCTAATGAATAAGGAAGGAATATAGTAGCTTTATCTCCACCACTTAGTAAGCCTAGACCTTCTTTAAACCCAACTATCATTTGCGCTTCTGGGCTACAGTCTGCAACAATAGGGCGATAAGCCTGAGAGACTTCTTTTTCTTTGACAACTTGACCTTGAGCTTTAGCTATTTCCAAATTACTTGTTTGTAGTAAAGTTCCATCTTCAAAATAAACAGCATAATGAGTTCGTGCTTTATTAGTTGTAGTCACTTTGGGACCAGTACCTTTTTTTGTAATAAAATATTGAAGTCCTGAATCAGTGGTTAATGCTTTAGCTTTTTGAGCCTCAAATTTATCTTGATTATCTAATTTAATTAATAGTGTTTTCTCTTCTTCTTCAGCTTTTTCACGTTCTAACTTCTCAAAGCTTTCTTTGAAAATAGAAGCAGCCTTAAATTTCCTAGCATCAGATCCTTTTCGGATAATTGTAACCTTTTTAATGGTGTCATTTTGAGCAATACTGTCAACAACATTTTGACCAATTAATACTTTTCCGAATACGGTATGCTTTCCGTTTAACCAAGGAGTAGCATTGTGCGTAATAAAAAATTGACTCCCATTGGTGCTTGGACCTGAATTAGCCATAGACAAAATTCCAGGACCGCTGTGTGTTAAATCATCAACAAATTCATCTCCAAATCGATAACCTGGACCACCGGATCCATTCCCTAAAGGATCACCACTTTGAATCATGAAATTGTCAATAACTCTATGGAAGATAATCCCGTCATAAAATTTTTTGTCTTTGTATTGATCACTAACCATTTCATTATCACCTTCACTAAGTGAGACAAAGTTTGCTACAGTTATTGGTGTTTTTTCAAACTCTAAAGATACTATTATAGAACCTTTATTAGTTTCAATGTCTGCATAAAGACCAGATTCTAATTCAGGATATTGGCAACTCATTAAAAAGAGCGAAATTAATGCGTAAATAGATTTTTTTTTCATTTTATTGATTTAAATTGGTTTTATAAAGATGCAATTTTTTAATTTTTTATAGAATGTGATATTAATTTTATTGTGAAACGTAAAGGCTGATTAATTGCAACTTTTTCATCATCCCCTTGATATCCATAACAAAGATAAGAAGGAAAGAGAAATGTAGCGACTTCATTCACACTTAAAACCTTTACAGCTTCTCTAAGTGCAGGTAATAACTCTTCTTTATCAACCAGATATTTAACTCGACCTAGTTCCATTTCATCATACAGCACATTGCCGCCCAGGTCTTCAATTTTATAATTAAATTCAACCAAGTCGCCTCGCTTTGGTAAAGTTCTACTTTTAGAAGTAGTTATGTAAGCATACCAAAATCCTGATGCAGAAGGTTTGTAATTAAGTAAAGTGTCTTGATTAATAATTTTTTTAAACTTTTGTTGTTGCCTTCTGATGATATCCTTGTTACGTTCAACAGAACCATCTAAAAAGGAATTCTTTTTAGCGTTTAATGGTTTTCGAACCTGAGGTTCTGCACAGCTGATAATGGTAAAGAATAATAAGAAAAGGAGGCTTATTTTTTTCATATCGAACTCAGTTGATCTTCGTATTCAAGAATGGTTTGGTGAACTTTTTCTTTAGTGAATTCAAGGCTTTCAAAAGATGCTCCCCCTGCAGCATTGAAATGACCACCTCCGTTAAAATGTTTTCGTGCAAATTCGTTAACGTTGAAAGTTCCCTTTGATCGGAACGACATTTTCACAATACTCTCTTGTGTATTTTCTATCATAATAATAGCCAATTTAATCCCATCTAGACTTAGCCCATAATTTACAAAACCCTCGGTATCTCCTTTTTTGAATTCACATTGGTTTAATTCGTCTTGACTCAGGGTAATGTAAACAGCTCGAAGGGGTTCTACTTTCACTAAGTTAGTAATCGCTTTACCTAAAAGTTGTAAGCGACCAAAACTATAGGTGTCGTATATGTTTCGGTGGATTTGTGCATGATTAATCCCCATATCTAGTAAGTTTGAAACAATACTGTGGGTAATTGAAGTTGTAGATTGAAAACTAAAAGAACCTGTGTCGGTCATTATTCCTGTATAAATACAGGATCCAATGATGCTGTTTATTTTAGAAACATCGAGTGCTTCCATTATATTATATACCATTTCACAGGTAGAGCCTATAGAGGGGTCAGAGTACATTAAGTCTGCGTAATCCTCTGGCTGTTCGTGATGATCAATCATTACTTTAATTCCCTTACTGTTATTTATTATCTCGTCCATTGGCTTTATTCTGCCTAAACTATTAAAATCTAGTGTGAAGATAAGATCTGCTTCAAAAAGCAACTTTTGGGCGACATCTTCAGTCTGATTATATTTTATTATATCTTCTTGACCTGGAAGCCAATCCAAGAATTTAGGATATTCATTTGGAGATACAACAGTACAAAAATGTCCCATTTGATCCAAGAAATGTTTCCAGCCCAAACAGCTTCCTAAAGCATCACCATCAGGGTTTTTATGTGGAATAATTACAACTTTTTTTGGTGTAGAAAGTTGACCTTTTAAAACATGAATAAAGTTATCTATCATAGCAATGCTAAGATACCAATCCTTTCTCAAAAAAATAGACTGTTTTTTATATAATTACGCGACTGTACTAATTTTATTATATGATTAATAAAGGAGTTGGTCTTCATTAAAAAATGTTCTTTATTACTTCAATGTCAGTTGGTTTTAATAAATTTGCATCTCAAAAAAACAACTATGATAACAAATCGTACGTTCACGATGATTAAGCCCGATGCTGTTGAAAACGGTCACATCGGTTCTATTTTAGAAAAAATAACGTCTGCAGGATTTAAAATTCTTGCTCTCAAAAAAACTCAACTAACTCTTGCAGATGCTCAAGCATTTTACAGTGTTCATAGCGAGCGTCCGTTTTTCGGAGAATTAGTTGAATTTATGACTAGAGGTCCAATTGTAGCTGCTATTTTAGAAAAAGATAATGCAGTTAATGATTTCCG
>ENA-OQVM01002462-OQVM01002462.1-marine-metagenome-genome-assembly--contig:-NODE-2462-length-21621-cov-6.529010_pt1 | contig 21621 bp, 23 predicted proteins | sample MGYA00237776_ERZ505498 | MGnify/ENA primary metagenome ERZ505498 (study PRJEB26159, sample SAMN06265151) | marine metagenome | isolation source: Helgoland LTER site | place: Germany:Helgoland, sampling... | reverse complement strand
CGCAGAACAGATAAAAGAGCTTCCTATTGAATTTAGAAGATTAGTTACTAAATATAAGCACACGCAAAGGCATATTAAAAATTCTGACGGTAAAATAGTAGAAACTATTGACATCATCGAGCTTCATTTTGTAAGTAAAGAAAAGGCTATGGAGATGATTCATAAGCATACGGGCTTCTATGAGAAAGATAATAAGCAGAAAGGAACGCTAGTAAGTCCATACCTAACGCCCCAACAAAAGAAACTACTAGATGAAGAACTTAACTCCGACTATTAAGGTAACGGAAGAAGATTATGTAAGGGCAAAGTTACTAGACAGCCCCTTATTCTTTACTCGATATTTCTTCAAGAAAACATTTAACCGAAAGTTTGTAGTAAACGACCACCACAAAGAGATTTGTCGTACAATGAAGCGTGTATTTAAAGGGGAGTTAACACGAGTTATTATTAATATGCCGCCAAGGTATGGGAAAACAGAACTCTTGGTAAAGAGTTTTATATCTATGGGGTTAGCTTTGAATCCACGATCTAAATTTATACACACTTCATATTCAGAGACACTAGCGCTAGACAACTCCGAATCAGTTAAGGATCTTGTTGAAAGTGATGATTACCAAAAATTTTTCAAAGTCAAACTAAAAAAAGATAGCAAATCTAAACGTAAATGGTACACAGACCAAGGGGGAGGTATCTATGCCGCTGCTTCAGGTGGTCAAATTACAGGCTTTGGAGCTGGACAGGTTGAGGATCAAACAAAGGAAGTTGAGGAGTTTCTGAATGATGTAGATGTAATGCAAAATAAATTTCAAGGTGCAATCATTATTGATGACCCCATCAAGCCAGAGGATGCAGATTCTCCAGATATGCGCGAGAAGATCAACCAACGATTTGACAACACCATACGTTCAAGAACCAACAGTCGTAACACCCCTATTATCATTGTGATGCAGCGTGTACACGAGCGAGATTTAAGCGGCTACCTTATAGACTTAGAGCCTGACGAATGGGAAGTGTTAATGATGCCAGCTATTAGTGAAGAAGGAACAGCTTTGTGGTCATTTAAACACACTATCGAGGAGTTGATGAAGCTTAAACTAGTTAATGAATTAGTATTTGAGAATCAGTATCAGCAAGACCCCAAGCCTCAAAAAGGCTTAGTGTTCTTAAAATCAGACTTCGAGTACTTCCAAGGCAATGACTTTGACGAAAATAGAATAGAGGGGCGTATAGGCGCTATTGATGTAGCAGACGAAGGCATGGACTTTTTAAGCTTCCCAATAGGGTATGTGATGGGATCAAAGATATACGTAACAGATTGGCTTTTTACTAGAGAAAACACGGAGTATACCATCCCAGAATCTACACGATTAATTAAACATAACAGCCTTAATTTTTGTGCGATTGAAACGAATAATCACGGGTCATTATTTTACAAAGATGTTCAAAAAAATACAACTTCGCAGACAAAATTAATAGGAGTATTTCAAACCGCAAATAAACATTCTAGAATTATACAAAACGCCCACTTTGTGAGGACACACTTTGTATTTAGGAATGATTATAAAGCAGGAAGTGACTACGACAAGGCGATGAAACAACTGTTTTCCTATACTAAGGACGGAAAAGCCAAGCATGATGATGCGCCTGACAGTATTACATTACTATCTTATGTCGCACAAGACTACTTTAAGAGAAACTTTGAGTAACATTTAGACTAAGTCCAAGGCGTTTAGCGAATTATATTTGGTAATCCGATAGAAATGGATTTTACAAATGAATTTGATTGATAGAGCTTTAGGGGCAATAGGATATATCAGGTATAAAGATGGGTCTCATTTTAATTTAAAAAGGAATACTAATTTCTTAGGGGGCAATAAACTTAAAATCGCAACCAACAACCCAGTAGTTTCTGCTTGTATCTCTATACGGGCGCAAATACTATCCCAAGCAGAGTTTTATATTGAGGGTGCTAAAGGTGAGATGGAAACAGACCATGAGGTAATTAAACTCATAAACAACCCCAACCCTTTACAATCCAAACAAGATTTACTAAAACAATTTGAATGGTTTAAGTGTGTATTTGGCTATGTGTATCAGAAGCCTTACGGGGCAATGGGCTTTACACCAGACTACCTATACAATCTAAACAGCGGTAATATTGATTTTCCAGACGATATGCTGTCAGCTTTAATGATAGACAAGTCAGAGGTTGATGCTTATTTTGAACAGCAGTTTAAATATACAGACGAGACAGACAAGGAGAGACTATTTCAGCTTAATAGTGTTATTCCGTTCTATGACGTAACCAACGGACTAGAAACTACAGAGTATAGCGCAATCACAGGTAAGAGTAAGCTAGATGCAGTGATTAAGCAAGTGTCTAATATAGGGCTTGTAGGGGATGCAGAGAACGTCATAATCCAATCAAATGGGCGTGAGATATTTAGCAATGAGGGAAAGGGGACAAACCTAGGGTCGTCAATGCCTTTAGCGGGAGAGGACAAAGAACAAATAGAAAACCGATTAATAAATAACTACGGATTTGGTGGCGGAAAGCGAAGAAGTATTGCAACCCAAAGCCCTATTAATTGGCAGTCTATTCACATTAAACATTCAGACTTAGGGTTTGAGGAAAGTATCGCAACCAACGCTACACTAGTGCGTGAGATATTTGGCATTCCAAACGAATTATACTCCGCACATAAGACAGGTGCAACCTTTGAAAATCAAAAAGAAGCACTTATTGGTTTTGTACAGAATGTTATGCAGCCCGTAGCAGATGATCTAGCGAACAGTTGGACGTCCTACTTTAAATTAGAGGACACTCCAATCAAAGTTACGTTTAAAAATATGCCTGTTATGCAGCATACGGAGCAGAAGAAAGCCGATAAAGTTTTACAGATAGCAACCGCATACGAAAAGCTCGTACGTGCTGAAATGGATACAGCTACCATTGAAGCATTATTTGATAATCAAGGAATATCTATAACTAATGAAGACTAATCTAACAAAAGAATCAATTGAGAAGCTAAAGGAAATGAAAACCTCCAAAATAATTACGGGAGAATTAATTTATAAAAATCATGAAAAAACTAGAGATACCAAGCTTTCAAAGTAAGTCGGAGTTAATCGACTTTATGGTAGCCAACAAAAGCACGTTAATCGCACAGAAGATGAGCGTATTAAAGGAAGCTGATGGATTGGAATATAGCACACCTATAACTAACGCAAAGGGTGATGTGTTAAAGGCTGACGCCCCTGTTTCTAATGAGAATGAAATTAAGGTAAGGGCTATTATAAACACTACCAATATCATGGATAGCCACAAGGATGTGCATATCCCCGGTCTTTGGAAAAAGTCTTTAAAAGAGAACAAACGATTGATGCATATTCAAGAGCATAAGAGTCATGAATTTAGCAGCATTATAGCTTCAGGAGATGATTTAAAAGCTTTTACTAAAACAATGACTTGGAAGTCTCTAGGCTATGAGGTAGAAGGCAGTACGCAAGCTCTTGTATTTGACAGTACCGTGAAAAGAGAGCGCAACCCGTATATGTTTAATCAATACTCAAAGGGGTATGTCAACAATCACAGCGTAGGGATGCGTTATGTAAAAATATTTATGGCAATTGACGATGAACGCTATGAGGAAGAGAAAGCGGTATGGGATAAATACTACCCAGAGATCACAAACAAAGAAGAGGCAGACGCCTCTGGAATATTTTGGGCGGTAACCGAAGCGAAAGCCGTAGAAGGGTCAGCCGTACCAATGGGAAGTAATCCAATTACACCAACACAAAGCATTAAAACAGAGCCGTCGAAAGGCACTCTACCGAAAGCCGCTCAAGGCACTTTCAATATTACAGAAGCAATAAAAAATATTAATCTAAAAATTTAAAAACATGACTGAACAAGAATTTACAGAACTGATTTCTAAAGTAGAAACAGAAACTGGTAAGGCAATAGATGCAAAAGTTGCAGAAGCCTTAAAAGAAATGAACCCAGAAGCTTTAACTAAAGCAGTTGAAGATATGGGGGCATTAAAAACGGCTCTTGACACTGCAATGTCAGAAAACACAAGAATCGAAGAAATTGTAAAAGAACAAGGCGTGAAGATCACTAGGTTAGGAGAATCAGGCGGCGTTATGGGGCAAAGCTTCAAACAAGAAGTTGACAAGTTTATTGAAGATAACTTTGATAAGATTAAGTCAATTAAAGCTACTGGTAGCGGAATGGTTGAATTAGTTTCTAAAGTTGTTGGAAATATCACAACAGCGACAGGGGTCAATACAAATCCACCTAATTTAACAGGTACACAGCAAGCACCATTATCTAATGTGAACTTGAGAGGAGCAGAGTTACTAGGTTTAACTTCTAACATTAGTACAAGTTTAGCAGCATATCCATATACTGAAGCTAAGCCAAAGGATGGAGATTATACTTTTGTTGCAGAAGGAGCTGTGAAGCCTCAGATAGATTTTACATGGGAGACGAATTACGCAAAGCCTGTAAAAGCAGCTGCATGGACTAGATTAACAGATGAATCCATAGAAGATGTAGTAGGCTTACAATCGGTTGCTAATGAATTTTTAAGAAAAAAGCACGATTTAAAGAAGCAAAGCGGAATCCTATTTGGTGACGGTGTAGCACCGAATCCAAAGGGCGCAACACTTTATGGAAGAGTTTTTACAGCAGGTGCAATGGCTAACGCTGTTAAGAATCCAAATATTATGGATGTCATTAATGCAGGTGTTACGGACATATACACTACTCATAATTATGAAGATGAAACGAGCTATATGCCTTCTTTATGCGTTGTGAATCCAGTTGATTTCTATATTCAGTTTGTATCTGTTAAAAATACAGACGGGAATCCTTTATATCCAACAGCAAGTTTATTTAATGTGGTAAATATTGGTGGGCTTAGAATCATTCCAGAAAGATCAATCCCAGCAGGGAAAATCTTTATTGCAGACATGAGTAAGTACAATACTACAAACTATTCGGGGTATACCGTAAAGATTGGGTATGTAAATGATGATTTCATCAAGAATCAGTTTGTAATTCTAGGGGAGTCTCGTTTTCACGCATTCGTTAAAAAATTAGACGAACAAGCGTTCATTTATGACGACATCGCAACGATCAAAACAGCTATTACAGCACCTTAATCATGAAAAAGGTTGAAGTAATACTTGAAAAATGGGGTCGCTACAAAAAAGGTGATACCATAGAAATGCCAGAGAGCACTGCAAAAGGCTGCATTAAGTCAGGAGCAGTAAAAGCGTTTTCAAAGGCAAAGAAACCAGCACCTAAAAAATAAAGCATGGCAACAATAACAGACCAAACATATTACTTAAAGGGAATTAATTTTATTCCTAATTCGGTAGACATCAGCGCATCCTCAGACTCTCCGAGTCAGGAAAGCGAGTTGGATTACTTCATTGGTATATGTGAGCGTCAGTTAATGTTAGATGCGTTAGGGGTTACGCTGTTTAATGAGTTTACCACTGCAATGGCAGATTTGCCAAACGCAGCGCAGAAATGGAAAGATTTAGTGGACGGGGCAACCTACACACTAGATGGTAAGGAATATCTATGGGAGGGATTGAGAGGCTACAACAAGAATAGTTTAGTAGCCTCTTATATCTTTTGTGAGTTCTTACGCAATGATGAAAGCACATACACCACAACAGGTGTCGCTCAAAACAAAGCCAAGAACGCACAGAACTATAGCTATACACCAAAGTACATTTCAGCATGGCGAAACTTTATTAAAGGGTATCAAGCACAGGCACAATGCGACCCAGTGATTATAAGAAATCACTTTGGAACCGTTGGCTTAGATTATTATCAAAATAATGATTCTGTCGTCTCTTTGTATCGGTTCTTAACAGACCAAAACGAATTAGACGCCACGGCATTTCCAGACTTTGAATTTAAGTTTTATGAGAACCAAAATTCGTTAGGAATATGATCGTGCCAGAACACATATTAAGAGATATAATCAATCAGATGCCAGTACAGGTGCTAAACTCAAACGTATCACAAAAGCCACAATTTAGCTGGGGTGATAAACTAGAGTTAAATAGATATTTAGAGTTGAAAAAGAACGGTAGTTATCCATTGATTTGGCTGTTACCAAGCGTAGACAGTCATTATAATTACGGTTCAAGATGTAATAAAAGAGTAGAATTAATTATTGCAATGCTTGAGAGTGACCAAAATCTTTACAATCCAGAACGCTATAACAAGTCGTTTGAACTTGTTTTAAATCCAGTAGCAGATTTGGTACTAAAAGGATTGACAGATTCAGGAGTTACAAAAGTTATAGGAGAAAAGTGGGAGATTTTTAAACACCCTAATTACTCTGATAACAATTATAAGGATGAAAATTCGCATGGCACTATCGCACTATGGGACGCTTTAAAAATCACATTTAACGAAGTAGAATTTAACGATAACTGTATAAACACAACAATATGGGTATAAAAAAAACCGAATCGGAAGGTGAAGCACCAAAGATTCAAACAACAGAGTATGTTCTTTTGAAAAATGTAGGCTCAAAAAAAGACGGAAGTCCAAAGAAAGCTGCAGGTTCAAAAGTGAAACTCACAGACGAACAAGCAAATCATTACAAATCATTAAAATTAATTTAAAATGGCAATATTAAACAACATTAGGAATTTAGTAGTATGCGGATTAGACGCAGTACTAGGCACAGGAACGAAGGGGTGTAGACCCGAATTAAAGAAAACGCAGGAACTTTGGTTTGTACCAAAAGGATTCGTTTTTAATGGCGCAGCAGCCTTAAATACAACCTATGCAGAGCAATTGCAAGCAGAGGGGAAGTTAGTAGTCGTTAAGAAAATCCAAGGATTTACGGACAATTCTAGTGATGATCAGATTGAGACTTTAGAAAACGGCGTAAAGCGTGTTACTACTTTAGGTCTTTACGAGTTTATGGTAGATTTCGTGAACGGAATTTATTTTCATGCAGCATTAACTTCTTTAAATAGCTTCGGGTCATACGATGTTTTATTCGTAGATACAGAAGGTAATATCTTTGGGACAAAAGCAGCAAACGGAAGTTTGAAAGGGTTTTCTGTAGGAACGCTACAAGGAGGGAAGTTGAAGTTTGCAACAGATACAGAAGGGCAAAGAGAAAGCCTTATGTTTCAATTGACAAACAGACCAGAAGTAGATGAAAACTATGTATTCATTCAGAAGCAAGCAGACTTTGACCCACGAACTTTAGAAGGGGTCAATCAAGTGAATTTGGAGTATGTGAATGCGCCAGCAGTAGGAGATATAACTTTAACTGTAAAAGCGTCATTAACTCAAAATGGTGAAGCAGTTAGCGGACTTGCATTTGGTGATTTCTCAGTAAAGAAAGATGGAGTTGCAGCTAATCCAATGACAGCTGATGAATCTGTAACAGCAGGTACTTATGTGTTGACAGTTACAACCTTAACAGCAGGAGTAATAGCAACTAGCTTGTACGACAACCCAAACAGCCGTATTGGTGTAATACTAGACGGTGTGTTATATAAGTCAGGAACAATCTCAGCAACAGTCGCATAACAACGACTTAAATCTGATTAAAATCAGCCCTATCCACACGGGTGGGGCTTTTTTATATGGCAGCAGTAGTACAAAAATATCTTAGTGGAGTTAGGGGTATTGAAAATAACCTCTCTAACATGATACGTCAAATTCTTAGGGATAAATGGACGCAAGTATTTAAGATACTGACAGATGAGCAACTAGGCTTAGGATTGGACGCTAAAGGGAAGGTAATAGGAAGATATTCAAAGGCAACAGAAAGTTATGCAGCAGACCCAGACAACAGACCACGACAACCCAAAATAGCGGGTGAACCTTTCAATTTTGAATGGACAGGCGGTTTATTTGACGAGCTGTATTTGACATTTGACAGCAAAGACTCCTATACGCTGTTTTCTTATGACGCTAAAGCTTCATTTTTAAAGGACACATACGGAGATATATTTGATTTTACCGAGGCACACAATTACAGAATTAATTTTGAGATTATATTACCAGAACTAGACAAGAAACTAACACAAAAACTAAACTTAATATAATGCTCTACTTAGGAACTAGCGATTTACCGATATACCGATTTGACAAAATACAGCAAACAGGCAACCTTGCCTATTTAGTTGTCGAATGGAACGAAAGAGGCACGTTAAAACCACCTAAAGAGGCATTGAAACTATGGGAGACTGTAGAAAATACATGGCATGAAAAAACAGCGAATACAAAATCTAAGATGTATTACGCACTAGTAAATGAAGTAGACTATTTGGAAAAACGATTCACCATGCTAAGTACTTTGATTTATGGACTATCAGAAGCCAATAAAGAGAGTTATGGCGCAGAAATCAACGCATGGAGATTCAAATTTAACATAAAAAGAAGGGTAAAACCTCAAATTAAAGACTTAGAACGCCAATTAAGAGCCGCTAAAACAAAGATTAGCATCAAGCAAAATGAGTTAAAAAACTTTTCTACCAAGAAAGGAATGAGTTTACTCAAGCAAAAAATAAAATTAGAGCGTGTTTTAGAGACGAAAATCGTCCTAAAAGACACGCCAGTAGATGAATGGTTAGAACTATTCAACGAAGCCGAGGAGGTTAACCAACAAAAAAAGCAAGCTCATGGCAAATAAGTTACCAGTATTAGACGAAGGACAAAAGGGGTTAAATGAAATGATACGCCTTTTAAAAGAGGTGCAAGCTGAAATTGTTAAAACTAGTCAATTGATGCGAGAGACTCCTAAGAATACTTTTGATCTAAAAACACCAAAGGAAGCAAACGCTATCCTTCAGAAACGTGTACAAATATCTGAACAAACAGCCGCAGCACTTAAGGAGCAAGACCGACTAGAAAGAAACTTGATTTCTCAAATAGAAAAAAATAAAACAGCAACAGAGTCTACAAACAGGGCGTTAATTAAGCACCGTTATGAAACGCAGCAAGTAAACAGAGCAATAAAAGAAGAAACAATATTAAACTCTAGACTATCTAGTGAATACCAGAAGCTGGTAGTTAGAATGAACCAAACGGGGCGTGTTGTTCAGAATTTAACTGCTAAAAAAGAGCAAGGTCTACGCCTTACCAGAAAAGAGCAAGCGGAATTAAAACGGGCACAGCGAGAGTTCACAAAATACAATCGAGCAGTTATAAAAGCCGATGCTTCGATAAAACGCTTCCAAAGAAATGTAGCGAATTATAGCTCTGCTTTTGGAAAAGCGCAATTAGCATTAAGAACCTTTGCAGGGGTGTTTGGTGTGTTGTCTGCAGCATCCATTGCACGGGATATATTTACACTAGTCAAAGAGGTTGATAGCCTTGAAAAGTCTTTGCTAAAAGTTACAGAGACGCAAGAATTGTTTAACCGAGCCCAATCCTTCACTAAGAACCTAGCGCAAGAAGCAGGGGTGGAGATTAACGGACTTAGAAAATCGTATGTCAAATTCTTAGCTTCTGCAAAAACAACGAACTTAACACTAGCAGAAACCGAAGACATCTTCCGACAAACAGCCAAAGCAGGGGCGGTATTAGGATTGAGCAACGACGATATTAACGGGAGTTTTAGGGCGTTGGAGCAAATACTATCGAAAGGAAAAGTACAAGCGGAAGAAATAAGAGGGCAATTAGGGGAGCGACTGCCAGGGGCTTTTCAAATACTTGCAAAGTCTATGGGTTTAACTACTCAACAATTAAGCAAGCAATTAGAATTAGGAAATGTTATAAGTGAGGAGGTATTGCCAAACTTCGCTAGAGAATTAGAGAAAACTTTTGGACTTGACAAAGTTAGCAAGGTAGATACATTGATAGCAGCTCAAAACAGATTGCAGAACTCATTTACAGAATACATTAGTGCCTCAGAAGATGCGGTAGGAGGGTCGCAAAAACTAATAAAAATATTAGAATTTTTAGCGGATAATTTAGGGGTTATTATAAATACGATTATAACGGTTGTAAAATGGTTTGGTATCTATAAAGGGGTTGTTCTTTTAGCAAGGCTGCAAACCGCCTTAATGAACAGACAATTATTATTGACAGAAAAAGCGGCTTTATCCTCTGCAAAAGGAGTTAGCAAAGCCTCGTTTGCGTTTTCAAGATTTAACAAGGTTTTGAAAGCAAATATTTTAGGGATAACTGTTTTAGCTATAGGAGGTTTGATATGGGTATATAATCGTTTAAGCAAATCTATTGTAGATACTGCAAAAGAATTAAACGAGTCTTCAAAGGAGTTTACAACTCAACATAAGGAGACACAGAAAGTAAATGACGAGCTTAACACAATGGTTAGTCGATATGATGAATTAAAGGGAAAAACAAACCTAAATGCAAAAGAGCAAAAAGAACTAAATACGATTATTGAAACGATAGGTAAAACCGTTCCAGATGCAGTAACAGAAATTGATAAGTATGGTAAAGCGCTTGAAATAAACACGGGTAAAGTTAAAGAATTTACAGAGCGAAACAAAGAGGCTTCTTTGCAATTAGCGAACACTCTTATAGCGGATCAGAGTAAGGTTTTAAAGACGCTTGAACGTGATTTAAGTAACTATGATAGAGCGTTAGGAAAAAACGCAACAGGAATAAACAAAACAAACGGACTTTACATTGAGGGAATTGGTACGGTAGAAAAACTAAATAACAAATTTACATTAAGAAATAAAGTACTTAGAACAAATACAGCGTTAACGACTGATCAAAACCAAAAACTTTTAGAATATGTTAATGGGATTGAGTCCTCAATAGTTTCTACCAAAAACAGTATTAAAGCAAATCAGGATGTTATTAATAGTATTTCAGGCGTTACAGCCGCACAAGAAGAGCAAAACAAGGTAGGCAAAGACAAGGATAAAGACAAAGACACTGACCCAACCCCAGACAGCAGCGTATCATCTAGAGGCGCAGCCTACAACGCTAAACTAAAAGAGTTTGAGGCTATAAAACTTTTTAATCAGCAGATTTTAAACGATGAAAAATCAACAGGAGCGGAACGACTTATCGCTTCTAATTCATTCTATAAGGCAGAAAAGGATTTACTAGACTTAAACAAAAACTTAGCCATAAGACAAGCCAAAGGGAATGCGGATAAGCTTGTCGATATCGGTTTAAAATATGATAGAGATATCTTAAACAACGAGCAGAAAAGAGAAGATGCAGCCTTCAAGATTTTAGAGGATAGTTTTAAAGAAAAACTAAATCTAATTAAGGATGCTCAAGATGCCGTTAAGATAGAAATGCAAGCCGCAATTGATGCAGAAAACAAAATATTTCTAGAATCAGAGCGCACACCCAAAGACGTTGAAAGACTTGAAAAGGCAATACTTGAAATTAAAAAACAGTACGCAATTAAGGAGTTGCAGATAGCGTTAGAAAAAACCAGAGCGTTAGCCGCAGCGGAGCAAGACCCATTGAGAAAAGCGGAACTACTAAGAGCTGCGGCTACTCTAGAGTCTTCTATTTTACAATTACAGTCAGATCATGCAATCGATATTTTAAAAAGTGAAACGGAAAAAACAGTTGCGCTAGAAAAACTTAAACAAGAAGCGTTTGATCAAACCGCTAGGGTGTTATCAGACTCACTAGGGTTAAGTGAAGAAAAACTAAACAGGTTTTTTGATGCTTTTTCTAAAGAATCTAGCGCACTTGAAAAAATAGGGGCGTCACTTGCTTTGGTAGGAGATATTGGCAGCGCAATTCATGATAAAAAAATACAGGAGTATGAATACGAAATTGAGGCAAATAATGAAAAGTACGAGGCACTTTTAGACAATGAAAAATTATCAGAGGAACAACGCTCCGCACTAGAAGCAGAAAGGGAGCGTAAAAATGCGGAACTCGAAAAAAAGAAACGAGCGGAGCAAACTAAACAAGCTAAGTTAAATAAAGCGTTTGCAATATTTGAAGCCGTCATAAGCACTGCAGCAGGTGTAACTAAAGCGTTACCTGATATTCCGTTAGCAATATTAACAGGTGTTTTAGGTGCAGTACAAGTAGCGGCTATCGCAGCCCAACCAATCCCAAAATACAAACATGGACGTACAGGAGGAGATGCGGAGTTCGCCTATGTTGGAGACGGTGGAGTAAGTGAGGTTATCGCACGAGCAGGTGGAGGTTATGAAATTACACCAAACCGTGAAACACTAACCTATCTAAACAAAGGGGACAGCGTTTTACCAGATGCTAGTAAATTTTTGCATGAGCAAGCCTATAATATGAGTATCAGCTCACAGGGGCGTAGTATCGAGCGCATTCAGGTTAATAATGGATTGACTAAGGTTGATATTGATAGGCAGACACAGTCTTTAATTAAAGCAATGTCTCAAAACAAAACAAGCGTCAGAGTGCACAACAACAATACCATAGGAGCAGATTTAAAATTTTTAAACAGATTAAACGATGTCTTATAGCCGAGTCCAATATAAATTCATAAACAACGACACAGGGCGTGAGTTATTGCTAGACACGCCACAAAGTGCCGACCCTATCAATTGGGAAAACAGCGAAAAAACGCTTAAAAGAAGTACCAAGAACTTCGGTATCATGACAGAATTGTCTAAGGATTTGGAATTTGTGAAAGAATCAAAGGTATTTCTAGATACTGCTTACTTGATAAAAGGAATAGAAGCAAGCGTAACAATGGAAGAATGGAAAGCCTATCCAAACCAAGATGGCTACTATTTACACAGTACAGGGCTTTTTGATTTTAGCGAATACAAAACGGACAAACTCCGAACAAAGATTCCATTTAAAACAGGGGGTTTAAACGCTAAAATAGCAGCGCAATTAAAAGAAAAGTTTGAGCTTGAACGCTTAGAAAGTATTACAGGAGATGTTATAGAAGAATTGCCAAAGATTGATTTGAATTTATCAGCACGTGAAATTTTATTGATAAGTAAGCTAGAAACCTCTGAGCTAGATAGAGTGAGTTCGACCTTTAGAATGGCGTTTAATGCTAGACCTAATAATAGGTTTAGATCAGGGAGTTTAGCAATACCCGTAAATGTTGTTATAAATTCAGATGAAAACATACAGAACGTTTTTAGGGATCAATCATTTACTACAACGCCTGATGACGGAGAAGTTTTATCTATGTTTTACTTAAACAACGATCGTGCAAAAACTATTCAATTAAAAATAGAAATGTTCTCAATTGTAAGAGATATTGAAATAAACGACTTGCGTAACGAGTTTTTAAGAGTCGACTTAGTTAGATTTGGAGGAGGGGACAATTTAAACATAATTAGTAGAACTACTTTACAAAGCGTTTCTTTTCCTGTAAACTATAAAGTATTTAGTATTTATTATCAAACTGATCTTACAATCAATACAGGAGAAAGCCTCTCTTTGCAATGGCATGGTGGAGGTGATTTTGGGAGTTTTTTCTCTAGAGGCGAACTTGATATTAATTTTACAAACACGAAAGCCACCATTGACATTACAGAAAAAAGCACTTTTCCAGATACCCCAACCAAAGCAACTCGATTTCATGAAGTAGGAGATAAAATAGTGCAAATTATTACAGGTCAAAAATGTTTTTATTCTGAATTTTTTGGGCGTACAGATTTAGGCTATACCAATAACGGGGAGTTTTCAAACGTTGCCTTTTCTTTGGGGTTTTGGATTCGTCAATTTTTTGATAAAAAGTTACAATTTTCATTAGGAGACTATTTAGAAACCGCAAATGCTATTTTTAATACAGGTTATGGAATCGAAATAATAAATGGCAAAGAAACACTAGTAGTTGAAGATTTAAAATACTTTTTTCAAGAACAAGTAGGAATTAGCTTACCAAACCAAGTAACCAACGTAGAAAGGGAAGTAGCCACAGAGTACTACCATTCCTCAATAGAGATAGGCTATGAAAAGCCAGATGGAGACAACTTGTACGAGGAATCAATGGGATTGGATGAATACAACGGCAAGCGAAGTTTTACAGAACCAATCACTAGAGTAGATACTACTTATAAGAAATTAAGTAAAGCCAGAGCTGACCGTTATGGGATTGAGTTTGCTAGACGCAAGCCGCAATCAGGTTTTCCACAGCAAGATACACGTTATGATTCAAGCGTATTTCTATTTGATTTGAAAGAAGAAATTGGAATGTTTAGAGAACGCTTTTGGGGAGATGATTATGAGTTTGCTCCAACGGGTGTTTTTAGTCCAGAAACAGCCTCTAATTTACGACTAACACCATTTCGAAACTTAGAACGCCATGGCTGGTTTTTTGGTTCGGGATTACAAAAATACCCAGATGATAAAGTACGTTTTAGCAGCAGTACCTTAAATAGCAAATTAACTACAAAAAAAGTAGGAGAACCAGCACGAAGTGAAGACGGCGATATTCTGATAAGTGATTTAGAAAGACCTCGATTTGTGCCAGAGTGGGTTACCTTTGAACACCCTGTAGACTTTGCTGTAAACGAGATGGTTTACGGAAAAACGAACGTAATGGGGAGAATGATACCTAATTACTATTTTAAAGTTCAGTTTATTAACGAATATGGACAAAAAGAGTATGGGTATCTGTTTGAGTTGAAGCCAAACAAAGAAGGAAAATGGAAAGTATTAACAGCAAACATATAAATTATGACAACCTATTCAGAATTAACCATAGTATTTAACGAAGATTTAGAATATTCTGACAATATAACATTTAAAATTTCAGACACACAAAGTGCAAGTTTTATAAATGTTATAGAAACATGGCGATTAGTAAGGTCTGCTGCAAATCAAGTTATAATAGGTGTGCCAACGGCTGTTGCTGGAGAGCGAACGGCAATTAACTTTGTGCAGTCTTTTAATCTAGATTATAACAGTACGAATGTTTACGAGCTTGTCAGGACTTTAAATAGCGTGGTCATTAAATCTACAAATGCAGATTTAATTTTTGAAAATGGCGCAGGAGCTTCTGACTGTAGGCGGTACGAGTTAGATACATTCGATTTAAGTCCTCAAACTGATTTTTCATACCATGAATGCGCTACAAATACAAAAGTACAAGTTACTGTTAATGATTATCAGAGCATATTTGTTTATTCTTTAAGTGTTCCTATTGTTACAGGCCCTGGACTTGGTCGAGTAATTCCAGATGTTTATAAGATTCCAGATGTAGATTTTACTGACAATAACCTTGTAGGAACTGGTTTTAGTATCACAGATATCGCTATTTTAGAAGCCGATACAGACCCGTGTAATAACGTAAAGTTGTCCGTTACCACCTCTTTTCAGTCTAGCGATATGACGAGTCCAGTCAATTCAATTGTTACAACCAACCCTTTTGTTTTCACTTATCCAAGAAATGACAGTTCGTTTAAACTTACGATGATTGAGTCTGGGAATACAGATACAAAGACCTTGTACATCCCAAAACTATTACCTTCGCTCGTAAGTGCGCAAGTGATTAACACGCCTAGCCAGATAGCGACAGTTAACGTTAATTTGAGTCCGCCCTTATTTCAAAACCAAACGATCAATGGGGTTCGTTACCCTTTAATTTTTGAGTACAGTTTAGACAACACCGTTTGGCAAGCCTCCAATAGTTTTACGGGACTAGCTATAGGAAACTATACGGTTTATGTACGAGATAATATCGGATGTAGCGTTTCTGTTTCTTTTGAGGTAACTACTTTTTTACCTAATTTAATAGATTTTGATGCCGTTTCAAGAATATCAAACTTAAATTCAATACGCTTCAAAGAAGATGCCGTTTTCACTAATTGCGGCACTCGAAAACTACCAACCAACACCCTGTCTTTTGAAGAGCGAGACAACCGCCCAGATAGAAGTTTTGTTCAATTAGTGCAGCAATGCGACACATTAGCAACACAAATAGATTCTAATTATGGGGTAAACACAGCAAAATTAGTTGATTGTGATGGTGTTGAAACGGATTTGCCAGTTACAAAAATGACAGACAACATGAATAAGTCAGATGTTAGAGACGGTACAATCACCAGCAGTGGTGCTGGTACAATTAGTGTTCGTTTTGGTGACGGAAGAACTTACGACCCTACCAGCCTTTTGCCAAATGGGAGTTATAATTTAGGCACACTCTTAATGCCATGGGTGAATGTTGGTGATTACTTTAATTTGCAAGGTACAGGATGGGCGCAGATTATAAACATAGTACAACCAACAGATACCGTACCATTTACGGTTGTTTACACCTCTTCTCCTAACAACGGATTCTACACCGTCAACCAAGTTATACAAGTAACCAGTGTATACAATGTGGTAGATTTTGAGCGTTATCAGTTTTCTTTTTCGGCACTTTTTTTAACAGGTGATTATTATATCAAAGTAACACAAACAGACGTTAATTTTGGCGACAAGTCTTATGCAAGCGAGTGGTTAAACGTTAAAGAAACGCAAACAGAAAAACACTTCTTAATTGACTATTACAATTCTGTAAACAACGAAATTAATTACAGTACAGGCATACGGCACCGAATTAGAATACCTTATGTACTGCAGTTAAAATGGAAGCCAAACAACACACAAGATTTGTATGTAACAGATCAAAACACACAATTACTAGAAAGCCGTGTAAGAGAGTTTTATGACTTCAACGCAGCACCTTTACCAACAACAATGGCGCAAAAAGTAGTATTAGCCCTTTCATTAGACCGTTTGTTTATTGACGGTCAAAGTTATATTATGGAAGGAGAACCCGAAGCCGTGTCGTTTGGAGACACTAATTTATACCAAGTCAAAGCAACGCTTGTAAAAGCGGACTATGTATTTGATAGCAATAGTAATATTATCAATCAGGACTTAGTTGTTGACGGTACGCCATTGGCAATTATTCCAAATCAACAAGGAATGTTGTTTATTGATTAGGGTTAATAGCAAGTATTTATTTTAACTAAATTAAAGCAGATATAAGTAAAATAATTGAGGCAATAACAGAGAGCCACCCACAAACTTGCACCCAAGTACTTATAATACGAGTATGTTTATTTGTTGATGCGATTAATTTATTTGTTGATGCTGTCAATTTATTTGTTGATAATGTTAAAAAATATACCCCCTTTTGCATATCTATTTGTGAAGGGTTATTTGTGATATACCCCTCATTTAAAAGAAGCCATTTAAGGCTTACTTTAGGGTAAATTTCTATTATCTTGTTTGCCAGATCTTTTGATATTTGGTTTTTGTGTTCAAATTTTGACCACGATTTATTATCCACATCAGGAATTGATAAATAAAACTCTTTTTGATCCATATTTAGAAAAAAAACAAGTTTTTCTATTCTTTTAGTGTCTTCAATCATAATAATATTTTTAGGTTTAATTTAGTTTGTTAAGTTTATTTATTAATTAAGTATTATAGTTTTTTCTTTATGATATTCTTCTTTAGTTAAAATACCTTGGTCAAACAGTTTTTTTAATTTGGCTAACTGGTCATACTTATCGGATTTTGAGATATTTATAACTTTAGGATTATTACATATTTCAACCTCACAAGTAGCAATTACGAACTCATAGCTAAGCTCGAAAAACTTGACTACTTCAATGACTTATTGAAGCAGGGAATCGTACCCATTAACTGGACGACCTACAAGCAAATCTATGAGTTCTATTGCATTGAAAAACAAAAAGAAAAAGGCAAACAACTAATAACCAATGTCTGTGAAAAATTCAAACTAAGCGAGAGTAGTGTTTACGAGATTATTAAAAAAATGAAGGGTTAGGTTAGTTGCTAGACTCCTCACTTATAAAACTAGATTGATTTGCGTCCGTGTATAAGACTTTATTAAAAGTTTGTTTTATTTGCAAAAGAGGATTTGTCATTGTGTATTTAGCAATATATTTTGTAGAAAGTATGGAGTCTGGTTTTTTTGTGAAAGCATTTATTTTTACTAAAGCAGACTCTAAAAAAGTACCCTTACAATCCCCATTATATAGTTCAATAAGTTCATTATTCCGAGTTATATCAGATTTAGCACCTTCAATCTGGTTTATATAAAATTCTTTTAAAGATTTAAAAGTCTCATTTTCTAGCTTTTGCTGGTACTCTATTAATGATTTTTGGTCTTCTTTTATTCTATGTTTAAAATAATTAATTTTTTTAAGTTTCTTTTTTTCAAAGTATTCTGTTACAAAACTTAAGCTATCACTTGATCTAATATCCGCTATTTTCACAACAGATATAATTTTAAAATCAGTATCATTTATATTTAGATTAATATGTTTAATCCCTTTTGAAACATATTCGGTTAGCATTTGTTCTCCCTTATTTTCACTACAAGACAAAACAAAAACACATAATAATAATAGTAACTTTTTCATAATTTTTTTTATTGATTAGGGTTAAAATTGATTAGGGTTAAAATTGATTAGGGTGAAATTTAGTGTACTTAAAAACTTCATTCTCGTCATTTGTTACACATAGAGTAGTTTTGGTAATAACGGTTGAAAAAGGGACTACTTTCTCTTCCTCATCTATTCTTTTAAATGTTATGATGTAGTTGCCTCCGCCTACGTTTCTCCAAGAAGTGTATTCATACACTAAGTCTTGGGTTTCAGCACATGTTGTATCTGTTCCAGTTTCTTCAACGGTATTGTCAATCAAAAAAGAGATTGTACCAGGCGGGTTACAAACACCATCGTCTTCTTCATACCAAAGACCTATTATGGGGTCTTTAGAAGTGTCGTCGTTGTTGGAGCTACAATTAAAAAGCAGCACTGTAATTAAAATTAAGTAAAACTTTTTCATAATTTTTTTTATTTTTGGTTAAACTCTAATTCAAGTTGAATAGTTTTATTGTATTTTGACTTAAAAAGTTCTTGAAATTGTTCTTTCGATTGAGAAACAGACATTAAAGTTGTTACTTCTATAATTTGCTTTTTTAAATGCTCCCTTCCAATTTCTGGTGTTAATGATTGATGCCATTTATACTTCCAATTACCTTTTTTAGTTTTACCAGTTTTCTGTCTAATTTTATCAATAATACCACTTGGCAACTCCTCATAAATATATTTAGTTGTTAATTTACCTATAAAGGATGGTTTATTTTTAATGTATTTAGGTATAAATGGTAAATTCCATAATCTGTAAATTTGCTTATAAAAATCATCCGTAAAGGTTAATTGCCATTTTAATATTTCTTCTGAAACATAAGCGTTAAGAATTTTTTGTAATTCAAATCTTTCTCTGCCATATTGGTAGCCAGTAGCTTCATCAATTAAGGCAACAATACCAACTCTTGCAAACCCTCTAATTAAAATTTCACACTGGTCAGCTATTTTTTTTTGTCTTGAAGATAATGTTATTATATTTCTTGCGTCTAAAAAAGAATCGCAAATATCTGCTAAGATTGTAGCTTCATAGCCATTAATTTTTTTATCTCCTTGGTAGCAATCAATAGGATTATAATGGTCCAGTTCTTTTTCTTTATATATAAAGTCTTTTAGAGATTTTTGCTCTAAATATCTCGTTAACCTGGCCCCACTTGTTGGTTTTGATTTTTCATCAGTATCGACCATATTTAAAGCCTCTTGCATCCCTCTTCCAGAAAGAACTCTTGTTCCGTCTTCAAGAACATAGCAAGAAATTATAGTTTTACCTAGCTCTATTTGACCTTCGTGTAATATTTTTCTTTTAACATCCTCAGTCATAATTTTTTTTAGGTTTAATTTAAATAGCAATCAAATGTAGAAAAATATAGTTACTAAAAAAATTTAGAAATGTTAAAAAAAAATTTGTAGATTTGAATTTAAGTTTGTTCAAATTTGTACTTCTAATGAAAAAAGAAACTTTAAATATCACAAAGACTCGAATAAAAGGTCAATTCAGTGGCGTTGCTTTTGCTGAAGGTAATTCACATATTGTTTACATACCTAGTCTGCAGCTATCATCTTATGGGGATTCAATAAAAGAGGCAAGAGAGATGATGGAGATAGTCCTTGTTAAGTTTTCTAAAGATGTTTTAGCACTTAGCGAAGATAAAGTTGAAAATGTTTTATCCAAATTAGGATGGAAGCGTACGCAATATTTTAAGAAAAGAATGGTAAATTTAAGTGAAACTACTTTTGATGATATTAAAAAGCAATTTAATTTGCCTGATGAAACAGAAGTAGAAGAAATGTCTATTGCTGTTTAAAAATGACTAAGTATAACAATCCTGTTCCGACTAAGTGCTGGGAAGCTTACTTAAAAAGCCTTGGCTGTGATTATGACCGTGAAGATGGATCTCACCATCATTGGAAGTGCCCTAATTGTTTTAGAACGATTACTTTTTGGGGACACAAAAAAGAAATACCTAGATTCCACATTAAAACTAATTTAAGAACTTTAAATAAAACTAATAAACAATTTAATTCTTGGGCTGCTACCAACTGCTAATACTTAATATTGGTGTGGCTACCTATTCCAACCCCTCCAAAAATTCAAGACATTGAATGCTTGTTTTTTTGTCATTATTATCCTCTTTAAAAAGTTTGGTCATAAAGTATTCTAATTTGGTTTGATCGTCTTGGGTACTTTTTTTGTCGTATTTAATGATACAAGCTGAAAAGAGCAATGCAACTCTCTCTTCTTTATGGAACCAGTACTCTGAATAGGTAATAACTTGCGGTTTGCCAACTATTTTATTAATCAGCTTTTCAAATCTAAAATGGTTTTTCAAAAAAAAGGGGGGAGTTAAAATTATAATTCTTTATGTTCTACATCAATTGTATCATCTGTAAGCTTCTTTATCTCCTTACTTTTTTCGTTTGAATGTATGTGGAAATGTGTGTGTTGAGAGTAGTCGTTAAATGTTGTTTTGTCAGACGACGACCACAAGTCAGTATCTGATTTTTCAACAAACAAATCAAAAATACCAGTAAATAAATACCAGCCCACTAAAGGAATACCAATAAGTAAGAGAATAGAACCAAACATTAAGCGAAAGTAGGTATAATTTAGACTAAGTCCAAGGCTTTTAGGGAATTATATTTGTGTTTATGGCAGGGGATATAATCACAATCTTAAATAATAGCAAGCAAGTAAATGAGTTACCGCTTCTGAATAGTGTTATTGCAGGTGATTTATTGGCGGTTTATAATTTTGCAAATAATAGGTTGGAGCAATATCCAGCCACGAATTTCACAAACCAATCCTTTTCATTTGGTATAAACGCTATATCTCAAAACATTGGCACAAGTGTAGCAATCAATAAATTAGATTTAGAATATAGTGGATCGGCAGTAACAAAGATACTATTCGATAGTGTTTTTACGCAATATTTACAGGGTTTTAGCGCGTTATCTGCTGATTACACTTTTGTGCTACAACTATTCAATAGCACAAAATTAAAAACGCACATTTCTGAAATTACCAATATAGCCTATTCAGACGGCACAAATACCTATTCAATTGCAGAAATAGCAAACACGATTGACCCTACGAGTTTATCAGTAAATGATGTTCTACAGGTTCAAATAAGCGTTTCCAGAAAACAAGATGAAAAGTTCACGGTAGAAGGAAGCGAATTTACATACAGACCGATATTAGGAAACGATGGGTCAAGTTTTCAAGCAGGCGATATAATTGTAAACGGATGGAGAAGTCAAAATATATTCTGGAAA
>ENA-OQVM01002452-OQVM01002452.1-marine-metagenome-genome-assembly--contig:-NODE-2452-length-21681-cov-6.081976_pt1 | contig 21681 bp, 17 predicted proteins | sample MGYA00237776_ERZ505498 | MGnify/ENA primary metagenome ERZ505498 (study PRJEB26159, sample SAMN06265151) | marine metagenome | isolation source: Helgoland LTER site | place: Germany:Helgoland, sampling... | reverse complement strand
GGGTTTGAGTGTATTTCGTAGGAAAACTAGGAATCCTTTTCCTTATCTCCCGTTTGGAGCCAGGGCAGACAATTTAGGATTATGAATCCTGCGAATCTTTGTCCGGGGAACTTGTAGGCTTATCAGCATCTTCCTTTTTCACTGGGGGACTCTTAGGTTCCTCGGCCACTTTCTTCGTTGGTTCTGTCTTTTCAGTGGGAGAGGCTGGAGATTGACCTTTCTTATCCTCAGTGGAGGGTTTTTTAGAAGGTTTGGCGGGCTCGGCTGATGAGGATGCTTTCGAAGATTGGCTAGACTCGTTAGGCGAGCTGTCAGAAAGCTTAGTTTCTGAGCTAGAGGCAGCTTTAGTATCTACATCCTTTTGGGGTGTAGTTTTATCCTTTTTGGCTTCGGTAGCTATAGGGGACTCTTTGGAACCGGAGGACTTTCCTTCCTTAGGCTTAACCTCATCATCTATAGACTTACGATTGGAAGCCTTTTTCAACACTGCGGCTTTTTTGGCATTATCCCGAGCCGCTTGGGCGGCCATTTCTTTACGTGCAGAGATGAATGACACAACGCATAAAACTACATAAATGAGCAAAAGACCCGCAGAAAGAAGCATACTGGTAGGCTTTAAGCTCGATGCTTCATAAATAAGGTATGGCTCGCTTCGCCACCAACTCATTTCAGCAAAAGCGCCTACTACCATTTTGGCTATGGACAGAAAACCTAGCAAAGCAATGAGCACGGCAACATGCATGATATGTTTTTTGGCATTGGGTGCCTTATCGGCAGCCACTGCCAAGAGAATTAAAATCAAACCGATAATACCTGGGATAAAAGCTGTCCAACTCTTACCGAATTCAAGAGATTTATTATTTTCAGGAGCATTGAGTACATTTTCCCAGTTGTTGGAGCTCAGGGTAACAGGACCTTCGGAGTCACCCATATTGTTATAAATAAAGCGAATCTTTGCCTTATCCACATCAATTTTGGGCCAATCGATTGGTTCATAATTTTCCGTGCCCGCATTGCTGTAATTTTCGGACTCCTGAAGAAGACCACGACGAGTATCTCCAGATGAACTGGCATACCAAAAAGACTCTTCTTTACCCTCCATTCGACCTGCTTTGCGGGCGTAATTCTTTTGATTAATATCTTTGGCGTGACTTTCGTTCAACTTATGAACTATCCACCACACATTTTCTCCTGCAGAATCATCACATGGCATGAAGTCTAGCATTACGCTCTGATTACCGTCTGAAAGAACAAACTCGGCGTCGCTGGCCCAAGGACCTGTCAGTTTAATGGATAGGCTTGGGTCTTGAACAATGTAACTGATAAGACCAGTTAAGATAAGGATTCCTCCGAGGATAAAGGATGGTATTTTAAGCATCCTTTTAGGAAAACTGCTTTCAGGAAACAGGCAAGCTCGTAAAGTTTAAAAATCCTCTCGTTTCTCCGAGTTTTTCGAATAGGATATAGGTTTTTACTTTTATGACCTTAGAAACCATAATTAAAACTGAAACTAAAGAAGATACTTCTTTGGACTTACCTTGGCGTGTGATTGTCCTTAATGATCCCGTAAACCTGATGAATTATGTGGTGATGGTTTTTCGCAAGGTTTTGGGTTTTGATGAGAATAAGGCAACCAGACACATGCGCGAAGTCCACGAAAACGGTCGTTCTGTTGTTTGGTCTGGTAATCGGGAAAGAGCAGAAAATTATGCGTATCAATTACAACATTGGCGCCTGCAAACCTTGTTGGAACGGGATGATTGAATTTCGTTTGCAAATCGATTCAAGAATTACCCGGGCGGTGGTTCCTTTGATTATCAAATCTTTTTCAGAATGTGGCAAAACGGCAGAACCAGTTTTCCCCTATCCGGAAGAATCTGATCAAGAATTAATGGATACATGGGCCAAAAGTTTACGAGAGGACCTTGCCCAGGACCGTCAAAGGCTTGCCCGTCTGTTGAACGATACAAAATTTGCTCATGGCTATGTCGAGATTCCCGACGAGGATATGGAACTAGTTTTGCGAGCGCTAACGGAAATTCGTTTATTTATTCGTAAAGCCAACTTGGAAGCTTTTAGCGATGAAGAATTGGAAACAGGGGAGTTTGTTTTACCCCAGAAACCACAACTTGCTCAGTCTTATTACCTTGCCTACTTGGTCTTAGCTGAAGTGCAGGAGGGCTTAATTGCCCAAGCCGCATAAGCTGAAAAGAATACAGTCTTAACCAGCTCGAAGGATTTGGTTATTGGCCACGGCAATTCCTCCTAACATAGCACCGACAATTCCAACATAGCCTTGGTCTGTCCCTGCGAGGTATAGGTTTTTGTACTTGGTCGATCCATCCCTTTTCTTGGTCGGAGATCCATAAAGGGTACCGTTTATATGACTGGTGAACCGCTTGATTGTTTTGGGGGTAAATGTATCCAGTAGTTCGGTGCGTTGGTGTAGTAGCTCTCGCTTTTCAAGGCCACCTGGTAAGTAACTCAGGGCATTATCAAGCATAGTTTTTTCCCAATAGTTTTTTTCCTTCAAGTATTGAGCCTCGGATAATTGAGACCATCGGTGAAAATTTGCCGGGTGGGTGACACGCAGTTTGGATTCTTCGGTCTGATGGTTCGTTCCGTAATTGTCTGGCATGCAAATTACTCCTGATTCCAAATCCACTAAACCTTTAGGGCAATCATATACAAAACGGTTTGAACGGTTGAAAAAGATTACGGTTTCGTCCCAGCTCAAATCTTTTGGGTGTCCCTTAAACACTCGTATCGATTCAATGATGCTAAACTGTCCAGTTTGGGCTTCATTTGGTTCGATACAATTTTCTTGCAGCAAAGATTCAGTCTCACGAATACCACAGGTTGAAATTATTTTTTCCGCCTTTATCGTTTCACCCGACTCTAAAATAACTTCCTTCGCTTTATCTCCCTTGGTTTGGATTGAGCGAACAGCGCTGTTCATTCTTCGATCTACCCCCAATTCCTTGAGCTTAGCTGTGAGGGGATTGAGAATTGCTCGGATACCATCCTCAGGCCTGGATAAACCTTGTTTAAAGATGGCATCGAACAACATGATAAAGGTAGGGAAATCAATATCGTCTGGCCGTGCAGATCCATAGTAACAGGTCGGACAGAGCAGCATTTCTCCAAGCAATGGATCGATGCCTGAGTCTCTAAGGATCGAGCGGGTGGAAAGCTCTTCCGCATCGACAGAATAGGCGGGGAATTGCTCCATCATTTTTAGGAGCTTCAAAAAAGCGTCCATGGAAGATGGAAAAGCTTCCTCCACTTGGCTAAGGAAATATTGAAAGTCATTATTGAATCGAAGGGACTGCTCGCCAAAGGTGATACGGGAATGGCTTTGTGGGAGAAGTTTTAATTCATCAATGGGAATGCGTAATTGTCGGCAAAGCTTAAGCAAAGGAGAAGATTTTCCCGAAGAAGGCGAGGGGTAATTGGTGAGGGCATGTAGCCCAACATCAAACTTCCTGCCCTTGCGGGCATAAAAACTGTTCAAGCCTCCGACTACATAATGTTTTTCGAGCAGAATAACTTTTTTGCCAAACATAGCTAAACGAACTGCAGCGGCCAGACCAGCTAACCCGGCACCAATGACCACAACCTCAGTTGAGGTAATCTGCGAACTTATGGATTTGGCAGGAGACAAAGAAGGGTGGGGCAGGGAAACCGACCCCACTCAATCAGGCCGCGGCGCCCGCTTCGAACTTGGGAAGCAAGTAATTGGCACAACTATCCAGAGACTCGAGTTCACGATACTCTGGTTCGGGTACATCAATACCATGTTGCTTGCGAAGTTCCATGACAATGTCTAGAAAATCCATTGAATCTAGATCAAGCTGATCTCTCAGCCGAATGTCAGACTTGACGTCGTTAAGGTCTTCATCCGGAGCAATTTCCGCAATTATGTCGAGTACGATTTGTTTGACTTTATCTTTATCCATCAGAGCAAGAAAGTAATCATACCCTACGCTTCAAACTTTTTCAAGATAAGAACTGAATTGATTCCAAGCATACCAAAAGAATTGTTGAGAATTACCTTAACTCCACCCTCTTTTTTAATTGCCTGACCAGTTACTAAGCCTGGAAGGGCACAAGTTGGGTCAATCTCATCAACATTTAAGGTGGCATGAACCATTCCGTCCTCAAGTGAGGGAATGTTACCCGCTAGTTCAATAGCTCCTGCCGCTCCCATAGAGTGACCGATAAAACTTTTCGTATTATTGACCTTTGTACCAATACTTTCTCCAAAAAGATTGCGAATTGCTTTGCATTCCTGCTCATCCCCTTGAGGAGTTGAGGTGGCATGGGTGCTTACTAAATCGATGTCTTCCGGTTGCATATTAGCATTACTCAAGGCCTGCCTCATGCACTCCTCCTGCCTTACAGGATTGGGCAGTACATAATCGGTGCCATCGGAATTGATCCGGTAGCCTGCAACCTCAGCGATGATGTTTGCGCCTCTCTGGACTGCGTCATCTAAGCGTTCCAAGACATAAATACATCCACCCTCGCTAACCACGATTCCATTACGCCCCTTATCAAATGGACGGCTTGCCCGAGTTGGGTCTTCGTGAGAGGCAAGAGCTCCTTGGCTTTTAAAGCCAGCAAAGATACCGTATGCACGGATACTTTCACTAACTCCGCCAGCCAGGGCAAAGTCACACTCCCCTAGGCGCAATTGTTGGACTCCCTGGATAATACCCGCATTTCCTGCAGCACAGGCTGCTCCGATCGTGTAGTGCGGACCAGTCAGACCGAGGTTAACCGTAATCTCCCCAGCAGGGTTATTGGCAACCGTGCGAGGATTGTGATGATGGGTCCAATACTTGATATCTTCATCGTAATGATCAAATAATTGGCAAACCTCAGTTTCTGTCTCGACGTTTCCGTGCTCGGTGATTCCGAGGTAGATTCCGATTCTTGAAGGGTCTACTTTTTCGAGATCCAGATCAGCATGGGCGATGGCTTCATTGGCACAATAGATTGCGATGCTTCCCGCCCTTGTACCTACACGGATTTCTTTACGTTTTTGATATTTTTTTTGGTCAAAATCACATACCCCTGCTGGTTGTTCGCCCATGTTGCGAACAGGAAATAAAGAAACCCCACTCTTGCCAGCCAGAAGAGCCTCCCGGTAGGTGGGCAAATCATTACCAAGCGGACAAGTTAGTCCGATTCCGGTGAGAACTATTCTGGGAAGTTGATTCATTTGTTAAAAATCAGTCGTCAAATTAATGAAGCATGCAACGAAATTTGGCAAGCTACCAAAGAGGCAAATTTTTAATATCGTATTTCGTAGCTGTCTATCCGCTTGCGCAGAGTTGCCCTAGTAATGCCAAGTAAGGCAGATGCTTTTACCTGATTGCCACCACATTCCTGCAAGGCTCGTTGAATAATTTCTTTTTCCATACTCTCGAGTAAATTCTTATCACTCTTTGCCCTAAGGTGAGAATAGGAAATATTAAAACTTTCTTCAAGGGATATGGATGAAGGAGGCTGGGTATTACCGTTTTGATTTGGATGAGAAACCGGTTCTACACTTTGGGCGGTCTGGCCAAACAGGGATTTATCATGTGGGGGTATACCGACCGTTACTTCCCGAGGAACTGTATCATCTGTGTGGTCAGGTGACGGAGGATGACTGGCTTGCAAAGGTTTTGAGAGGTTGGGGGAATTGGATACAGAAGAAATATTTTCGGGAAGATCCTTTGCTAAAATCCTTTTGCCTTTGGATACCACTGATGCCGAGTGAAGCACATTTTCCAATTCCCTCACATTGCCCGGCCATTTGCAGGATTTGAGAATTTCCATTGCTTCGGTGGAAATCTCCTTGGTACCGGTGGAAAACTTTTTGTCCAAGCGTGCGAGCATGAAATCGACAAGTTCGGGAAGATCTTCCATGCGATCGCGCAGAGGGGGAGTTTCAATACGAACAACATTTAACCGGTAGTACAAATCTTCACGGAAAGATTTATCCTTAACCATGGATTCGAGGTTTTTATGGGTTGCTGCAATTAGGCGGACATCGACTTTTTTGACCTTTGTACTACCGACTCTTTGAATTTCTCCTTCTTGGATAGCTCTGAGGATTTTGGTTTGGGTGGGCAGTCCCATATCTCCAATTTCGTCCAAAAATAAGGTTCCTCCGTGGCAAACTTCGAATTGTCCAGCCTTAGCATCGGTCGCACCAGTAAATGCCCCTTTCTCATGCCCAAAAAGTTCACTTTCTATGAGGTTTTCCGGAATGGCACCACAGTTTACTGCATGAAAGGGGGCATCTGAACGATGGCTGTAACGATGGATACAACGGGCAACCAGTTCCTTACCGGTTCCGCTTTCACCTGTTACCATTACGGTGGCCTCTGAAGCAGCAACTTGGCCAATTTTCTTCAGGACTTGCTGCATCTTTTCGCCACTACCCACGATGCCTTCCTCTAAATCCTCTTTATTTAAAAGACGCTTTTCTACACTCTCTGCACTGCCCGAGTCTGCATTTGCCTTGAGAGCTTTCGCCACCATGTCCTTGAGTTTAGAAAGGTCAAATGGCTTAAGTACATAATCAAAAGCACCGTGCTTCATCGCTTGGATGGCGGTTTGAGTGGTTCCGTATGCAGTCATTAGTATAACCAGTGATGTTGGAGCTGCAGTGCGTAAATGTTGGAGCGTTTCGATGCCTGACATTCCCTCCATCCGATTATCGAGGAAGATGAGTTGAGGATTTTCCTTTTCTGCAACTTCTACTCCGTGTTCACCAGAATCAGCCGTTATAATATGGTGTCCGTCCGGAGAAAGTACACGGTCTAAAGAGTAGCGGATCTCCGCATCATCATCAATAATCAGAATGGTTGATTTATCAGTTTTCAAAATAAAAAGTTTAATTATCAACCTTCAACCAATCGATAAGCGGGTAAAGCTCAAAACGAAAATTTTAACGAATCATTTGTTTGCGTTGACGGAGGCTTAAGTGAAGTTCATAGTTTGCCTCTTTCTTGCCAGGGTAGCTCAGGCGGTTAGAGCGTCGGACTCATAACCCGAAGGTCGGCGGTTCAAGTCCGCCCCCTGGTACCATTACCTACATTACAGGTAAATAGATTATTCCGTTTTGTTTTTGAAAAAACGCTCGAATAAACTCCCTTTAGGAACTTCCTTATTCTCAACCGGTTCACTTGTTTCGGCAGGAATAGGCTCAGATTCTATTTCCGAGGAATCTAATATATTGGGTTCTTCGATACTCTGATCCACGTTTTCTCCGCTGGGAGCATCTGTGATGGGTTGTTCCTGTTCAGGTGCTTGGGTAGCCGGTTGGTAAAGAGTTTCTTCTTTGATGGAAGTCTTTTGTTCGCTAATTTTTTCTTGGAGAAGAGATGGTGGGGCAGGTTGAAAGTTCTTACTCAGTTCAATCATGGGCTTTGGTGCCTCCGGAACATCATTGGTCGGCACAAGAGTTGCACTGCCTGAATCAAACAAAGGCTCTCCCTTTTGTTCTTTTTCCAACTGGTCTGCAGTCTTTCCCACATAGGTGCGAAAGACAAGGTCGTGTTCAGGGTGCAACCAAAACCTACCCTTTTTGTAGGTGTTTCCTTCGGCAAATGCAAAGGCACCAAACCATGAACGTTTGTTGCCGATTTGATCACAAACAATAAAATATAGTTTGCCTTTTTGCTGAGGAATTTCTCCTCTCATTTGCAGAGTGATCCAACCTTGATTTGTCTCGGTTAATCCCTGCACGGCTAATTGATTAATAATATCATCTCTGGTTAGGCTCCATTCTCCGTATTTCGGACCAGAGTCTGGATTATCTGCCCGGATAAATCCACTCATGCTCGAGCCATAATGTTCGGAGATCATATAGTTTGGTTTTCCAAAAAGAAGAACTTTTGTGAGTATCCCATCTTTTCCTGCGGTGTAACTTGACCAGTTCTTTTTAGAAACATGACTGAAACTTGTCTCGTGTTGTTCCTTAAAATATTCCTGATACTGATCGAGTTCCTCGATGTAAACCACTGGCAAAGGTTTGGTGGGTAGAGCCGCAAGCTCGGGTTTCTTTTCGACAGTGGGGGGAAGGGATGCAGCTTCCTCGGGTCCGGATTTATCATCTGAACAACTAAAGGCTAAAAGAAATAACCAAGAAAGGCAGAATAGACGATTTGGGGAAGGGGAGGTCATGGGCAGAAAGGGTAGGTATATATGCAAACAAGGTAATGTTCTTATTGCAAGTTCGAATAGGAGTAGATCTACTTTGGGATATTAAATTTTGGTTATGAATACTTTGGCCTTTTGGTTACCGCTTTTCTTACTTTTTCTTTCCGCTCTAGTCGGCGCCTTAATCAAGAGAAGATCTTGCGATCATTGCCTGAAAAGATTTAACGGCAATCAAGTCCTTTTGCCCGTCGGTACAAAGGATTGGATATGTGGTAAATTGGAAGTTTTTGCTCAGGGACTGGAAATATCCAGCCCGGAGGAGAACCAAATCCCCTGCGGTTTTGTACATTCGCGAATTATTCCTTCAAAAGAAGTGGCAGAAATTAGCTTATTGATCCGACAAGCTCCCGATCCCGACACACGGGCGGGCCTGGAGTGGAAAAAAGAGAGGCAGATGCTTTTAAACCCTCCCCTGAGAGTACGATTAAAAAGATTTACCTTAAACTCTTACAATATGTTAAGAGATTCTTTCGGGCAGGCTCTCAAGGCAATCATTGGGACAGTAAGTAAAGAAACGAGGTTGGGAAAAGCAAAAGGTGCTGATAGCCGATTCCATGAAATGCAGTCAAATTTAACCGGGATGGTACCGAACGCATGGGAGCCAATTCTCGAAAAATATCGAGGTAAATTAGTGGCTATTGAAAGAATGTCAGAGTCAGGTGAAATTTACGAATCTGGTATCTTGGAAGATTATTCTGATAAATATTTGCTCTTGCGGGATGTTAAATTGATCGATCCTGCGATTAAAAATGCGTTGGGGATGCTCGGTGGATCGACTCACTTGAGTTGTGATGTACTTTATTCACGCACGCAGACTTTGTTAAGATATTCCCTGAAATCCCAATCCTTGCAGGATTAGAACGCAACTTGACCAAATCCAGGAATCAATTAGTTGTATCATTCGACTTCTGCATCGTTCGAGAAGTTTCATTCGTTCTTTTCCTTACTCCTAATTACTAGGGAACCTATCGACAATCGTTTGCAGTCAGGCCGTAAATCGGAAGACTAAGAGCGACGCGAGGGTACCCACCTGGACCTAGAAGGTCATATAACTTATGAATGCGATGAACGGCGAACGTGGAAGTCACCACTTTAAATCATTATTTAATGCCCAAAAGGGAAATTCCTAATCGTTGGGCTTCCCTAATTACTTCTTTTTGATTTAATAAGAGTACTTTTCCCGCCTCAATGGCGGCATTTTTAATGCCTGCACCTTTCATTGCCTTCAGGGTTTGTAACCCAAATACGGGCACATCAAATCGTGTGTCTTGTTTTGTTTTTCCAAGTTTTATGAAGAGGCAATTCTTTGCACCAAAGTTCCCAGCTCGTTCGAGCATGGCGTTGGTTCCTTCAAAGGCTTCCACCGCCAGCACCGTCCCCCGACTTACCACTACGCCCTGACCCACATCGAGGCGGGCGTTTTCACGGGCGATTTCAATGCCATGGGTGAGGTACTCTGGATCAATCTGTTCCTTTCCATAGGCTATGACTCCTTCTTCTGCCAGGTCCTCATCCATAAAGACTCTTGCATCGAGTAAATGGATATTGGCTTTTTCGATCTCGTTGCCAATTGCTCCAAAAATAGTCTCGGCATTTTTGCGATCGAGCCCCGCCAGCATGCGGATGGCTTTTAGATCCGGATGTAAGCCGCGAAACAGTTTACCGGGGGTCACCTGACCAGCCATAACCGCATAACCAGCATTGAAACTTTTTAATTCCTTGAGAAGTTTTCCAACCTGTCCAACTTTGACTGCTGTTCTTTGGTTTTCGGGGAAGGATGAAATTAGGTCGGGCGAAGTTTCTCCTCCCAATTCAATTAGGCAAACATGAATGCCTGCTTTGCGTGCTCTTTCTGCGAGTAAAATCGGATAACTACCCTGACCCGCAATGAGAGCAAGTGGTCGGCTCGCATCAAAGTTATCAGGCAGAAAGCGGGACATTACTGGATAGTTTTATCCTTTAACCGCAAGATTTACTAACTTGCCGGGCACATAGATTTCTTTGACGATTTCCTTGCCCTCCAAAAAACTTTGCACTTTGGCATCTTCCTTGGCCGCCAAAATAACCGCTTCTTTTTCAATATCTTTGGGGAACTGGGATTGTCCGCGCAATTTGCCGTTTACCTGAAATACGATGGTTACTTCTTCAGACACCAATAATTCTTGGCGGGCAACTGGCCAAGGTTCGTTAACAACCGAAGGTTTTCCACCTAGTTTTTCCCAGAGTTCTTCAGATAAGTGAGGTGCAAATGGTGCGAGGAGTTGGACCAATGCTTTTAAGCTATCAACAGAATAACTTTCTGCCTTTTGCAATTGATTAATGAGGATCATCATTTGTGAAATTGCCACATTAAAACGAAGACCTTCGATCGCCTCTGTTACCTTGAGGATGGTTTCATGAAGAAGTCGAAGGGTTTCTTTATTGGTTTCTTCCCCCTCGGTATGTTTTTTGCAATTCAGGCATTCCCTGTGGACTTTGCGAAGGAAACGATGCACGCCTTCAATCCCTTTCTCACTCCAGGGTTTTACTGCTTCCAATGGTCCTAGAAACATTTCAAAAAGTCGGAGTGAGTCAGCCCCATAAGCGTCGATTACTACATCCGGACTGACCACATTGCCCACGCTCTTAGACATTTTATTTCCATCTTCGCCCAGGATTAATCCTTGGTGGAAAAGTTTTTTGTAGGGCTCAGGGTTTTTCAAAACCCCTTCGTCATGTAAAAAACGGTGCCAAAACCTGGCGTATAGCAAGTGAAGCACGGCGTGCTCAGCCCCACCAATGTAAAAGTCAGGGCTTCCCCAGTAGCCTTCTTTCTTGGGGTCGACGAGATGACCCGAATTAGTTGGATCCAAATAACGTAAGTGGTACCAGCAGGATCCAGCCCATTGGGGCATGGTGTTGGTTTCACGGGTAGCAGATACCCAATTCTCCCCATCAGGTTTAGGTTCTGTTTGGGAAACAGATTGGCCAGACTCTAAATTAAACCAAATATCCAACCAATCAGTAATAGTAGCCAATGGGCTCTCTCCTGTACCGGCAGGTTGATAATTTTCAACTTCTGGAAGTTTAAGAGGAAGCTCAGAGGCGGGAAGGGGGAGCGCATAAAAAGTTTCCCCATCTTTATCTGAAGTTACTTCATTTTCGGGTAACAACCCCTGGATAATTCCTGGCGTGGCTTTGGCTTTTAGAAAATCCGCATGGTTTACCCAGACCAAAGGGATTGGCTCTCCCCAGTATCGTTGGCGCGAGAAAATCCAATCTCGAAGCTTATAATTGATGGCACCTTTCCCGGTTCCTTTTGACTCCAGGTCAGCAATGATCTGGGTTTTACAACTCTTGGCATCCAGCCCATCGTAAGCTCCCGAATTGACCATATTTCCAGCCCCGGAGTAGGGGAGTTTTCCTTTTTCCTCATCTCCTTGCGGATGTGCAATAACCCGTCTGATGGGAATGTTGAATTTCTCCGCAAATTCATGATCCCTTTCATCATGGGCAGGGACGGCCATAATTGCGCCCGTTCCGTAGCTGATCAAAACATAGTCGGCAACCCAGACAGGAACTTTTTCTCCATTTATAGGATTGGTACAATAACTGCCGGTAAACACGCCTGATTTGTCTTTGGCAAGATCCGTCCGGTCTAGGTCACTTTTTTTTGCTGCTTTATTGATGTAGGCTTTTACTTCGTCGGCTTTTTCTTGAACGACTAAATTTTTAAGCAAGGGATGTTCCGGTGCGACTACCATATAGGTTGCCCCAAATAAAGTATCGGGCCGGGTGGTGTAGACCGTCAGTTCTTCCTCGCTATCAACAATAGGAAATTGAACTTCAGCACCCTCAGATTTTCCAATCCAAGCTTTTTGCTGGCGCTTGGTCGAGTCCGGCCAGTCAAGGTCATCCAATCCTTCGAGCAACTTTTCTGCATAAGCGGTGATTCGTAGCACAACCTGCCGCAGGTTCCGTCGCTCAACAGGATGATTGCCCACTTCTGACTTCCCATCGACAACCTCTTCGTTGGCTAATACCGCAAGTAGGTTCGGACACCACCAAACAGGTTTTTCAGCAACATAAGCAAGTCCGCGCTGGAAGAGTTTAAGAAAGATCCATTGGGTCCATTGGTAGTAGCCTGGATCAGTGGTGTTAATTTCCCGCTGCCAATCAATCGCAAAGCCGATACTTTTGATCTGCCTGCGAAAGTTATCTACATTTGCCTTGGTGGTTACAGAGGGATGGGTTCCGGTTTTGATCGCATACTGTTCGGCAGGAAGCCCAAAAGCATCCCAGCCCATGGGGTGTAGCACATTGTGTCCATTTGCTTTTTTATATCGGGCAAGGATATCTGAGGCTACATAACCTTCGGGGTGGCCGATATGCAAACCAGCCCCTGACGGGTAGGGGAACATATCGAGGGCATAGTACTTTGGCTTTTCGGAATGATCTTCTGCCCGAAAGGTATTTTCGCGTTCCCAATATCCCTGCCATTTTTTTTCAATGGTGGAAAAATCGTAGTTCTGTTGGTCATCAGACATAATTAATATAGAGGACTGCTTAAAATGAAGTATTCCTCAGGCTTTGGCAAAAGTAAACCCACCGTCTGGCAAGCATGTGCAGGAAGAGAAATTATTTTGATGAATGATTGGTTTCTTCGATCATTTTTTTGATGACTTTCAATTCGGATGACAGTTCCTCCATACGGTTTTGCAGGTCGTGCAATCCATCGCGCACAGGTTCTGGATTACTTTTGCGTTTTTCGATCTCTTGTTTGATCGACATCTCAGCATTGGATTCGTCCATGCTATTCATAATAACTCCAATGACTAAATTGAGCACAATCATTGTTCCAATTAGTACAAAACTGACAAAGAAAACGGCAGCCCAGAGGGGGGAGTCTGAAGATACTGGATTCCATTTAGCCAGATCCTCTGCAGTATATCCGTATTGGTCGGAACCATACATGTTTATGTACATCACATCTGTCCAATCTTCGAGGGTAACAACCCGAAACAGGGAAAGGATGGAGGTTTGAAGGTTTTGAAAATGAATAGGATCATTTTCGCCAAAAAGAAAGACTGCCATGGCTCCGTAAATATAGAAGAGCAAAAATAGCAGGATGCTTACATAGAACATCGATGGCAGACTCTTTAGCAGGCAGGTTACCAGTAGTTGTAGCTTGGGAATAGCCGTAACTAACCGAAGGACACGCAAAATACGGGCAAGGCGTAGAACCGGTAGAAAAGCACCGCCCAAATTTAGAAAAGGTTCGAGTAGGCAAGCAGCCACAATTAAAAAATCGAAAACATTCCAGGGATTTTTAAAGTAATTGAATGGATTTTTCCCTTGGGCCAAAATCTTGATCGATGCCTCAAGAGTAAAAATAATGAGAATTAATCTGTCTAGAAAGCTAAGTATTTGTTCATTTTCTTGAGCAAAATTAGAATAGGTTTGTGCACCAACTACGACCCCAGCTAGTAATATGGTCGCAATAATGAAGCGATTAAAATAATCGCTATTGGCAAGGGATGAGCAATGGGAGGAAATCATAACAACTGTTCGATATTCGGGTATGACGAATGGTTACAGAACAGGCAAGAATAGACCCCTGAAGTTGCCAGGTAAATCGTGTGATTTGGCAGATTATTGAGGCAGATGCCCCTTGGAATAAGTAAGTTAAACCAAAGATGGAAAGGACTTAAGTAAATTTTGGCATCCAGTCTCAATGAGACGGATGATTTGATCATATTTGGCTTGGGTCTCAATAAATTCGTCGCTTTCAAAGGGGTCAGGCACATAAGGGGTGTCACCAGTAGGTAAGAACGCACCGATCGCTTTAACCTCACCACGTATGTAAAAATGACGTGACTTTGTATATTCTTCACTTTCCCGATCCAGGGTAATGATGAGGTTAGCAGATGATAGCTCGGACATATTTATCCTACGAGCATTTCCAGCAAGTTCATAGCCGAATTTCTTTGCCGAATGAACCATACGTTTATCGAAGGAACAAAATTCATATGCATCGGAAATTCCACGAGCCGATGGACGAATACTTCCAAAGAGATCTGACAGATGGAGCAGTTTACGCATAACCTCTCTGGCCAATGGAGCACGGGACATTCCGCGTTTGCTCAAAAAGAGTACATTGGAAAGTTCCGGGGAATAGTAAGGCGCTTGGTCTTGATAAGCCCCTTCTCCGGATTGGTTAACGAACGATTCTTGTATTAAATCGCTCGGGTCTACTGAGTAGGAAGATCCTTCGAACTTCCCTTTGATTTTCTTGAAGAAATTGTGAGTTTTAGATGATTTGTTTGTTCTAGTCATTGGGTTTTCCAAAAAGTGTTAAAGTAATTGCAATGTTAATAGCGTTAAGTCCCAAAATTAGGAAGCTTGTTCGCGTTTTTTGTAAAAGTTTTTTTCAATCATACAGGACAATGCGCAACTTTCGTGCCAAGCTTACTTAAACAGTGATTCCGAATAAAAAATACTCAGAGCTTTTCGCCCGAATAAAGACTCAAAGAAAATAGACTGTAGTTAGATCGGGACCGCGTTAGTTGGATCAAATCACCCGAGAATTTTCACGGCTCTTTTTACAGCATTTGTAAAAGCGTGAACATCGTCCATTGAGTTGTATAAGGAGTAGGATGCTCTGGCTGTTGCATCCACGCCGATTTTTTGCATCAGAGGTTGGCAGCAATGATGCCCTGTACGGGTGGCAATACCTTCAGCGTCGAGAAGAGTGGCCAAATCGTGAGGGTGAATGCCTGCAATACTAAAGCTAAAGACCCCTGCTTTATCTGACGTGGTGCCATACTCAACCAGACCTTCTATGTCATGCAGTTCGTTTCTCGTCTGAGTAAGTAGTTTTTTTTCATGAGCGTCTACCTGGTGAAAATCGATGCCTGCTAAGTAGTTTATGGCAGCAGCCAAACCAATCGCACCGGCAACATTTGGGGTGCCAGCTTCAAAACGCTGGTTTCCATTAGCAAATGTAGTGCCTTGAAAGCTTACCTGATCAATCATATCCCCACCGCCTTGGTAGGGCTGCATTTCAGTGATTAATTCATTTTTGGCAAAAACTACACCTATTCCCATGGGAGCAAATAGTTTATGACCAGAGAAAACAAAAAAATCACATTCCAATTCCTGCAGATCGACTTTTAAGTGGGGAACAGATTGTGCACCATCCAGAACTACCTTAACACCGTTTTGATGAGCCTCCTTAATGATCTCCCGGACTGGGTTTACTGTTCCAAGAACATTGGACACATGGCAGATGGATAAAATTGCTGACTTTGATGAAGATAAAAATTCGCTAAGTTTTGAGCGGTCTAAAGAGCCATCTTCGAGCAGCGGAACTACCTTGATATCTGCACCAGTATCCTTTGCAACCATTTGCCAAGGTACAATATTGGCGTGGTGCTCCATTTCGGAGAGTATGATTTGATCACCTTTCTTAAGTAAGGGTTTAGCAAAAGAGTTCGAAACAAGGTTGATGCCTTCGGTTGCTCCGCGGGTAAAAATAATTTCTTCAGGGCTAACATTTAGCCAAGATGCTATTGTATTTCTTGCTGACCGATAAAGATTTTCGGCGTCTTCTGCTAGTTCATAAACCCCACGATGTACATTTGAATTATTATTAGAGTAGTAGTGAGTTAATGAATCAATAACACACTGCGGTTTTTGAGTGGTCGCCGCATTATCAAGATAAATTAGGGGTTTCCCACGATTTTTTCTAGCAAGAATTGGAAAGTCCTGTCGGATTTTAGAGTGATCAAAAGCTTTTGATAAGGACATAATTTCATACTACCAAGTAATCCAATAAGAGCCAATTTTAGAAATTAGCGATCAGTATTTTACTTTGGCAGAGTGGGTGGTAAAGAATGATAACTGAGTGCTTAAAAAACAACTTTAGTGTTAGGGAGAGCACTTCTCAAAGACTCAACCCCTTTTTCCGAAATTTTAGAATTCCAAAGATAAATTTCTTCCAAATCTTTCATCTGAGTTAGGTCCTTGATTGCGCCATCAGTAACCTTAGTTCCAGACAAGTTTAAATAGCGGAGAAATTGGAGGTTTTTGATCTTTTTGACTGCTTGGTCATTTATTTCCGTATTTCTTAACCCAAGCCATGTAAGGTGTTTCATTTTAGACACATTACCAATAGCAGAATTTGTTACTTTTGTACGGGATAAATCAAGGTGGGATATATTGTTCTGTATACCTGATAATGCTCGCACTGCGTCGTCTTCAATGAGGTTGGGACCTGAAGAAAATTCGGCACGAATCATATTGTGCTTAACTGAAAGAGGTGTAACCAAAGCACCCGTTTTGGATGCAACTTCAATCTGAGTTTTAGAGGGCTTTGACAGCCTTTTCCCAAGAAGGTCGACTAAGGGTACTTTGGCATCTGCAACAGAGGTAAGTGCAACAGCTACTTTATCTTCTTTGGGTTTATCAAAGTTATCGGATGGATATTCTTTCGCACCCTCATCAATCCATTGTTTAAATAGTTCAATTTCTTCTGCTGTTAATGGATCACCTTTGGGGGGCATGATTTCGGAGTCATCAGGGTCCAAAGTGATCACAACAAATAAGGTGCTTTCTTCGTGATCTCCTCTATCGATTATCTCACCATCAAGGTTGCCTTTAAGCACTGCTTCGTAGGAATCTAATGCTAGACCGGCTTTGGGGTGAATGGTTCTACCGTTTTTTACATAAGGTTCTCCATGACAATCAAGGCAGCGATCTTCTATGATAGGAAAGATATGATCATGAAAACTAATTCCATTGCTTGCATCAGCAACCGTTGCACCCCCTGCACTTAGTTTTGCACCTTCTTCAATCCAACGTTTAATGATATCGACTTGTTCAGGCTTGAGGGGACCGCCCTTGGGGGGCATAAACATGTCGTCATCTTCGTCTAGAGTCAGAACTTCGTGCAAATAACTGTCAGCCACATCCCCGGCTGTAACTACGGTGTTATCAAGGTTTCCCTTCATTACCAGTTCATAAGTATTAAGAGCTAGCCCTGCTTTTGGCTGGATGGTACGGCCGTTTTTATCATATGGCTCTTGGTGGCAACTAAAGCATCGATCTTCCAAAATAGGGAGAACATGGTTGCTGAAGTCTATAGGCTGACCCTCTACGGGCATGCCACTTTCTTTGGCTTCAACTGCTAGATTTGGGTCTTGGCCAAGTTTTATTGGTCTGTAAGCAAAAAAGGAGCCCTTACGTAATTTGATTTTTTTCTTGGGTGGTGCTTTAAGGCGTGGTCCATCTTGGGGAATATTTTCTGGTTCATCCATACTTGATTCGCTAGTGGATACTTCCTCCCCATTTTCCTTAGGGCTTTCTTTCGAGCTAAGCTTTCTGGGGTCCCCAATTGGCAACTTTCCTTTCTGTGATAATTCCCTTAAATAGGACTGATCGGAACTGGATAGCTGGTTATAGGGAACTGGATAGAGTTTTTTATCTTTAGCTTCCAGGTAGAATGTTTGCCCCTCGTAACTGAGTACTCTTGCTGTGAAAGCTTGTCCGGCGGACGCTGTAAAAGTTCTAAATGGCTCTACCGCAAAGAGTTTTGAGCATAATAACAATGATATTGAAGCCCATATAGGGCGGCAACTTGCCATCCCAACGACTAATTTAGTTTAAACCAATACATCCAATAAAGGTTCTCCGTCATGAGCAACCTTGAATGGACGACCAGAGGGTGAATATTGTACATCATTTAAAGGTAATCCCATATTATATCCGATAGTCGCATTAAGGCCAGCAGGATCAACAAATTTTCCTTCGACTGGGTTTCTACCTACCTTATCCATCTTCCCATATACTGTTCCGCCTTTAACTCCGCCGCCAGCAAGAAAGGCAGAGAAACCGTAAGGCCAGTGATCCCTGCCATTTCCACCGTTAATTCTTGGGGTGCGACCAAATTCAGACACCAATACAATCATCGTGTCTTCGAGTAGTCCACGCATTTCCAAATCAAGGAGTAGGGCACTAAGGCCTTTGTCTAAGTCGGCACAGTTATTTGCAACCGCTTCAAAATTGTTAGAATGGGTATCCCATCCACCCCGGTTTACTTCGATGTAACGGACTTTATTTTCTACAAGACGACGGGCAAGCAAACAGCCCTGCCCGAATGCGGAACGACCGTAAAGGTCTTTCATTGCGTCAGGTTCAGAAGCCACATCGAATGCTTTTAAATCTTCACTACGCATTAATTTAACCGCATCGTTGTAAAGGTCGGTGTAAGCACGAACCTGTTTTTGATCATAGGTCCCTAGGAAACTAGCATTCATCTTTTGTGCCATCGCCAGACGACCATCAAAGCGTGTTTGATCCAGGTAATCGGCCGCTTTACTATTAGCTAAACCGGCATTAGGGTTGCCGATTGGAAGCGGGCCATATTTTGATTCAAGAAAACCAGAACTCCCTATACGTCCATTAATCGCAACATTCATTGGAATGGTTGAATTAATAGGACCGGACATTTTAGAAATCCAACTACCAAATGTCGGGTGGGAAATTGTACCACGCATCTGATAACTAGTGTGCATGAGATAAGTGCCTTGCATGTGTGCACCTTGGCTAGTCATCATTGTACGGATGATGGCTGCATTGTGCATGTGCTTGGCGGTTTCAGGAAGGTTTTCGGATAAAAACACACCGTCAGCACTGGTTGATATCGGACTTACTGGACCTTGGTAACTATCTTTATCTGCATCGGTGTTGGGGGCAAAGGTATCCATATGTGACATCCCTGCAGACATGTATAAATAGATAAGATGTCTCGCCTTGGCTGGACGGGTGCCAGGTTGAAGAGCTTGGGCTGGGGTATGGACATAAGAACCAGCCATTGGCAATAGCCCGACGCCCAAGCAAGCTTTAGCAGCACTGGCAACAAATTCTCTACGACTAAGCTCGTCTAAATTTTTGAGATCGGATTTCATAATAATTAGTATGTTTGGTAGTTCGTATGATTAGCGGACAAATAAAAATTCGTGACTGTTAAGGAGTACCCAGGCAACATCTTTGTGGACATTTTCACTGCCCATCATCTTAAGACTTTCTGTAAAGTCAGACATTTCCCGGGTGGTAGGTTTACGCTGTAAAATGGCTTTGAATGCATAATTGATTTTATCAACCATTGTTACTTGAGAAGAAAGTTTTTTCATAAAAGTTGAATTTTTATTACTGATAATATTTTTCTCAACATAACCGTTCATTACAGCAAGAACCTGGTCCACTGAGGCTTGTTTGTGAGAAACTTGAATTTGATCTCTCGGAGAACCCCCGAATTGACGAATGAAATGTCCAGCAGGGGCAGGGTGACCAACTTCTGCAGCCCGCAGCGAGTTAGTGTCTCTGGTTTTGGTGCCATTTCTTGAGTACGATTGAGGAGAAGAATCAGAACCACCAGCCATCATTTCCCCGTCCATCATCATTTCGTTCATCGCTGGGAGGTTTTCTAGGAACTGGTCTTTGCAACCGTTACAACAAAAGGCAACCGTCTCACCCTTTTCATTCTTTGCGGTGATATTCGGGTCTGCCAACCTCCCTGGTCTTATGGGACAATTTTCATTGATTGGCTTAGGTTTATCAGCCATTGCTTTTTGGGCATCCATGTCAGATCCTGGTGCTGGAATGCCAAGCCTTTCCATAAAAAGTTCCTCCGCTGACATACTGATATATCGTTGGTATTGATCAAACCCATTTCCGGGAAAACGCGAGTGGATTCGTTTATCTAAATCTGGGTAATTTAGGGCAACTAATGAGTCCCAAATTTGCTCGCCAGAAAGTCTTTCAACGACAGGGCCTTGATAAAAGTATGGGACGGCTCCACGCTTTGGATAATCGCGGTTCGGTCCAGAAATCACATACTTTACTTCAATTGGCATTACTTCGTCTTTTGCATCACGAGGATCAATATCCCTAGTAGGCGATTCCCTTTGGAAAGCTTTGGTATTGTATAAGATGCGAAGGAATTCCTTTGTATCATAGTCAAGAGCCACCATGATTTTTTCAAGGTGAAGCATAAGCTCAGGGTGCGTGGCTAAGGTATCATCGAACATATTATCAACGGGCTCAATTAGACCCAGTCCAAACACAGCTTTCCACAGGCGATTAGCAATTACTGTAGTGAACCGAGGGTTATCCGGGGAAGCTAGCCAACTTGCGTATGAGTCACGTGATCCCTTTTCTTGAAGATTTTCATCAAGTTCTATAACTAATCCAAAAATGGTTTTGGCCTTCAGCTCTTGCCCAGGTTGAGCATTATCGTACTGATAGTCCTTGGGGAGGTTGATTTTTCCCTTTCCTAAATTATCCATGCCAAGCCCCACTATATCGCCAATACCAGTGGCACCACGATATTTTGCCCCAAGCGCAGCCCTTTGTTTTGCCTTTTCGTCGTCGTCGAGACTTGGGTCATTGGAAACTTTCTTTTGCTCTTCGTTCATCCACTGTCTTGCCATTCGTGAAAACTTCCCAAACTCAGTTGCGCTTTTATTAGTTGGCCTGTGAGCCCCATAAGTGTATGCAGCCATCTCGAAGAATTGTTTTTGAGTCCATCGATCAAAAGGGTGGTCATGACATTGAGCACACTCCAAACTAGTTCCGAGAAAAACACGAACGGTATTGGACATACTGTCTAACCCCATTCCAGCATCTCTGTAATAATAACCGGCTGCTCCGTTCCCCCTTTCCCATAGAGGTCCAGTTGCCGCAAGCATGTCGTGCACCCAATCGTCGTATGGCTTGTTTTCGGCAATTGTTTCCTTGAGGTGCATAATAAATGGAATCCCGTCATTACCATTGCCTCCTACGATTCCGCGGGCTTTTGCTCTCAATATATCTGCCCAATAAATAAACCAATTATTTACATAACCTTCTGAGTTAAGAAGTTTATCGATGAGTAATTTTCTTCCTGTAGAACCTCTCTTGGACATAAACTCTTCGGTTTCTTCAATGGTAGGGATTCGTCCAATAACTTTAAGGTAAGCCCGTCGTAAAAAAGCTTCGTCGGAAATCTCTCTATTCGGCATTTGACGGTAAGATTTTAAACGCCGTTCGATCTTTTGGTCTATAGATTTGGAAAAAGTGGCAAGGGTTCGTTCGTCCAAAGGCTTTTTAAACTTCGGGAGGGCGTCATGATTGGGCGGGAAATTATTCTTAACAAACGCAATGTCGTCTTCAGTGAAAATGTCCAAATTTATCCGAAATAATTGGAGGTCGCTTGATCTTTTCATTAGTACATCACCATCCTCAAAATACTTAATGACTGATCCTTTAATAACTTGGCCATTTTTGGCACGAAACTCTCGATCGGTTATTGCAAGTAAACTGGAACAAAAGAGGAAGAAACTAAGAATAGATACTGTTTTCCTTAACATGTATACAAGATGCTTTAGGTTACATATGTATTGCAAGCGGAAAAAGCCTCAAAATTGGATTTAAATCCAAGGA
>ENA-OQVM01002447-OQVM01002447.1-marine-metagenome-genome-assembly--contig:-NODE-2447-length-21700-cov-18.481201_pt1 | contig 21700 bp, 45 predicted proteins | sample MGYA00237776_ERZ505498 | MGnify/ENA primary metagenome ERZ505498 (study PRJEB26159, sample SAMN06265151) | marine metagenome | isolation source: Helgoland LTER site | place: Germany:Helgoland, sampling... | reverse complement strand
GAGCCTCTAGCAAATGTGAAATCAGTTGCTATCGTATCAAAGTCTAAAGCAAACGTAGGATCAGTTGGTGTTGGGTATGTAAGGTCCGCAAGTTCTGCATCGCTTAAAGCCTCTTTCCAAACTGCAAGTGCTTTTGTTTTGCCAAAGAAAGTAGAACTTGTTGTTGCACTTGTAAATTGCATTTGTGTTAAAGTTCCAATAGGAAATGTGTTACCGCTTGATTGAGAATTTACTTTAACCCCATTAACCCAAAGAGCAAAATCATTTTCCTTATACTTTAGGGCTATTTTTGAGTTAACATTTATGTCTGCTGTTTTATTAAAACTATAAACTACAGAGGAAGACACTTGAAAACTGCAAGTAATATTATTGGCTGAAGAATAACCAATATAAACCCTATTAGTAGTTGTTCCGTCAGAAAAGCCTAAAAGCCTAAAAGTACCATCATTAGCCAAAGCACTACCCTCAAAATATAGTGTTCCCTCTGTGCTATTTATACTTGCTAAACTTCCGCCATTGTTGCATAAGTCTTGGTTTCGTGTAACTGTTGAGCCAGAGGTGGGTATATACGATGTGCTATAGGATTGTTGTTCTACTTGAGCGCCCCAAATAAATACAGATGTAGTATCTGTTCCGTTATCTCTGTCAATATCTATTTCTATGTCTGAATTAGTGCCATCTGAATTAAAACTATATCCAATTCTCCACCAACCATTGCCATAATCTTCTAACAAAACATTTGTTTTTGTTCCACTATTGTAATCAACTGTTAATGATGGTGTGTCTCCATTCCACACATAACCTTGTCTAAACAAAGTTCCACCCGAACTTATCCTAACTCCTAACGTAGTTACACCTCCATTATCAATATTGACATTTTTAATAAAAGCACTTATACTGTAATTAGTATTATTTAATAAAGCAATATTTGTTATATCAATTCTATCATTAGCACTTACTCCATTTTTAGTAACTTTACTTGCATCAATATTTCCATTAGGACTTTTAGTTGAGTTATCTATAACAGTAACGTTAGAACCATATTGAGACATTTCCTCACTATAAGTAATTAAATTAGTACTCTGCGGTTCAAACAACCAACTTCCGCAACCACTTCCTGGCACTACAGATTGCCCAAGATATTCTTTTATTGATATGTTGTCAATTGTTATGTCTACGTTAGCAGTCGCTCGTGTAAATGTAAAAGAAGTTCCAGTTGCTATTGCATAAAAAGTATTAATACCTTGGTTAGAAGTTATTACTAAACCTCCCAAAGTATCTGACTTTATAGCACCACTTGTCAATGTCTTAATGTCTACTACTATTTTATAGGTTTTCCCTATCACTAATACACCACCTTGAATTATTAGTAATTGAGGCGACGTAGTATCTGACTGATACCTTAAGCTACTGCCGTCAAAAGTTGCAATATGTGTTGCATTTGCACCCGATACCGACCAATTAGCACTTCCATTACTAAAATCTCCATTAGTAACCAATTCACTCCCTAAAGCATCTTGATAACTAAACCCCTCGTAGTTTATTCTCGGTAGGTTAGTATCGTCTGTTATTTCTATTATTGATATGTTTGTTATAGATACATCTAAAGGACCGCCACCTCTTTTAAAGGCAAAAGCTGCACTTCCAGCAGCAGTAAATTCAATACTATGTGTTCCCACAGTTGAAGGAACAGTAACACTTACAACAGCAGTGCCTATAGTAGCTTGTAAAACACCTACAACTGCATTAGATATGATTGTATATGTAAGACTATAATTATTTCCCGATGTCAAAAATCCATTTTGTTGTGCATTTGTAAAAGTGCCATCAGTAATAATATTTAAAGCACCTAAAGTTATATTTGTTGTTGCTCCCGCACCATCATTGTTAATATTCCAATTTTGCCCCACCTCTTTTACCGAGATGTTTGTAACAGAGCCGTTAAATAATTGCGGTTGCAAGTCTAACCTATTTTGTGCTGATGTATAATATTCAACATAAGTTCCGTTATTACTATATCTTATGTCCGAGCCACTTTCTTTATTGGATGGGGATATTCTAATTGTGCCACTTGTATAATCTATAATATCAAATTGTACTTTAAATATTTTACCAATTAAGTTTGGTATTATTTGACCAATACCACTATAGCCACTTCCATCATAAATAACCTTATCCTCTCCAATACTCCACCCAGTACCTAAATCCCAATCTTGACCGACCTCTTTTAAGCTTACGTTTGTTATAGTTACATCGCCTCCGCTTGAATTTTGAAGCTGCACCCTTGCACTCAAAGATTGTGTTGGAACATAAAGTGTAAACGGCATATCAATTTGCCCAGAATATCCCTCCGCAGTACCTAATCTATATCTTATCTTTCCAGTTCCCTCAACAACAAGTTTAACTTGTGTAGACGCGGGGATACCGCCACTTTGAAATATATAAGAACCGCTTGGAACAGTTGCAGTGCCATTTAAAACGGTTGCGGGGTTACCTCCAGATGTAGTCCACCCAGTTATACCATTAGAAAAATCTCCGTTGGTAGTTAATTCGATACCCTCTTGAGAAAAACTGCCGTTAGAAATTTCTTGTACACCTTCCTCTGAAAAATCGCCGTTCTGCACTAAATTACTTGATAGTATCTGTACGTTTTCAACAAGACCTTGAGCATTAACTCTTGTAGCCGCTGAATTTCTGCTGAAGTCGAAATCCCCATAAGGTGGTTCACTCGGCTTTGCGCACAATACCTTACCGTCGTCATAAGCGGTGGGTGTTAGTACAATCGATGCTTTCTGAAGTAAATTTGCCATTCTATTTTATTTTTTCTATTGCTAACAACGTAGCGGTAGTGCATGTTTTATTTTCACAATATGTAGCTCTGGCGCATAATGCTTTTAGCAGCCCAGGAATTATTGATGTTTGAGTAGGCCACCAAACGCCTATGCCTAGCCCGAGTCCCATATTATTGTATTGCTATTAGGTCTGATACAGTTGTGTTTGCTCCAGCAACTATATTTTTAACTACACATGGTAAGAAAGAACCATCTGGTATATTCTTAAACACTACAGTAACGTCTGATCCTATAGCTGTAACCTCTATGTTACCACCTGTACCAATGTACAGTGCAGAACCTTTTACGTTCGTGGTACCTACAACTACTGGTGTTGCTACGGTAGCGAAATCTGGTTGATTGAAAAATTGTCCCATTTTATTTGTTGTTTTTTTTATTTATTATTCTTTTAGCTTTCTCCCATGTTCGACCCACGAAATACGCACCGTAAACAGTGACTAGTAGTGTTTGAAATATAGGTATATATGATTCAGCTATCTTGAAGTTGCCTACATTTCCGTCAGCAAAAGCTAATACAGAGAAGACAAAGGTTAGGTATATCAACACCATAGGTCGTATGTTTTTAGATAAAAAACTGTCTGAATTCATATCTGACTCCCACCTAGAAGTAACTTCTTTTTGAGCATTGCTTTCCGCAGCCTCAAGTATAACTTGTAGTTGCTTCTTTATCTCTAGCTTCTCTTCCTTAGTTGTCGTAAGCTTATCGATGACGTTACCGACTTGTTCGATAACGCCACCTGTTAGCCATGCTATTATTTTACTCAATTTACTTGTTTCTTTTAGCTTTTCTTTCCTCTTTTTTTATCTCTCTATTTTCCTGTCTAGCTGCTCTTTTTAGTAAACGGTCTGCTTTCCTGTCTCTTCCTTCATCAACCGCTTTCTTTCCTTTAATAGCTGTGTTTTCAGATCTTGTTCTAGATCTCTTAGCCATTCTATCTTGTTTGTTTTCAGCTCTTTTTTCTTTTCTAACAGCTTTCTTTATATTCCCAGACTCTCTTGCTACTTTTGCTTTACTAAGCTTTTTGTCAATAGATGTAGATTTTCTTTTCTGTTTTGCTGTTTTAGCAGGTTTAGAAACTAATTCCTTTGTTGGCATTTTACTTGGCAACTTGCTTTCTATAGATACACTCTTTTTTTCAACGCCATTTGGCTTTAATGTAGTGGTAGCTGTTACTTTCTTCCTTTTAGCATCAAACTTACCAGTTGTCTCAAAAGATTTAGTCTGTCTTTTAGCTTCTTTGGTAAACTCAGCTTGGTTCATGTTGCCATATACCTTCATGTCTCTCTTCTCGTAAGCCTTAGCGTATGAGTCTTTTGGACCGTGTATTTTACCTTTACCATTTTCAACAGTATAAGGTGTACGCCCAGCAAATTCAGTTTTAGGTGCAGGTTGCGTAGATCTTGCAGGTTTGTTTGTTGGCGAAGAATCGCTAACTTTGTTCTTATTTTTACTTAGTCTTGGATCACGGCTTCCATCTGGTGTGAAAAAAGATTTAATAGCATTACCTGCTCTTTTATGAGCTTTATTCCTTGCTTCGTTTAATTTGCGCGTGTATTGTTGTTGTGGTGTTTCTCCGTCTCCAACTTGTTTAGCCGGTGAATCCTCGCTAGGTCTACCTCCAGCACTGCTTTTAAGCATTTTCGCTACAGATCCCATTCCTTCTAATGCTGGTTGCACTACGCCTCCAATGCTTCTTTTTTGTATCCTTGATGTGATAGGTGTTGACTTATTCATTTTGTTTGTTTATTTGTTTGTTTATTTGTTTGTTTATTTAGGTCCACATTTCCAGTTTCTTCTAGCAATGTCATTAGGGCAATCTCCGTTTTTATCTGGATCTTTACATTTTTTTATACCAGCAGATCTAGAACAATATGACTCTTTACGTGTGCCACCTTCTGGTTGAGGTGCTTGAACATTACCACCTGTTTTGTTGTTGTAAGCTTTTCTTTCAGCTGCACTCATACCAGCCTTGTAAGCTTTAACTCTTTTAAATGGTGAGTTTATCTGTACGTATGCCATATTATCTTTTTCCTGGGTGACCTTTCATTTTATAAGGAGATTTCTTAGCTACTGAAGAAAGCATGTTTATTCCGCTTCCAGTAAAAGGTGTATACCCAGTGCTAAAGTCCGCTGTGTCTACTTTTTCAGCCATATCAGATAATGAACCACCTTCTGTTATAGCTTGAGATGCTTGACTAAAACGACCACCGGTTGTTATACCTTGCTGTTTAGCCATCTTTGCTTTTCTCTTGAATTCTGCAGTCTGCTCTGTAGGATCATCTTCACCTTGTAATCTCTCTCTTTGACCAGATACAAAACTCTCGTTTCTAGTCTTACCACTAGCCATTGCTGAACTCTGGTTTTTTGCAGCAGCTTGAAAGTCTGCTAATTCAGCAGCAGCCTCTTCAGCTTTGTACTGCTTACGTAACTCAGGTGTTAGTGTTCCTTTTTTCTTAGCGGCTTTGATTTTAGCCCTGCGTATATCTCTTTGAATCTTTTTCGTAGATCTCTGGTTTGCTCTAATCTCTTGTGGCCCTAAGCGGCGACCAGTTGTTTTCTCCATCAAAGTACCTTCGTATGGAGTGTCTTCACCGGGTGTTATAACCTCCTCTTTTGATTCAGTAATTATTTTACCTTCTTTATTAGCTCCAACAGCGGCATTAAGTTCTCTTCTTCTTTCTGGAGTTAACGCTTTCCAAGCCTCATCTGACATTTTTTTACCTTCGTAAGATGATTCTGTTGTTATATTTTTAATTTCTACTTTATCCTCACCTTCATCTACACCACCTCTTTTTGCTTTAGGATCTGTTTTAAATAATGGACTTCGTTTTACTCTACTTGTTATTGGTAATTGCATGTTTTATATTTTTTAGTTATTTGGGTCTATTGCTTGTGATGATTGTCCACCTTCAACTATTCTTTTCCCTTCCTCATCTAGATCTTCATCTAGTTCTTCTGACGAATTAACTATTTCATCTATTGGTTGGTTTCTCATCTTCTTTGCCATTAATCCTCCTCTATCTCTAAAGCTCTTAGAGTTCTGAACATCCATTTCACCGTAAACTAAACCCATATTTATCTTACATGCTGATGAAGCTTTGCTAGTTATAGATCTAGATTTTATTTGTCTGTTAATTGCCATATTATGAATTTTTATAAGCCTCGTCTTCCCAAGGCAGGTTTTTAGCTCCTTCTTGCATATCCTCTCGTTTATATACTCTAGCTGGAGATTTAGTATCTTTCTTCCATGTAACTGTGTTATCATCGTATTGCAATCTACCCTGAGCCATTTGATCCATGTGAACCTTCTCGTGCTCCACAGCTTCTTGCTTTTTTTTACCCGACAAAGACTTATCTATAAAAATAGTACCATCATTATTAGCCTCAGCTAATATACCTCCCTCAAGTGATTTCTTGAAAACAGGTGTATTGTAGGTTGATGTTTCTTTGTCTATTCCAACAAGGTCTGTAAATCTCTTAAGGCTGAAACCCATATTATCTATCTTTATCTCTAACCATATCGTCTATGGCTTTATTAAAAACCTTGTCTGTATATGTTTTGTTTTTATAAAAAGTGCTTCTACTAGACTGAGGTAAGTCCTCTTGAGCTAGTAGTATTCTATATATTCTACTTATAAGTTGTTGACACTTAACAGACGTCTTAAACACACTATACTTTATAGTGGTTCTATTTCTATGTCTCCAAGTATCTATCCAACCATCTTGCCTGAGCCTATCCCACCTCTTCTTATCCCAAGAGTATGTGTATGCTCCATCCATGAACTCATTCCTAGTAAAATGTTTTTTGCAGTCTAGATATATTAACAGCTCTAAATCCGCATCTTTAATACCGTAAGTTTTACAGGCCCATTTTCTAACAAGCCTGTAATACTTAAATATGTTCATATCTCTTAAGTCACTAGGACTAATTATCATTCTACAATAACTATATCTGGTACTTTTAAAACGAAATAAAGTTTATCATTCCACTCTATTCCATGGCCAGCATGTTTATCATACCAAACTACATCACCTTCTTTTATAAGTGGCACCTGATCTCCAGCACTAATAACCTTAGCTTTTAAATACCTAATGTCTTTGTTTTGTGTTTCAGTTAACTCTAAGCCACCAACTTTTTTGGGTGCTTCTTTTATCTTATCTACGACTAAGTAATAATTTATTGCCTTCATTACATTAATCTTTTGTTACTGATTACACAATCTGCTGATATAATTGTAGTGACAACACTTACTGCGTTCTTCAAAGCTGACTTAGTAACTAGCACTGGGTCAATTATACCTGCTTTAATCATATCAACTTCATCACCAGTTCTAACATCAATACCTATGTTATCTAAAACTAACTTCTTAATCTCGACTATACCAGCATTATCTAGTATAGTGTAGTAAGGTGCTTTTATAGCCTCAAAAAGTATCTCCTCTCCTTTGTTATCTGCTTTTAAATTCCTAGCAGCATTGAGTAGAGCAATACCACCACCAGCTACAATACCTTCTTTGTAAGCAGCTTTAGTTGCGTGAATTGCATCTTCAACTCTATCTTTCTTTTCTTTTAATTCTACTTTTGAATTTCCACCTACGTATATAACGCCAACTTTACCAGTCAACATTGATAATCTTTGTTCTAGCTTCTTTTTAAAGAATTCGTTGTTCTCGTTTTTTATTTTATCTAAAACCATTTCAACCCTGTCATTCAATACCTCTTCATTAGGTATCACCTGTAAAACAGTGTTTTTATTATCTGTGACAGATTTAACAGCTTCTCCTAATACATTTACATCTATTAGATCTAAGTCATCACCGAGTTCTTCACTTATTATGGTAGCTCCAGTTAATATAGCTAGATCTTCTATAGTTTCTTGTCTTGTTGGACCGAAACCAGGTGCATCAACTATATTAACTTTTATATTACCTTTGACCTTGTTAGATAATAATGTTGCAAAAGGTTGTTGTTCTACATCCGCAACTATCAGCAAGCTCCTCTTGGACTTTATAACGTGTTCTAAGACAGTTTGTATTCTTCTTATATTAGGAATAGGGGAAGACACTATAAGTACGTAAGGATCATCTAAAACAGCAATCCCTTTGTCCTTATCAGTGGCAAAGTGTGGTGACTTTAATTTAGAGTCAAATTGTACGCCCTCAACAAACTCAACATATGTTTCATTTGTATCAGACTCTTCCATTAAAACAACTCCATTTTTTCCAACTTCTTCATAAGCTTGTCCAATCTTTTCCCCAAGGTAGCTGTCGTTGTTGCAGCTAATAGTAGCAACACTTCTAAGCATTTTACCCTCAACAGGAACACTGGTTTCATCAAGATATACTTTAACTTTATCAGCACCACTAATAATGCCTTCTTTAAGTTCTCTAACTTTTGTATCATTTAAACTTTCGTTTGATATTTTTAATAATGAATGAGCTAAGACGGTAGCTGTCGTAGTACCGTCACCTGCCTCACTCACTGTATTTCTAGCTGCTTCCTTTATCAAGGTTGCACCTATATTTTCGACCGGGTGTAATAAGACTACGCTTTCTGCAACGGTTACACCGTCTTTTGTTATTACCGGTCTACCGAGTGCGTCTTCGTATATTACGCATTTCCCAGATGCACCTAATGTGCCTTTCACTGCGTTTGATAACTTCTCGACACCTTCTATTATTTGATCTTTGGCTTCTGATCCAAATGTGAGCGTTTTTACTATGTCGCTCGGATTGTTTAATTCCATTTAATTAGATTTAATTTATTTTACTATTTATATGTTACAGATATATTATTACCTGTTTTATATAAATTTTACTATTGCATAGGCGGTATTGGGTCTCCAATAGTAAGTGTTATTGACACTGGGTTGATTTCCAGGTTAATAGCGTTAGCTATGTTCGTTTCTATTGCTGTAACTTGCTCTGCACCCATTGTTGCTTGTGTCCAGGCTACTACTTCGTCATTAGTAAGTTGATCAAACGGTATAAAGTTTGTTATATCGTCGATGTTAAGAATCTGTGTGCCTATATTTGTAGCGGAGTATTCTTTATCCCCCTCTGTAGTAGTTCCTGTAACTATCCAGTGCACGTTGTACACTACATCGTCATTCCCTGCTTCTTCTACGTAAGCATCTACTGTTTTGCAATTCCAATTGTAAGTAATCATTTGTTTTTGTTTTTGTTTATTTGTATTTGTGTTTATATTACCATGATGTGTCTAAAGCTACTCTACTCCAAGAGTCTGTAGCATAACAAACATATATATGATTTCCGTCTATTACTATTTCTCCCAGCGTTCCTGTTGAATTTCTAGTTGCAGGTGCTGTTTGCATTGCCGCAAGTCTATACCCATCAGATAGCACTTGGCCGTCAACCTCTAGCTTTTGACTTGGAGCTGTTACTCCAATACCTACGTTACTAGTAGTCCCGTCAATAACTAAATATCGTACACTAGTACCGCTTTCTTCTATTGCAAATTTATTATTTCCTACATTACCAGAATTTAATGAAAATGTTTTTCCATTAGAGTCTATTATTTTTATTTCTCCATTTTGGGCAGTTGTTCCAACTCTTAGCACTCCATCTATTCTAGCAGAACCCGTAACATCTAATTTATAAGCTGGACTAGTCGTTCCGATTCCTACATTACCGTTGCCATTAACTCTTAGTCTTTCAATATTTGAGTAATCTGATAAGGATAATATGATACCCGACCCATTACCACCCTGGATTGTAACACCATTTCCCCCAGTACCGCTTGTGTTAATAAATCTTGCAATTGGACCAGAGGCAATTGATGCTACGTGAAGTGGACTTAATGGGTTAGTCGTCCCGATACCAACGTTGCCGTTAGAGTGTATACGCATTTTTTCTGAGGAGGAGGCGTAGAAAGACATTTTTGTCTGTGAGCTTCCTAGTCTCATTTCATTACTCCGAGCGATTATAGATGCTGTTTCGGTTGCTCCGTATCTTAATGTTATCTTACCTACAGGAAAGTCATTTGAGTTTGTATTAATGAAATTTCCCCAAAGTATTCCTGTGTTTGTTGTTCCTTTTATTCCGTTAGCAGGGTCGCTTGTAACTACTTCTAGATTTGTGCTCGGATTTGTAGTCCCGATGCCGACGTTTGTTCCGTTGTCAAATATTACAGAATCGCCTACGGTGTCTGTATCTAACCACTTAGTAACAAAGTTTGTAGTACCTGCTCCGTCTACAGCACCGGAACCTATAGGTATTTCAATTACATTACCACTTGCATCTACTCCAAGCCTTTGCGTCGGGGTTCCAACAATAGCGCCAGATCCGTAAGAATCAAACTTCACATTACCTAACACCTCTAAAGCACTTGTAGGTAAAGCACTCTTTCCTATTGACACGCTCCCTGTAAATGTAGAGGGTAATATGGAGTTAGAGTATATAGATCTAGCATCTCCACTTATAGTCGGGTATGCAGAGTTTTGTTTTATATATAGGTAAGAAAAATCACCATTTATAATCGCGGCAGCATTTGAGTCTATATCCAAAAGGGCTACTGCGGCTTCCTCTGTTACAGTACCAGCGCTAAAAGCTAATTGGTTATTTATACCGTGGTATTTTTGTACGGTTGCATTAGGGTTGTTTAGAGTTGCATTAATAACATCACCAACTAAAAAGTTTATGGAAGTGGTTCCCGTCCCTAAAGCCTGCCCGATAGAGTAAGAGCCGTATACTCCATTTGCATTTCCACTACCTTCATGCTTAGCGTTCGCTGCGCTCCCAATCATGACGTACATATCGCCTGTCCCCGAATGACGAGCGTTATCAGTGCTGCCTTGCACGTACCCTACATTTCCTGATGAGGTATTAGATACTAATGACCTAAATCCATAAAGTCCTGCAGCAAAGTCCGTACCAGTTGTATTATTTTTCGTAAGAGTAACCTGAGACCCCCTGGTTATACTATTTAATGTATCCGTTTTTTCGATGTTGAAATAATCCTCACTATTAGTAATCCCTATACCCACATTACCATCTGGATAGTTAATACCATCCGCTACTATCTCCCACGGAGTAGATAATGACCCTGGACTACTGAATTCGCCGAAAATATAGTGTGCATCGGCTGAAAATACGCCGTTAGAGGCTATATTAAACAGAGTTACTTCGTAGAAGTTGGTGTCTGGTATATATTCAGTGATATTACTAACCCTATACTGGCCAAAATTGTTTATATTACCAACCTCAGCAAGTATTATGTCTTTTCCGTTAAATAATTGCAAGAAATTAGTGACTACTTTGCCACCTGACGCTGTTTTACTCAATAGTATCGATGTAACTACACTAAAATTAGTGCCAATTCCACCTCCTGACGCGAAACTTATAGTTCCAGCATCTCTACCGTCTTGTAAGTTGTCTTGAAATAGGAATATAGACTGATCAGCAACTGCTAAGCTGTTACCTTTGTTAAATAAGTCAACTATTTCTTGTAGCGAGTAGTTCTTTGTCCTAAGATTCGCTTCAGCACCCGTGTCAGTACCAACTACTTTGTCACCTAATTCAGGCTTACCGTCTAATCCGTATGAACTTATCCTAGCCATATATTAATGTGATTTAGCTTGTATAACTATCCAATTAGATCCATCAGACCAACATAGTATACCGTTATATGGTTTGTTTATATTATAAAAACTACCACCATCTATTGTTTCAGAACCAGGTCCTTCGACATGTATCTTGTCACTAGCAACAACCGTTGAGTCATTACATATCCTAATTGTTCTATAAGGGTATTCCACAGCCGATGGAAGAACCAAAGTATGTGTTCCAGATCCTCCTGACCAAGTAGCGTATATCATTGACCCACTTCCAGAGTAAGTACTAGTTGTACCAGGTGACGCTGTTATTAGAAATGGTGTTATATTAGTTATACCAGTTGATGTCGATGCTGCCGTAAAATCAACTAAGTCTCCTATGGAGAAATTTTTCGTGATATTACTGTCCTCCGCATCTGTACCAACCAACAAATCATTTGCGGTTATATTAGTATCAATTGCGTATGTTGAAATTCTTGCCATATATTATGTTTTATTTTGTGTTATAGTTTGCACCACTTTCTTTCTTAGTGCCTTCACCTTCGTTACCCCTATTAGATTTAACAGATACAAAAGCCTGTCTCTTATGATCATAATCTTGACCCTTTGCTTCAGCTGGACTCTTTCTAGCCTCTCTCTGTGCGTGGGCTTTCTTAGCCTTTCTACCAGGTTCCATTGCTTTCGCTTTGTCTCTCGCCGCTTTGTCTCTAGCTGCGGTAGCCGATAATTTTTGTACTCCCATATTACTTATTATTACTTGGTTTTAAACTTAGTTAACACATCGTAAAGTATGACAATAGCCTATTACTAGACTATATAACAGCCTAATGTCACAAAAAAAAACTAAAAAAAATTTTTTGTCAGAAATATAGAGGTAAAGTGTAATATACTATACATATCGTAAAATTCCGAAAAGGGAAAGTCAACTTATTTTGCCCAGCCCCGCGTCGTTTAGACGTCGTTTAGCGCATCGTTAGCCAGTTTGAAGCATGATACAGACACTAAGTAGTATTTTCTAATACTATCATTTCCGTAGAATGTTTGTGGTTATCTAGCAACGTCTTACCTCACCCGATGGAGAGGACCAACGTCTTACCTCACCCGATTGAGAAGCCTCGCTTACAATTTTTTTACGGCGTATTGAAGATAATATTTATATATAATAATAATTATTATATTTATATTTTTTAATTTTAATTTTTAATTTAATTTAATTTAATTTATTATGGAAACAGTTAAAACAAAAAGGTTTGTAGTGAGAAAGAGTTTAGTAGGAAAGAATCAAGTGATCGAGGTTACGTTCAAGTCCGGTAAGAAAGCGAAGTACAATCACGATATGGTATATGATATCATGAAATCGAAGCTCGATACAATGCCATGCTTCATCAAGTACAAATCATATACATCAAGTACTTCAATACCAGTCATACTACGCGACAAGAAAATAATATAATACTAATCTAATCAAGCCCCTTCGGGGGCTTATAATACAACAACTATGAATAAGCAACATCAATTAAAATTCTTAGCATTCGCACTATTATATTTCTTATGTCATATTATAATGGCAATAGTGTTTAGTTAATCAACGTTCTACCTCACCCGATGGAGATGGACGAAAAGCAACGCCCCCCTTGTGGGGGCTTGTGTATAGCATTATGAGAACCTCCGCCACGCTTACAACTTTTTTACGATTTTACTTAGATAATATATATGAAATTAATAATTAATAATTAATAATAATAATTCTAATCTAAATTAAAACAATTAACTATGAACACAATGAAAACAAAAAGATTCGTAATGAGAAAGAGTTTGATCGGTAAAAACCAAATAATTGAAGTAACATTCAAGTGTGGTAAAAAAGGAACTTACAATCATGATGAAGTATACGAAGTTATGAAACCTAAGTTAACCACTATGAACTGTTGGACAAAGTATAAATCTTATACCTCATCATCTAACTTCCCAGTAATAACTAGATCACTAATAAAATAAAACTAAATGAGGGTGTAAAAACCCTCTTTTTTTTTTACATAACTTTGTGTATAGCAAAAGCGAAGAGAAGCAAAGGAGCGCAGTGTATAGCACTGTGTATAGCACTACGCCTCGCCTTTCATACAATTAATTTACAGATTACTCTAGATAATATTTATATAATAATCTAAATAATAATAATTAAATATAATAACTATGAACTACAAAAATTACACAGTGAAAGGATTTGATAAGTTAAATGAAGAGTTTGAAAAGTTAGATAGTGATCCAAGAGTTAGTGATTACAACTATTACACACTTCATAGAAATGGAGATGGTATGAAAGATAATGAGTATGAGTTTCAAGTAATATTTAATTAATACTAATAACTATGCAAAAAACTATCACACACACCGCACTATGTCTACTGGAAGAGTTAAATGATATACTGTACAAGGGAGAACTTGCTGAAGAAGCAGGAAAAGATCTAGAAAAAATAATATACAACTGCAAACTACTTATTGATATTACAGAGTAATAACTAAATACTAATAACTATGATAAACAAAATATCTTTTAAAATTGACCAGGATAATGATCTGTATGAGATCACAGTAAATGATGAGGTATATACTATTGATGATGTATATGAGTCACAACATGGAGAACTATTTGATGAGCTTAATATATTAATTGACTCTCTGTACTAGCTATGCTATACACTCGTGAGTAAAACTAATTGGCCTGACTTTGAAATAGCGTCGGAAGAGTAGACTCCACCCTACGTGACAGTGAAGGAATAAGAGCGCGCCGCCAGGCGTGTATAGCACTTCGCCGTAGAGCTTTTGTACAACATTTTTACGACAGTGATCTGATAATATATATGAAATTAATTTATAACAGCAATTTAATAATTCACACTTTTAATCTTTAATTTAATATTTTTAATTATGAGCGAAATTCTAAAATCAAAGCGATTCTTTATCAGAAAATCTTTAGTAGGCAAAAATCAAGTAATAGAAGTTACTTTTAAAAGCGGCACAGTGCAAAAGTACAATCACGATGAAGTGTACAAAGTAATGAAGTCGAAACTCGAAGCGATGCCTTGCTTCATAAAATACAAGAGCTACACTTCGTCAAGTAGTATCCCAGTGATTGCTCGCGAGCTAATTATCAAAGATGAAGTAAAAACTAAGAAAAAGAGTAAAAAATAATAAATAAAAAGTGTGACAGTAGCCTCTTACTATATAATATAACAGGCTATTGTCACATTATTAATAAGTAGCTTTAGTTAGAGAGGTAGAATAATACCTCCCTTATAAATTATTGCACTAAATAAATAACCACCTTTTACAAGGTAAATTTTTTAATAAAAAAATAAGTAACATGCAAGTAAAAAACTCAGATATTTTAGCAACTGCAGACGAGTTAATGCAGTATAAAAATGGTAACGTAAGTCACAAGAGTATCGTACGCTCTTTGCTAGAGCTAGCAGAATTAATAGTAGACGAGAATATGGAGCATGCTAATAATTTTAGAGAATAATATACACGCTATGAAAACACTCAGAAAAATAAATAATTTTTTAAGGCAATGTTCCACTGCTATACACGCTGTGAAGAGGTAGTGTGTACAAACGTGATACGATTTACTCAAGATAATAATTCTAAATAATAAATATATATATAATGAAGAAAATTAAATTCTACAACTCGAAAACAGATAAATTCGGAAAAGAAATCAAGTTAAACGGTGTTAAATATAGAGGCTACACAGTTGGTAAACTACCAAACAAGTTCGCATTTATATTCGACGAGATAAACGACCGCGAAGGTACAACAGAGTGGTTTAATTATAGAGGTCTCACATTCATAGAAGTAGTCGAAGGTGGATGGTAAATATATATAAAGGTATATCTTACGAGAAGATAACTTCTAAGACTATAGACGACACTGAGGTTGATTGGTATTGGTGTGAAGATCCAAAGCTATTCAAATCACTAAATAATAAATCAGTGGATACAGTCACAGAAGAAGACATGAAGCAAAAGATAGATTTCATTGTAGAGAGTTACGATGTATTACTGTCTAATGAAAAAGCAGAACGAGAACACGAGTATAAAATAAATTCTAATTTAAGTTATAAAGACGAGTTATGAGAAAAAAAATGATTAAAACAGAAGACCAAGCAATACAGTTTCTAACTACTATGCAGTATTTATATCCACTATTCCACCCTGAAGATGACCCAATGGTTATAGAAGATTACAATGGCAATAGAACATTCAATGATATACAAGTTAAATACTTGAATGATAGATTTGATGAAGTATACGAGATACTACCTGATCCGTGCTTCGTTATATTAGAAGACATAAGACCAGAAATAAATATTAATATGCAGAAGTTTGCTATACACAACTTAAAACTATAACTATGTACAAACTAACAAACGAAGAGCTTAGAGAAAAGATATACACTGATCTCATACAAGAGTATGACCACCTCAGCCACGAGAAGATAACGGATATGGTGGATGCAGAGATGCGAGGTATAATGAGGGAAAGAGAGATGAGTTACGAGGACCAAGCAAACTTGGCTTTCGCAATGAAGTTTTTAACCTAACAAAATGAATACGATTCACTTTAGATAATATTTATGAATTTAAAAACCAATAGCATGAGAACATCTGAACAGATTATTCAAGAGTACGCAATGGGGTTACTAATGCCCGGTGAAGCCGTAAGCCAACTAAAACCTTACTACAAAGGACTAAATCCAGTGCAAATTATTAACACTATAAATATTATATTAAATGGAAAGTAATTGCTGTGGAGCTCAAGCTTCTTATTTATCAGACGAGATATGTAGCGCATGTCTAGAACACTGCGAAATGATTGACTACGATGAAAATGAAACCTGTAGAAATGGTAAACCCTGGCAATATTGCGATTGCTGTTAAATAAATAACTATGGAAAAACTTTATGAACAACTAGATGAGTTGCTAAATACTATTAAATACTCACACGCTACAGGCATAGAAGATGCAGATTACTTAGAAAACGAATATTTTGAAGACGTTATAGAATCATGTAAAGAAATTATTAAATTAACAGAATAAATAACTATGGAACTAACTGAAAAAGAACTACACTTATGTTACCAAGCACTATTCTTTGAAATAGATCAAGTAACTGACGGGCTAAAAATGCACGTAGAAGATTACCAAGATGAAATAGCATTAATGAAAAAAATATATTACAGAAATGAAAAACTTAACTGAAGATTACTTAGAAATTGACTGGTCAGGAATATGTGAAGACTTTGATTTAAAACACGGTGATATTACACCTAGTCAGTCAGAAGAAATTGACTTGTCATTAAAGAAAATAAACAAAGTATTAAACGACTTTGTAGATCAAAATACCGTGCCTGAGATGGCAGAGTTTGCTATACACACTAGCAATGACTTGGATAACCTAACGGTTGATAAACTGTATGAGATAAAGTATTGGGTTTCAGATAGGTATTCCTCAGGTGGTTCTTTGTTCAGTATAGAAAACGACGCAGGTAGATCTATACAGTGTCTTATTGGTAATGACGATGGCTGTGCTCATTTAGATGGAGGATCATGGAAAATCATTGAGCTACCAAAGGGATCTCTTAAATACTTTATAAAGTAGGACAATATAAATACGATACACCTTAGATAATAATAATGTAAAAAAATATATATAATATGGAATTAATTAAAGTTATGAAAAGTGGAGCTCTACACTTCAAATTAAGCGATGGAAGAATAGGTGCTACATATCCTAGTGGTTACGTTAGAGTATCTACATTTGGTATTGGCCATTACTCTAAGCGCATCAAAATGTATCAGATAAATAAACAGTTAATAGAGAAAAAATTACGTCTACACTATGATGGTTCGTACTATGTCCAAGAGTATGTTGAGCGAATACGAATACCTAATTGCTCTGATAGAATAAAGCACTTATTAGAATTTAATAATAAAAACTGTAAATAAGATGGTAGAAGAAATTAAAAAAGCAATACTAAATAACGACGAGTTTTTCAATGGTGTTAAATTACCTACTAGGCAAACAGCTGGTAGTGATCACCAGATAGTTACGTATGCAAGCATGCAAGCTAATAACTTTTATATAGAAAATTTTCACTTAATAAATAAATAAACACCATGAACAAAGCAAAATTAGAATTACCCGTAAAAGATTTTCACAACCTATATGACCTACTAGGTCACGCATTAGACCATGATGCTGAAGCAGGTTACTTAGATTTCGATCCAGAAGATATCTGCTTATTAGAAAGTGTACGTAAAGAAATGTTCAGCCAGATACCTGAAGAAGAAACATTTACTGAGTATGCCGTAACAGGTAGATCTACTAACCGAAGAATAAAAGTTAAGAAGTTATACAAAATATTAAGGCATTGCCCTGATGGTGGTTTCAGACTGGAGATCGAAGATGGTGATGATGTCTTCTGTATACCTCAAAACTGTGCATTCTTAGATGGTGGAGACTGGAAATTTGTAACCCTGAAAGACTAGTGCTATACACCTTGCGCATCATTATCAATGGTAATACGATGCGCTTCAGATAATATAAATGTAATTAATAAAAATATAGCTATGTTGAAATTAAATGTACATTCCTTAACCAACACGGAACACAACGTGCTAATGGTAGCACTCGATCACATGGAAGAACACCTCAACGACATTAGAGGTGATATGGATTGCTACGAAGATGAGCTTACTAATATGCAGCGGTTAGTAGATATTAAATCACTACAAGAACTATTTAAACTATAACTATGGAAACTAAAGAGTACGTATACCTATGGGTATTAGATTTTAACGACGGACAAGTATACAAGTATAACATTGAAATGAAGTTGTATAACGAGGATCCGGAATACTGTGAAGACTACATGCAACGAGTTGGTCACGAAATTAGTAATGTACAGTGGATGGTATCCCCTTACGATGAAGTACTAGACGAAAATAATGGGTGGAACAATAAATAAATAAATAAATACTATGATACAAGAATTAGACAGAGTAGTGCACCAATGGTGCTTTGACAACGACAGGTGGATGTATATTGAATACGACCGCGACGGAGAAGTAATGGGATTAAACTTCATGCAAGGCGATGACTACGAATATTTTTTAAAAGGAGGTTGGTGTAAAAGCGATCCAGGTTTAACAGAGTTTTACAGGCAAATGCTATACACTTTCCCTATAGAGTTAAAATCAGTGTCTACATTAACTTCTATAAACAAGTGCATGTGGGCTTACCATTCTGCGATTTCATGTCAAAATGAGTATGCGGAAGAAAAAACAACTCACGATTACCTTAAAAAGTGCACAAGAGGTTGCACTATATACAAAAAGAATACGACAAACCTTGGATAATATAATTGAATCTAAAATATAACAAATATGAAGTACAAAGTAAAAATTGATGACAGAAGTTTAAGTATAAATCTTATGCACCACAGCACTATCGATCTAGGTCTATTCACTGTAAAATGTACAACACATACATTCTTGTTTGAAGGCAAAACAACTGACTGGGGAGCGGATATAAATGAGACGGAACTTGAGTTCTATGTTAACAACAAGCGATGCAAGTATGTGGGATTTAAAGAATTATACACTCAATTATATGGCAACTCTTTTGTAACTTGGGAAGCTGATATAATAAGGCAAACTGAAGAAGAAGTTGCGAAACAAATTGTTAAGGAATATCCAGGAACTGATGTAAACTACTAAATATAATAACTATGGAAAATGTAAACACCTTTATCGAAGTAGAATTAGCAAAACTAGGTCGTGGCATTGTTGCCACACCTGACGAAGATTACTTAGATAGATTTACTGACGCTAACCACGGCAGCAACGACTTTTTACTAATGCAAATGTCAAAGCAGTATGGTTATAAACTAGCTTTACTTGCCATGCGTGATCAACTAAACACTAAATAATATGGAAAAGATTGAATGGAAAAAGGCTACACTACAGTACTTTAGTTATCAAAGCAAGAACACGCAAGCAGACTTGTTTTTAGATCAAGTTTATAACTTTGTAGAAGACCAGTGTTGTGATGTAAGTGGTTGTAGTATGTCGGAAGATGAGTTAGTGTTAGATCTTCTAAGTGAAATAAATAAATGTGAACTACGTTTAGTTAAAACAGACTTCCATTTCCTGTATGACTTACTACTCTCTAACATAGAATGGGTTGAAGACAAGTACGAGCTTGAGAACATAGAGAGAATAATGGATGAGATATTCGAACAGATATCAGAGTAACAAATTAAATACGATTTGAGTTAGATAATATAATTGAATATAAAAATAAATTACTATGAATATATTTTACCTACACAGTGATCCAGTTATAGCTGCAGAGAAACAGTATAACAAGCATGTAGTCAAGATGATACTAGAGTCTGCACAATTACTATGTTCAGCTCATCACATGCTAGACAGCGAGATCGATGTACCTTATAAGCTAACACATAAAAATCACCCTTCAGCTGTATGGGTTAGGCAATCTAGACAAAACTATGCATGGTTATACTATCACATGTTAGCTCTTGGCGACGAATATACTAAGCGCTACGGAAAAAAACACCTGACCATAACTAAGTGTGAAGACATATTGTCTCAAACACCTGGTCCGATCTTTAATACCGGCTTGACTGAAATGCCTCAATGTATGCCAGACGAGTATAAAGTTTCAGGAGACTCCGTAGCTGCTTACCGTAATTATTATATAAATAATAAAGCACATTGTGCTAATGCTAAGGTAGAAATGCTATACACCTCTGCCTCACAATTTGAATAAGTAAAATAAGTAGTATCACGAGTAACAGCGTAATTAACTGTTGGCACGGTGCAAGTCCGATCGTTGAAGTGGTGAGGGATCGTTATGAACTCATGGATACGAAGATAACTACTAGGCGAAAGATACGATTAATGATCACACAATAGCTGATAACCGCGAAAGGAACGCCGTGACGCGAGCGAGGGAGTTCGACTCTCCCTGCGGTTACTAATATTAAACTAAATAACTATGAGTAAATTCATGATCTACAATGCAGATGAAGTAACATTCATACTGGCAAAAACGCTTGATGAAGCGAGACAATGGGCAATAATGTATTGCGATTATTCAGATGAAATAATAGTAAGAGAAGTAAGCGATATTAAATATAAATACTAAAAACTATGACAGCAAAAACTATGACAGATTACCTTGTATCTAATTATGGGGAAGCCAGACACGATATGAACCAAATGGAGTACGCATGCGGAGAACTAGCAAATCTACACGACATAACAGAAGAGGAAATATTTTTGTTTATGGTAGAAAACAAACCTATAAGTGGTATGCACACCCATAGCTACGGCTTTAATACAGCAAGCGGTAGAGCATTAAAAGAACAATTTAATAACTATTATTATGAGTAAAACAACTAAAGAAATCCTGATCGTAGAATCAGAAGCGGTAGTCTATGCACAGTATAAGCACCGAGAAGAAGAATTAATGGTAATGTTTAACCGCGGTGCGACTTACACTTACTTTGATGTACCAACTCACGTATGGCGTGGATTACAGACTGCGCATTCAGTCGGCGGCTTTGTAAGCAAACACATAAGAATGAAGTTTGAATTTAAACTTGCAGACTAATCACGATCACTAATAGATAATAAACTTGAATAACAATTAACAATTAAATATAATAACTATGGAAATGACTAAAGAAGAATTACAATTAAAAGTAGATGAGCTAACTCAATCGTTAGATTCATTTAACAAAAACACTGAAATGTTAAAGCAAGATTTAAAAAACGCTGAGCGTAAACTAAGTGTGATTAACCGACCTAAAATTACTAAAAAGTTTTTAGATGAGATAAGTGAAGCTATTGAAGAAGCTATAAACAACATAGATTTTACTGATACCAATGCTTATGATTTTGATTTTGAAATAGATTACGACAATAGGCTTGCAATTAGTAGCATAGAATTTAATCATGTGCATGATATAGGTGATGAAATTTTCTGCAGAGTAGAAGATATTTTTAACGTAATAGAAGACGAAGATGAAAACTAAAGTAAGGCAAATGTATACAAGGGGTGGTAATCCTGCCCCTAATCAGTTTTTGCTATACACACCTGACGGCACGTACTTTCAAAGTTACAACAGTACGATCGCTTTCCGTGATCACAACGGCAAAATACAATTAGACGAGAACACCTGGG
>ENA-OQVM01002445-OQVM01002445.1-marine-metagenome-genome-assembly--contig:-NODE-2445-length-21711-cov-121.809051_pt1 | contig 21711 bp, 34 predicted proteins | sample MGYA00237776_ERZ505498 | MGnify/ENA primary metagenome ERZ505498 (study PRJEB26159, sample SAMN06265151) | marine metagenome | isolation source: Helgoland LTER site | place: Germany:Helgoland, sampling... | reverse complement strand
TGCTGCGGCAGGTGTCCGAACTACTCGTGATGCCAAACTTGCTGAGACTGATTGGACAGGAATGTCTGACGTAACTATGGCAACCGATATGGCTACCTATAGACAGGCGTTGCGTGACATTACAGGTCAAGAAGGCTTTCCTAACGAAGTTACATGGCCTGTAGAACCTTAGCAGTTTAAAAAGGTAGTTAAAAAATGGAAGACCGCTTAAGCAGAGTAGAAAAGAAGATTGACACATTACAAGAAGCTATCGTGTCCTTAGCGCGTGTTGAAGAAAGACTTGTCACTGTGTTTAATAGGCAGTCACATATTGAGACTAAAGTAGACGCTATAGAAGATAAGATGGACATTTTAGCTGAACACATGGTTAGTACAAGAGTAACAGAGCGGCTAATCTGGATAGTAATTGTTGCAAGCATAGGCGCTGTTTTTACATACATAGGAAACTAGGATGACATATTTAGAACTAGTAAACAGTGTTCTACGCAGGCTGCGTGAAAACCAAGTAGACACTGTAGCTGAAACAAGCTATTCAGCTTTGATTGGCGACTTTGTTAATGACGCTAAACAGCTTGTAGAAGACTCACACAGTTGGTCTGCTTTACGTGTTTCTATTGACTTTGACACAGTTAACGGTACGTCTGTGTATCCTCTAACAAACGCAGGACAAGAAGTAGAAGTACGAGAGGCGTTGAACACAACAAGCAAGACTAGGTTTACTACTAGCAACAGAACAGAGATGAACAGGTATTATAAACTAATGACGCCTACTTCTGGTTCTCCTTCTAAGTTTGCTTTTACTGGTACAGACGCTAATGGCGACATTACTGTACAAGTGTATCCACAGCCAGACAACATCTACAGTTTGTTTTTTGATGCGTTTGCTAGACAGGCTGATTTAACAGCAGACGCTGATGTACTAAAAGTGCCATACAACCCTGTGTTGCAGCTTGGTTTAGCTATGGCGTTACGTGAGCGTGGCGAAACAGGTGGGCAGTCAGCAGCAGAACAGTTTGCTATAGCTGATGCTACGTTGTCTGATGCTGTAGCGTTTGACGCTAACAAGTATGCAGAAGACACCACATTTGTTGCTGTATAAGGAACTCTAATGGCTCAACAACTACAGAGCATTACAATTACAGCTCCGGGCTTTGCAGGCATTAACACACAAGATGCTCCGCTAGCGCAAGAGCCTAGCTTTGCTGCGGTAGCAGATAACTGCGTGATTGACAAAGAAGGCAGAGTTGCCTCTCGTAAGGGTTATGAGATGATCACTACTAACGGAGCAGCTGTTCTAGGCAGCTCTGACGGTATTGAGTCTATGGGCGAGTTTGTTGCTGAAGACGGAGATACTCTTTTCTTCTCGGCAGGAAACAACAAAGTCTTTTCAGGTACAACAACGCTAACTGACCTAACTCCTGCGGGATACACCATTACAGCTAATAACTGGAAGATGGTCAACTTCAACGACTCTATGTATTTCTTTCAGCGTGGATATGAGCCGTTAGTTTACAAAGACAGCACCAGTACATTTGACCCTATGTCAGATCACGGACACTCTACAGGCACGCCGCCACAAGGTAACGAGTGTTTAGCAGCGTTTGGTCGTCTTTGGGTGGCAGACTTTACAGATGACAAGTCTACTATTTATTGGTCTGATCTGTTAAACGGCTCACATTGGACAGGAGGCTCTACAGGCTCGATTGACATTACTAAGGTGTGGCCTACAGGGTATGACACTATCGTTGCTCTAGCGGCTCACAACGGCTTCCTAGTCATCTTTGGTCGTAGCTCTATAGTTATCTACTCAGGTGCAGACGATCCGGCTACTATGACGCTGAGCGATACAATTTCTAACGTAGGTTGTGTGTCAAGAGACGCTGTTGTGTCTACTGGTAAAGACTTGATCTTCTTAGACGACTCAGGTGTGCGTAGCCTTGCACGTACTATACAAGAGAAGTCAGCGCCTATTGGTGACATCTCTAAGAACGTCAACAACGACATTAAGTCACTGTTTATAGCAGAGACAGGCAACATCAGTATGCACTACTCTCCTCGTGAGGCGTTTGTGCTGCTTAACTTTCAAGAACTAGGTGTTGTCTACTGCTTTGATACACGGTTTCCGCTACAAGACGGCAGCTACAGAGCAACTACATGGTCGCACATTAATCCGCTGTGCTTTACAACCATAGCAACAGAGGCGTTGTATATAGGCTCTGCTACTGGCATAGCTAGTTACTCAGGCTTTACAGACAACACTACTGGTTACTTGCTTAGCTACTTTAGTCATCCGTTGAGCTTTGGTGACACATCTAAGCTCAAGTTCTTAAAGAAGATAAACTTAACTACGTTTGACGGTGCTGAAGCTACTGTAGTGCTTAACTGGGCTTATGATTACTCTGGTGCGTACACTAAGCAAGCGTATATATTGCCTAAGTCTAACGTGGGTCAGTATAACATCTCAGAATTTAACACAGAGGCTGAATACTCATCGTCTATAGCTCTTATTAATCGTCAAAAGATTAACACTAGCGGTCAAGGAACTGTGGTAGCTGTAGGCGTAGAAACAACAGTAGAAGGCAAGACTATTGCTCTACAAGAGATAAACATACACGCATTACTAGGAAGGATTGTCTAATGAGTAATTACACTAAGATAACTAACTTTGCAGCTAAAGACGCAATGGTCAGCGGCAACCCTGCTAAAGTAATTAAAGGTACTGAAGTTGGTGCTGAGTTTGACGCTATCGCTGTTGCAGTAAACAGTAAGTCTAATTCAGCATCTCCTACGTTCACAGGCACAGTAACAGTAGCTAACTTAACAGCCACTGGTACACTTACTTTGTCTACTATTGACGGTGGTACATACTAATGACTCTTGACGAGGCTAAGCAGACATTGATGCTTGAGCTAGTCAGAGCTACAGCAGGCAACTACAGCATAGAAGAGTTGTTAGAGCTTTACTATTTTATTATAGAGCCTGAAGAAGACGTTAAACCAAATCTAACAGTACTAAATAACAGGACATAAGTATATGAAGTATGCTAAAATCATAGGTAAGTTTGTTAAAGCTAAGTTTATGGGTGCGACTGACGAGCAGGCTACTGTTTCTATTTTATTAGCTGCTTTTATCCTTATTGTGTTAGCGGTGGCTTAGATGTTAGCAATGTTAGGTTCATTAATCGGGCCAGTGTCTGACTTGTTGGACAAAGCAATACCCGATAAAGACTTAAAAGAAAAACTAGCTCATGACATTGCAACTATGGCAGAGCGTCATACGAACGAGCAAGTCAAAGCACAGCTAGAGATTAACAAGGTCGAAGCTAAGCATAACAGTATGTTTGTAGCCGGATGGCGACCTGCTTGTGGATGGGTTTGTGTGTTAGGTATGGCAGGTAACTTTCTTATCATACCTTTTGTGAACATGACTTTGAATCTGTTAGAGACAGGCGTTGAAGTTCCTATGATTGACCTTGCGACAATGCTGCCTGTGTTAATGGGTATGCTCGGTCTTGGTGGGCTACGTAGCTTTGAGAAGGTTAACAAAGTAGAGCGAAACACTTAGGAATTATTATGCCATTACAGTATCCACAATTTACTAATGTGCCTGCTGCTACTAGCCTACTTACTGGAGGCTCTGGTGCTGCTCCTGTTTTAATTGATACAGCAGCTAAAAGCAGTGGTCTTTTATCAGGTGGTCTTGGAAGTTTGTTATCGTTTAATCCGGCAGGTTTGCTTGCAGGGCTTGCCTTTTCAAAGATTCTAGGTCGTGGTGGAGAAGGACTACAAGCAACACCAATGACTGCAGAAGAAGCAGCTTTGTATGCAGGGCAAGAACGCCTTAACACAGTTTTAGGCAGCACAGGAGAGGGCGCAGGTGAGTTAATATTAGATGCTATAGAGCAAGCTAGGGCTGCTAATGTAACACCAGAGCAGATAGCAGAGACGCTAAACACACGAGGCGACTTAGCATCAGAACTAATAGGTTTAACTGTAGGCAGCAATCAGCCGTTTGTCAATGTACCAAGCGCTGCTGACAGAGCAGCTGCAGAAGCCACTGTAGACCCTGTAGGAGGCTCTACAAGCTCGTTAGAGAGCGATCCAGACCTAACAGGTGATATAGACACTATTGTTGATTCAGTTGCTTCAGGAGGCTCTACAGAGACTGTAAGTGATGTTAACGAAGAATGGACATATAACGCAGCTACAGACAGCTTTATAAGCTCTACTAGAGGTGACAGTGTGCCTAACGCAGGTAACGCTGTTCTTAAAGACGGTGGAGTGTACACAGTTACTCCTATTATAGGAACTGACGGCGTTGCCGCAGAACACGTAGTAGATGCAGAGACTAACAAGTCTGTTGGGATACTTAACGTAGACATAAACACAGGAATGCCCACAATAACTAATGAAACAACTACTGCTGTTACTGCTGAGGTTCCTGTCACTAGCGCTGATACTACTGGGACTGCCGATACTGCTGTTGTGGATACTAGTGGAGGAGTTGCTAGCTCAACTGACACAACACCTACAATAACAGCTACGCCGCCTACAATAACAGCTACAACACCTACAATAACCACACCAACTAACGGCACTGACGGAATTGATGGCATTGACGGAGTTGACGGAACTGATGGTATAGACGGAACTGATGGTGGTGACGGAACTGATGGTAAAGACGGTAGAGACGGTAGAGATGGTTTGACAGGTATGCTAACACTAAACACTATAGCTACACCGTTAGCTGATGAGATATTTACAAGTGAGTTTAAAATGGATTACTTAAAGCCTGAATTTATAGGCTTGCTCGATCTAACTAGAGGAAGGACTGTATAATGGCAGGTTTATTTGACAACTTAGCAACTGGCGTAGGTGCTATCTACGGCTTTGATAAAGGAATTTCTGACGTTCAAGATGTTGGTAGTCAAGCATTGCAACGTGCTGAAACAGCGGCTACACAAGTAGGCCAACAAACGGAGTTTAAACCGTTTACTGTAACGTCTGGAATTGGCGGTGTAACAACAACACCTACTGGCGGCATAACAACTACGTTAACACCTGAGCAGCAAGCTATACAGCAGCAGTTACAGAGCTTTGGCACTGGCGCGTTTGGTATGCTTGGTAGTCCAGAAGAGCGTGCAGCTGAGCAGGCTAATGTAATTAGTATGTTGACAGGCGCAGGCGGTGGCTTGCAGCAACGTGAAGCTGACATCATGCAGCGTCTACAGGCTGCTGTGGCTCCTGAGCAAGAACGTGCGCGTTTACAGTTAGAACAGAGACTAGCTAACCAAGGCAGACTTGGTGTACAAACGTCTATGTTTGGCGGTACACCAGAGCAGCTAGCTTTAGAGAAGGCTCTAGCAGAACAGCAGGCAGGCTTGGGCGTTAGCGCTATGGAGCAGGCACGTGCTGAACAACAACTACAGTCTTCACAGACGTTAGCAGGCTTGCAAGAAACACGTCAGCGTCTAGGATTACTTGGACAGACAGGTTTGCAAGCACTGCAGCAGTCTTATATGCCACAACAGCAGCTACTACAAACACTTGCTCCTGCTATTGACATCTCTAACATTGCTAGTGCAGGACAGCGACAAGGCGCTCAGCTAGGCTCTTCATTGTTGCAGTCAGGTTTAGCATCACAGCTTGGTGCTGAGACAGCAGCGTCTAACTTGCGTCAACAGCAGATACAGGCCATTACTAACTTGCTAGGCGGTCAACAGGCCAACTCTGTTACTGGGCAACAAGGAACAACAGGTTTGTTGCAAGGAATTATAGACAGATTTACAGGCGGCGGTGGCAGCACTGCTCCTTTGAACGACGCAGCTAACACACAAGCAGCTCTTGACTACTACTTAGGTAATCCATAATGGCTAATATAGATATTGCATCCCTGTTCTCTGACATTGTTCCTGACCCTGCTCAGCAGCAACGAGAGCGTACGCTACAACAGAATGACGCAGTTAATCAGGCTAACTTAGTAGGTACGTTAGGCGGCATGGCTGCTTACTACGGCCCAGAGCGTAGTCGTGCGTTACAACAGTCTGCGACAGGCTTGCTTGGTATTGACACACGCACTGAGTCTCAGAAAGCTATAGAGAAACTAAAAGACGCTAAGATAGATATGTCAACACCAAAAGGTTTGATAGAGGCTGCTAATATCTATCAATCAATAGACCCTATTAAAGCGTCAGAGTTTAGGGCAGCAGCAGCTGACTTAACTACAAAGATGTCAGAAGATGAACAGAAAGCAGCAGAAAGTCAATCATTAGTTGCAGGAAGGGAAGAAAACATACTTTCTAGCCAAGCTACTAGGCTTGAACAAGAAAGAGTCAGGGTAGAACAAGCAGCTCAAGAAACATTAGAGAATGCTAATGCAGGTTTGACTATAAACTCAGCAGCTAAAATAATGAGAAAAGTTAGTCCTGAACTAGCAGATGAATTTACAACATTGTTTCCTGCAACAAAGGAAGGAGCTGCCGCTGCTAGAGAGTTTTCTCTAGAAGCGCTTAAAAGCCCAGACCCTGACTACATTGTAGAGACTGTATTGAACGATTCTGGAATACCAGAAAGAGTAATATTTGATAAGAATGACAGCGCCTATAAACGAGTTCTTGGAACAGATGACTCAGTGTTATCAGGCAATGCAGGTAAAGCCTTTGGTAAAACAAAAGCAAACGCAGGCGTGGCTATTCCTGCTGATGCCTTTAACTATAAAGCCAACGCATCTAAGATGTTGTCTATTGCTTTTAGTCCGTACTTAGAAGGTATTGTAGGCCCAAGCGATCCTGCTCGACTTGTCCCTTCATTTGTTCCGTCACAGCTTCCTTTTATTGGTTTAAGTCAAGAAGAAAAAAACCTAAGACGAGACATTGACGTAACAAAAACACAAGGCATACTGCCCATTATCCGCTTACTAGCGCCTGTGACAGACCAAGATAGAGATATGCTATTAGACATCATGCCTAGCACGTCAGACAGACAAGACGTGTGGATTAGACGTACGCTAGAAGAAGTAATACCGCAGGCGTTAAACGTAATGTATACAAACCTGTCTGAAGAAGGAATGAGCCTAGCAGCGGCGCAGCAGTTTGGCATGGCTTCGGCTGCTCAGGTCTTTAATCAAATAGCAGACGGCCCTGCTGTGTTTAGGGAGTACAGCTTAGAAAGAGCTGTTGATGCAGCTTTTGATATGCTTCCTAGAATCGAGAACATAAACTTAGCTGAGTATCCTAAAGGAACTAAACTGTTTAAAGACCCTTCAGGAAAAGTATATGATGGGGAGCTAGTTCAGGCGATAATGAAGGCTAAAAACTTAGACGGAGCGGGAGTGCAGTCTTTGCTAGGTTTAGAGTTGATTGAAGGAGAAAAGTAATGAGTGTAGACAAAACAGTTGATGCTATACGAAACTTTTCTACAAACCCAGAAGAAGTAGCCAGAACAACTTTAAAGGAGATTTCTGGTGCTTCTGAATACGAGGGTATGCGTAAAGGCGCGTTTGACTCTAATGTAATAGGCGCTAAAAGACGCTTTACAGAAGCAGGTCAGGCAGGAATGCAGCTAATGACTATGGGCTTTGAAGCGGCAGGCGCTATACCAGAAGGTGCTACAGCTGACTACACTAGAAAGATTGCAGAAGAAGCGGAAGCGTGGGCTAAGACTCCGTATGCAAATAGTGGCGGACTTGGGGCTGTTATAGCTGACGTTGCTATGGCGATTCCTCTAATAGCTATTAGTGGCCCTGCGGCATTAACTCTAAGAGGTGCTGCTGCTATTGGTGCTTTTGAAGGACTAACACGCCCTGCATACTCTCAAGACGATGCAAACTTACTGAACCCAGAAAGAGTAACTAATGTAGCTTTTTCAACGCTAGCATCGGTAGGTGGTTCTTACTTAACAACTACATTAGCTCCCTCTGTTGCAGCAACTATTCAGCAGAAGATGGTACAAGCCCCATTCTCTATCGCTAAAAAGAAAGGAGTAGGTGCGCTACAGAGAGAAGCTGTAATAGAAGCTAATGATGCTGCTAAGAAGTTTAATACGTTTGTAACGCCTGCTGAAGCCTCGCGAGACACTTTACAAATGCAGGTTGAAGCTGATTTGAAACTGTTTGGTAAGCCTAAACAAAAGCTGTTTGAGAAGGTGCAAAAAAGAGAAGAAGTCTTGCAGACTGAAATAAATACTATTGTAAAAGGACTCACTCCAGAAGGCTCTGACGCTGCTAGAACTACAGCAAGTGATCTTTCTCAGACAGCGTACGCAAAACCGTTCCCCTTAGTGGCTGAGTTTGCTGCTGAGAGTCCTTTACTGCAAGCAGCATACAAAGCTGTGTCTGGAGACGCTAGAAGAGAGCTTATTAGACGTTCAGGAGGCGGTATAGATATAAAGCCAAATACTATTGGCGAGCTGCACCTAATGCGTCTGCACTTAGACGACATGATTTCGTTTGCAAAGCGTTCAGGAGCAAGTATTGCAGAGTTGTCAGCAACAAGAAGAAACTTATTAGCGATGGCTGATACATTTGCTCCAGAGTATGCGTTAAGTAGAAACATAACCCAACGATTGTTACTACAGGATAAGATAATAGGGACGTTAGACAAGGCTAAGAAAAACGACCCACGAGGAACTACCTCTAGTTTTTATCAGACTTATTTAGAGACTCCCGCTAAGACGCAAGACTTTATGAAAGAACTAAACAACATTACAGACGAAGCGGTGCGTACTAATATTGTTAAGAATGTAGAGGCAATAGAGCCTGTTTTAAGAGCTATACACAAAAGCCCATTAGATGAGGCGTTAGGTATAAGTACAAGGGAATTAGAAGCCAGAGCAGCAGGAATGGGAGGCCCTAGAGGAATAGCACTTAACTTAGCAACAAACATAACCGATGGCTTATTAGACAATCGTGTTGCTCAGTTTATAACAAGCCCTTCTTGGATTGAGAGGTTCACTAAGACGACAGCAAACGCTACCCCTGCTGCTAAGAACAGAGCTTTCCTTAACTTGTTCTATGAGTACTTAGGAAAGACCGCACCTGCTGTTGCAGCTTCAATACAGCGCGGTAAGTTCACAGGAGACGTAGAAGAGCAGCAACAACCTGCACCGACTAACTAGCTACTTCATCGGCGGCGGAGACATCAAAAGAATAACATGGATTTATTAACTTGTAAACATAAAAGAGGTTGTTATGAACTATTCTTACTCAAATAAAAGCAAGCCTACACCGCCTAAGAAGAAGGCGACAACTAAGAAGAAGAAAAAGAAGTAACCTAATCCTTAGTGCTACCTTTGGATCGTGCGTTTGTTATAGCCACAAAAAAGCCCTATAGAGATTGGGATACTCTATAGGGCTTTTTCTTACTCGTCAGTTAACTGCTTTATTACTTTCCTACCTCTAATAATAAAATCATTAACCTTCTCGTCTTCTTCCATGAGCTGTTTCAGGCTGTGCGGTAGATGATCTACATCCCAGACTATCCTACACACACAAGCTGAACCAACCTCTTTTAGCGTTATACAGCCGTTACAGTAACGACCCACTAGATACCACAGACACCAGAGGCACACACAGTCTCGCTATTCTCCTCAAACACAACACCCTTGTGCTTCATAGCTTCTTTGTAGCTGCACATCGTTAGCGGCTGACCACCTCGCGCACCGTCAGGGTAGCAAGTAAAGCCTCGAAGACGTGGTGCATACTTAGCCAGTATTGTAGCAAACTCCATCACACGGTCTTCGTTGTTGCCTTCACTGCCCCACGGCGGTAGGTTAATCGTAGACGAGATAGACATATCAACATAGTCTTGTACGTCAGCTTGGAACTTCAGCCTACGCTCAAAGTCATTAACCATAGACGATGACGTCTGTATCTTGTCAGGGTCTAAGCCGTGTGTAGTAATTAGGTCTTCAGCTGTAGCATCTACAACGTACTCGTACTTCCACTTGTCACCACCAACTAAGTAGCGGCGCTTGTAAGCAACAGCGTACAGAGGCTCTATGCCTGTTGTAGTGCCTGCGAGTATGCCTATAGTACCTGTAGGAGCGATTGCACGATATGCAACAGGGCGACTGATGCCACGGGAGTCACAAAGAAGATTAGCAGCTCTTTCCGATTCATCTCTAAATACCTCTAGCCACCTGTGTAGCTCTTCTGTTACTTCGTAGTCACTGCCACGCTTCAGCAGAAACTCGTGCATACCCATCAAGCCCAAGCCGAGCCTTCTGTTCTTCTGTCTAACAGCATACACTTTTTTAGTTGGAAGGTCTGCTGTGAGCGTGCCTGCGACAAGGAACATCGAGGCGACTCGAACGATTGCTCTGAACTCCTCGATATCATCAATTGCGCCAATATTAATACTTCCAAGATTACACACATCTGAATCATCCTCACTAGTGACTTCGGTACAAGCGTTCCTGAGTGTTTCATTCTCTTTATCTCCGAAGTTAAAGGAAAATCCCGGCTCTCCTGTCATTAGTGCTTGACGGCAATTCTGTACAAACGTCTCAGGCAAGAAGCCGTTGTTGACAGCATCTAAGAACTTGTCATCGTAGTTAAGACTGATGTTAGTCATGTCTAGCGGTGCAGGGAAGTTAAAGTTGTTCTGCTTAGCATCAAACACTGTAACGCCTTCAGCGATAGGCAGTGCGTGCCAATCTTTAGCAGTCAAGAACTTCTGTGCGTCACCGTGTTGCCAGTTCAGTGAGGCATAGATAGCACTACGTCTACTGCCGCCCTGCATCACGTTTCTGCCTATTTCGTTTATAGAGTTCATTAGTGGCAGTGGACCTGACGCTTCCCCGCCTGTCCTGCCCAGTGGTGACCCGCTCGGACGAAAGACGCTGTAGTCTATGCCAATGCCGCCGCCGCTCATCAGACAGTCGCTTGCTCGTTGTGTTAGCTTTCCCCATTCTTCTCTAGTGTCCTCTTCACCTTTTAACAGATAGCAGTTGTTGTAGAAACTAGCCTGTCTACCTGCATAGTAAATGTAACGACCGCCTGCCATGAACTTAAACTGCTTCATAGCACTGCCTAGATACTCTGAGTCTTCAGTGCTTAGTATGCCTGTACAGACATCGTGCATAAGGTCGTCTACTTTCTCTGCCCACGTTTGCGTCTCGTTCAAGGCGTACTTGTTGCGGAAGATTGACTCACCAAAACTGTTTCTAAAATCGCTCATAATGCTTCCATCTCTGCTGTAATATCTGTGAAATTGATTTCTTTAAATTGGTCTAACGGCATCCAACAACACGGTTCGTAGTCTTCAGGGTCTCCCCTATCTTTCCTGCCTCCCATGCCTAGTCTAAACTTAACAGTAGCTAAGTCAGCATAGAGAACACAATCAGAAAACTCTACAACTAACAGACATTTTGTGTCCGTCTGCTGCGCCAATGTCTGAGCCGTTAGATACTTGTCTAGCGACAGCATATATTCAGAATATCTGTTACTAGGTATATTCCTTTTCTTTAGCTCAGCCCAAGCGTAGATTACACCGCCACGAGAGAGGGCGTAGTCAACCTTGTACTTACGACCTAGCTTTGTTGTTTTACAAGACCATTGATCTGATAACTTAGAGGCCAACCTGTCTTCTGCCGCTAGTGTGGTGCTGTTCTCGTATACAGGTCTCATGCTGCCTGTCCTCTATCTGAGTCTTTAATAAATACACCTGCGCCGTTGAGATAGCCTTTACGATCTTTGATGTCTTCGTAAGCGACTTCTAAACATTGTTCTAGTGTTAGTTCGTTCATCATTGCTAAGTTGTTCAACACCACCAAGCAGTCGCCAATATCGTCTGCTATATCTCTATGCTTTGCTACGTTGTCAGCAAGTTCGCCTACCTCGCTAACTAGCTTTAGAGTCTGTGTTGCTACAATACCGTTCCTAAAGATGCCACGTTCGCTGCTCCACTTGGTACACAGCTGTAGTAATTCGTCCATTCTAGACATTGCTTATCTCCTGCGCCAATCTATCTAAGTACCAACGTGCTTTGCGTAAGTCTTCTACACCGTTCTTGTCTTGCCAACGATGCGTATACTTGATTACGTTGCCGTTAAGATAGCCTAAGAAGGCTTCTTTACTGAGTCTCTCTTTAATGTACTCAATGCACTCAATACCGCTGCCCTTGTAGTGGCTAGGGTTGATAGCATCTTTTATAGGTTCTGCTGCTCTCTGCTCAGCGTTAATTTGCTCACTAACACGTCTAGCGTGCGCTCTACGTTTCTTACTTATTGCGTCCCACTCTTCAGCAGGTGAATTGTCAAGAAAACTCATCGTCATTTTCTCCTAAGTCTTCGATTATTTGATCTAGTTTGTCCTCTACCTTATCCTCGAAGCGTTCTACAAGCTCCGTAGAGTTAATCTCTAACGTCTCAAGTACAGTTATCTCATCTAAGAGAGACAGCTGCTCCTTTATCTCTGTGAATGTTTTACTCATTCGTAGACTCTCCGTACTTCTTTCTAAGGTAGGACATACTAATTGGCAGCTCGTCAAAGCTACCGTTGTTTACTTCGTTGAATATCCAAAGCCCACGCCAAGACTGATTAGTCTGCGGTGTGAGATAGCTTTGGTCTTCTTGATAGAAGATGCCTGCGAACAGACCAGTGACTGACACACCGTCAGCTCTACGTGCGTAGGCGATGTCCCTGTCTTGTACGTGACCCATGACACAGCTAACCATCTTCTTAGTCAGCATTAGCTTAGCAGACGACACAGGGCGACCCATAACGCCAGAGGTGAAGTAGTGTGAGTAGGCTATGCCGTTAATCATCTTAACTTCTAAGAACGGCACAACTTCCCAACCCATCTTCTCTAGACCAAGGTCAGCAAACGACATCAAACCCTCAAGCTCAGGACTATCATCTACTGCTCTAGTGATCCTGTTCTCGTGGTTGCCAAGTAAGAACACTAGCTTAGGTTTCCACACCTTGTGCTTGTTAGCGCGTTGCCGTGCTTGTTCTTCCTTGATAGGAGCTAAGAAAGCCTGCATAGCAACCTTGCCTGACTCTACGTCTGCTTGATAACGCCTGCCTTCAAAAGACTTCTTACCTTTGTCATAGCTAGACAGACTAGGAAAGTCCCAGTGGTCACCTAGATGGATGATAACTTCAGGCTTCATAGCGACTGCATACTTACCTGCCCACGTCAGATGCTCTATATTAGAGTCTGGTTTAACCTGCGTGTCTGGTATGACAAAATGTCTCATGTCTTCTTCCTCGCTGCACGTTCTGCGTTAGTTTTCTTCTGGTGACACTCTACGCACAAGACCTGCATACCGTCTGCTTCACAGAACAACCTCTCTGAGAAGCCTGCAATGTCTTTATAGCTGCTTAGTTTGCCTGCCGGAATAATATGGTCTACCTGTATCTCTTTGTTGGTATGCCACTCTGAACACTCAGCACATTGATACTCGTACTTGTGCCTGCAACCTTCTACTGTACGCTCTGCGTCCTTCTTAACTTGAAACTTAACAGGGTAACGACTGTAAGCCTGTCTAAGCGCTGATCGTATGAACTGCCAATAACGTGCTTCTGTCCAAGTCTTTCCGGCTCTAGTGCGCGGTACTAGTTGCTTCGCCATAAAAGCGTACTCCTGTAGGACGTTCTCGTGGAGGCATCCACATCTGTCCTGCTGTGCGTCTTAGCCACAGTAGACGTGCATTCTCCAACGCCCTGTCATAGCCTAATTGGTCTTCGCAAATGTCCCACATATCAGTTTCTTTGCGGCAGTTGCCAATCAGTTCGTGTGCGCCACCTGCGCCTATACCGTCAACACCAATGATGTTGTCAATAGCGTCGCCTGTGAGTATCTGTTTGTAAAAGCTCTTCAAGCCTATCTCTGAGCTTACGAAGTACTCTTCCTTCTTCACAAAGTTATAGTGCATACCTGCCACTTGATCGAAGTCTTTATCAATACTTACCATGATAGGCTCGTCGTTCAAGTACACAGACGAAGCAGCAACAGCTATAGCATCGTCAGCCTCTTCACCTTCGATCATGACTGCTTCCCAGTAACCAATAGCATACTCGCGTATAGCAGGCAGCAGAATAGGTTTTGCGCCTTTCCTGTTTCCTTTGTACGGAGCAGTGACGGCAACGTCATGTCTGAAGTTGTCGCCTCCGGTTAGATAAAGTATGTAGTCGTGGTCAGGATAACGTATTAGAACGTCAGTGAGGATAGAGTTGAAAGCTCGTTTGACTTGCGCTGTAGCGTTGTCTAAAGAGACTTGTGCGTCATTCTCGCACGCACAAGCCGCCCGATAGCAAAATATATCGCCATCAATTAGAAGCATTACAGAGCTTCTTCTAAGCTAACGTCTACGTTGACTTCTGGTGTGTACTCGTTAAGGTCATTGATAACTAGCTTCATACACGTTGGTGAACGACCTTTCTTTCCTTGGAAGTCCCAATCGTAAGTACCTACAGCAACGGTGGCAGTAGAGCCGTTACCAACTAAGCAGCTAATCTCGTCACCGCTAGTGTTGTAAGCACGTATCGGATTAGTAGATTTGACTGTGAGGAAGCTACCACGATCATCGTCTTTGCTCTTTACTTGCAAGCCTCGCTCTTCTAAAGCACTAATGGCTGCGTCAGAGAGATTAGACAGATCAACTTGATACTTGCCAGACATCTCATTCTTAGTAGACAGGTTCGCCCAGAATAGAGTTGTCTTGAGGGTTGTGGGTTTTGCTTGTTGCATAGTATTTCTCCTAATTAAGGTTTGTGGATTTTACCACTAAATGTTGCTGTAAGTCAATGAGTTTCTGACCAATTATCTCCAATCTTAAACTCGCCATCCATAGGACAACGAAGATCAAAGTCCTCACCTGCCTTGCGTATCGCATTACGAAAGTGTAGTCCTACAGCCTTGGCATAAGCCTCTGGCGTCTCTACTTGAAACTCATCGTGTACGTTGGCGACCATCTTAAAAGGTATGTTCTGCTCTCTAAGACTCTCGACACCGTTCAGCAATGCTTTCTTCATAAGCGCTGCGCCGCCTCCTTGTAAGAGGAAGTTCAACGCACTATAAGCCTTGCGTATGCGTATCCTTCTGCCGTCTAAACTAGGTAGACTGCCTGTTCCTGCTATCTTCTCTACTAACTCCTTCAACGCTTTTAGCGATGGTATATTGTCAAGGAAGTCCTTCTTTAGCTTCTTCCCATGTTTAGCGCCCTTGCCTGCGATACTGCCTATCTTCTCATCACCTGCACCATACAGGAATGCGTAGATGAACGTCTTAGCTTGGTCGCGTGTGTCGAGTCCTGCCGCTGCTTGGTTGGCGCTGTGTATATCGCCGTCTAAGATGGTGTTAACGTAGTCCTCGTCCTTCATATAGTGGGCTAGCATCCGTAATTCAAGACCAGACGCATCAATACCCACTAGTTTGTTGCCTTGCTCTACAGTCCAACAAGCTCGACACTGACCGCCTAGCTCAGCCTTGAGCTTCTGCACTGGTGTCATGCCATCGTGCGCCTTACGTGTTGCAGGCACTTGAGCCATGTTAGGCGATATATGAGTCATCCTACCTGTTGCTGCACCGCTGCTAAAGACACGACCATGCACTCTGCCGTCATCTGCTACAGCTTCTAGCCATGAGCTTACCTGACTAGCTCTTTTCTGTAATAGAAGATACTCAGCAACAAGCTGCGCCGAAGGATTGTCAATACCCTCTAGCACGTTCTCATCTATCTTGTAGCCGCCGCCTTCAGTCCTGTCAGTGAACTTGACACCAACACTCTGCAACCTCTTAGCTATCTGCGGTCTACTGCCCACGTTAAACACTTCTACATTGTCTTTAAGCTGCTTACCTGTCTTCTCAGACCAACGCTCTGTCACGATAGGAGGAAACTCAGCCTGTAGCTGCTCTTCTACCTTACGCATACGACACGTCAGCCTGCTGTAAAGCTCGTTAGCCATTGGTAAGTTAATCTTAAAGCCATTACTGCGCTGTAACTCTAGCTCAGCCGTCACAGCGTGTTCTAGGTCTATAACGTCCTGTGTGAACTTAGCCTTCTCAAGGTCAGTAGTCACTGTCTTATAAACCTTAGTGGTTAGGTTAACGTCACGCTTGCAGTAAGTAATCATTTCCTCACACAAGCCTCCGTCATAGTCGGTGAAGTCATCTTTAGGGTACGCCAGACGCTCGCCCCAACTCCGCAAACTGTGACCACCTGCCTGTGCAGGGTTAAAAAGGCGAGACAGCACCATAGCATCAACGTGCTGCTTACCTTCTACACTAATACCCCACACCGCCGCCATCACTGGCACGTCAAAGCCTAAGCCGTTATACGTTAGAATGCTGTCGTGCTTGTTTATCAACGCCTGTAGCGTCTTAGCTTCGGTGTGTACAGTCGTCTCACCTGTAGCGACATCTTCAGCGCAAGCACACCAGATAGTGCTGTGTTTCATGTCTGTCTCTATATCAATTGTTAACATATTTATCCACAAGTACAGTAGTTTTCAAAAACTTCGTTAGGATTGCCACAAATTCTACAAAGCCCGAAAGTAAAACCATCGTCATCCAAATAAGGATCGTCATCAGGATTACAAGGCGTACTAAGACTAAGATGTTGTTTCTTTCTCGCTGTATACCCAGTTGACTCAATACACTCTTCAAAACGGACTGTAAAGAGTTTATTGTCTCCTCCAACTACCCAGTAGTATAGCCCATCGTCATCTAAAAGTGCTTCTAAGACAGTGGCGCGTTCTGTTTGATAAACTGTGCCACAAACCCTTACTGCGTCTCCAACTGCTGCTATAGACATACTGTTACTCCAAATCCAAGTCAATGTCGTGTATTGTTTTAAGGTCTAGGCGTTCTTGCAAACCAAACACGTTGTTAGCATTCCTAATACACTCTAAGCACTCACCAACATACTCAAGCGTGTCAGTATCTCTTAGCGTGGCTTCGTAGTCTGTCAATAGTGTGTCACAGGCTAAGCACTTCATTTGCTGTCTCCTTTATCTCTGACAATCCATAGGCGATTTAGCATTGCAACCAACTCTGTGCATTTAGGACACAAAGCAGGCTCACTAAACCGAAGCCGTGCAGGACAAAGCCCACAAGATTTTTCTTTAGTCATCATAAACATTCCTCTTTAAGTTAAATGCGCCTTATATATTGCTTTTCACCTTATACGAAACATAAAACACCTAAATGCGTCATATACGTTGCTTTTACAAAACTATAAACCATCCTCCTTAAACATAGTCTCAACCATTCTACCAGTGTCTTTATCATACAACAGATCAGCACAACGCCCTGTCTCACCGCTAAAGCGATTCTTTAGGACACGCACAGTCGTGGTGTTGCGTGTAATCATGTCCTCAGCCTGTCCGTCACGCTCAAGCCCTAACACTATATCACTAAGCTGTGCAATAGACGCGCTTCCACGAAGCTGCGACAAGGACGTTGCTGCGCCTTCCTCGTGTCCCTTGCTCTCAGGTCTACGCAAATGACTAACAACAAACAACGCTATACCTGTCTCCTGCACAAGCATCCGCAGCTTTGTCATTATCTCGTCCAATGCCTTGCGCTCGTCAAGGTTGGACTGCGCCGACACAACAATAGAAACGTGGTCTAAGAAGACGTAGCGACAGTCTAAAGCCTTTGCCATGTAGCGCACACGACCGACAATGTTGTCTACATCAGTTGAACCGAAATGGTCTAACAGGTAAAGGCGGTCATTGGCTAGTGTCTTGTCAAAGGCTGTCCTACGTTCCTCTTCAGTGCTTACCGTTGTGGGTAGGTGTAGTTGCTTGTTTGCTGCTAGAGACATAAGCGACAAGCCTGTCTTGCGTATGCTTTCCTCCAAGAACAGCAGCCCAATGTTGTGACTAGACTTCTGCAACACCTGCCACACCACTTCACGGACGAACTGCGACTTACCTAGTCCACTTCCTGCCGTCACTGTGACAAGCTCAGCGGGTCTAATGCCGTAGGTCAGGTCGTTGATGCCATTGAATGGATAAGTAACCTCTGCAACCTCCATAGGCGTGTTAACTTCGTCCCACAACGTAGACGCTAAAACTATACCGTCAGGAACGAACTTCTCAGCACCGTAGAAACGCTTAGTAAACACTTGCGAATCATTTTCAGCTAAATAGTCGCAAGCGTCTTTATAGTCCTTAGCGTGCTTCATAATCTTAGCTTTACCGCCAAACAGCTGCCCAACCTCATCAGATGCCTTCACGCCTTGCTCGTCAGCGTCAAAGCAGACAACTATAGTCTCAAAGCTGTCTAGCCATTCGTAGTGCTTTTTGCAGTCTTTCAAAGCGCTGCCTGCGCCGTTGCGTATACTCACAACAGGATACTGGCTGCCCATCATCTGGTACGCCGCAAGCGCGTCATATTCACCCTCAGTGACAGTTATATACTTGCCGCCTTTAGAGAATAGCTGCTGCCCAAATAAGCCGCCACTAGCCCACTCGCCGCTAGTCTGAAAACGCTTGTCAGGGTAGCGCACTTTAGCTGCCACTGGCGATGTCGGCTCCGTAGGCTCAAAATACGGATATACAACCTGCCCACTCTTGATGACAACGCCATAGCTCTTCAGCGTAGCAGCGCTCAGACCTCGCTCAGGGACGCCTACGAAGTTTTGTGTAGCAAGTAGGGCAAGGGTAGCATCGAAGCCTTCAGAGCCTGTCAGCGGCTTCTCTGGCACTCTCACGGCTATTTCTGTGCCGTCTCTGGGCGGTGGTGTGTATTTATCGCACACAAAACAGAAACCAGAGCCGTTTTCGTTCTTTATCTTGCCGTCAGAGCTGCCGCAATCTTCACAGGGCAATCTAGTTTCAACAATATCACTCATATTGGACAACCTCTATTAATTGAATGGATATAAGCGGAAGCAGTAGCTCAAAGCCGGATACTGTCACTATTACCTCCTCGCCGTCCTCTGTCTCGCACAGCAAGTCCTCGTGAGGCAACAGCGACAGGTCAAGCCCGAAGCCGTTACGTAGTACGCTCGTCAGTCGCCAACTCATAGCTCTAGCTCCATCTGCTCAACTGTCTGCGCTTCTTCGTCTTCCTTGTACTCAATAGCCCTAATTACTCTAGCGCCGTTTCGAGTGTCTCCTTTGTAAAATACAAGGCTTCTTTTCAATAACTCTTGAGGTCTGACTGCTAACGAGCTGTAAGGAAACTGCGGGCGAGCGTCTGTCATCTCTCTAACTGTGATTCCTTCTTCTCCTGCTTCTTTTATAATAGACAAAACAAGCTCTCTCAGTTTTGGAAGTTTTGGCGCAATCTTCTCCGCTGCGTCTTTGCTCGTTTGTGGGCTGTCTTTTCTAGCTAATTTATATGCTTCGTTCATAATAAAAACCTCTTTACAGTTTGTTGAATCTATGATATGCTCCGATTGTCAGCGCCGCCGGTGAAGTCCCTACCGAGCAGGTGAAGTCCCTACCGAGCAGCTGCTGCTATTGCTCTTCTTCCTCAGTCAATCTAATGTAAGCAGCCCAGTCATCGTTAATCTCACCCTCAGCCAAGCGGTAGGCGTAGGACATTGCCTGCCCTGCAAGCATCCTACCGAGCTTCTCGTAGCGATCATGGACAATACAGAAGGCTATCTCACGCTCTAGGTCTACTGCTAGTCGTTCGTCTCTAGGCAGTGCGTCAGGGCCAAGAGCTTCCCATAACAGTTGGGAATTGTTGCACAACCTGTGTGCTGCTTCGTCTCTAGTGGCTTCTTCTAGCACGCCTACCTCGTGGTCGGACAGTATCAGGTCATCAGGTGGATCTAGTAAGTGATTAAGCATTGGTCACAATCTCCAGTATTATGTCTGCATTGATTAGGTCACTATAGGGCTTTACTCCGAACTTGTCACCTACTTTAATTATAACTTGCTTTTCGTCATAGTGGTCAGCGCACCAATGCGCCTCTTGTATTGCGTACTCTATCTGATCAAATATTGGCATGGTCATCTTCTCCATTAACGTCTTAAAGTGTTTAGGTGCTAACACAGCAAGCGTCAGCGCTTGTGTAACGGTTATTGAGTTATTCACGAGGCGCGTTCTCCAGTGCTAACTTGTACAAACCCTCACCAAATGGGCCAAGGATTTCAACAAGCCTGTCTATGTCGCGCTGTGTGCCTTTACCGTACGGCTGAGAGCGTTTAAGCAGCTTCTTTAGCTCTTGGGCTTGTTGTACTTTAAAAGCGCTATCTGTGGTGCGTGCTAGTCCTGCTGATGGAAAGAACATTATATAGTCACCTCCGGTGATTTAATCTCGAATGTAAAGCCTAGCTCCTTAGCCTTGGCTATCTGCTCGCGTGTGAACGTTTTAGAGCCTAACAGAGCCGCCAGTGACATGGCTACGTCGTTCTCTGGGTATACTCGATCTTGTCCGTATATACTTCTAATTGTAACTGTTGCGTGCATTGTCCTTGTCTCCGCTATTTCTACCAAACGCCGCATATCAGCAGCCGTTGATTCTAAGCCTGCCTCGTTAAGGTCAGGTATTAACGTACCCTTGCAAAAGTCTATCATGTCTTGGTTTGTCATTAGTCTTGCTCCTCAGTGTACGTGAGTTATTAGTGAGCCGCTGTCGCTCGTAGTTACTAAATGGTCTTCGATGTCATGCTCAGTGCTATACTCTCTGTGATAATCTTCGACGCTTTCATACTCGTTATAAGCGCCGCACAGGTCGATAACGTCTAGCTCTTCTTCAATGCCTGTGCTGTCTTCTAGCTCTTCTAAATACTCGAACAAGGCTCGCAGGCCGTCATAAGTGAAGCTGTTAGGTCGTAGGTCTTGGAATGCTTTTTGAAAGTGGTAAAAGTTAATTGTCTGTTTCATAGTATTATGCCCATGTAATAAAAGTGAGTGATGTTGCGAACACTACTAGCAAAGCGCCTGCCATGCAAGTCTTGTATGCTCTGTCGGAACGCTTGGTGCGTAGTGATGTTGTGTGCGTGCGTGTTGCTATCAGGAAACCGACAACGCCGTGAAAGATTAAAGCGTTGCCGATTATTGCTAGTGGTAACAGTAAATAAAAGCCCATTGTCTTGCTCCTTAGTGTTGCGCCCCTTTCGAGGCGCGTTAGTGTTACTGGTTGTGGTTAGGGTTTTGGTCTTCAATAATCTGCATTAAGTTGCTGACTCTTACGCTGTCAACTGAGCGGCCTAGCTTGAGCAGTCTAACAAGCTCAGCAGCTGCCCAGTTTGCTTGTGTGTTGTCCTTCTTAGTGTTTAGCGCTTCGTATCTAGTCATGCTGTGTTTCTCCTTGTTGGTTGCTGTTGGTTAGTATAATCCTACAACGATTCACCCTTGTCAAACTATTTATCAACTAATTTACCTATTGTATTACTTCCTTATATGCACGTTCTTTTGCAGCTCTAATTGTGGCTTTTGATCGTTTTTCTCGCTGACGCCACGATAGCACCATAGGCAACCCACTTGCTTAGCCTATGTCTAACGTTGCTTAGAGAGCCTCTATGGAGCTGCTAACCCTATCTGTACAGTTGGCACAGACCTTGCTTGTCACTGTTTAGCCTATGCAATCATCGTGCCAATGTCTTGGTTGCCTTGGTTGTCTATATAGGCTGCAACATAGACACACACACTTGTCAACCCTGCCAACATAGTAAAGCAATGACTTTATTATCTAGGCTGAGGCATTGATGCAACAATCATGCCAACTCTGTCTATGCAACAATCGTGCCAAGTCTGTCGGTGCTGACTGCCATGCAAGAATCGTGCCAAGTCTGTCAATGCAC
>ENA-OQVM01002444-OQVM01002444.1-marine-metagenome-genome-assembly--contig:-NODE-2444-length-21712-cov-4.749388_pt1 | contig 21712 bp, 13 predicted proteins | sample MGYA00237776_ERZ505498 | MGnify/ENA primary metagenome ERZ505498 (study PRJEB26159, sample SAMN06265151) | marine metagenome | isolation source: Helgoland LTER site | place: Germany:Helgoland, sampling... | reverse complement strand
CCCCGCCGCAGCCACAAGGGGCAGTGATTATGGGGGGCATTGGTGGCTGGTACCTGATGCTCGCAAACAGGAAATTCCCGCCGATGCGTTCAGTGCTGCGGGCAGTCGAGGGCAATATGTGACTGTTATACCCTCCCACGATATTGTCATTGTTCGTCGTGGCTTGGACTTTGCCGGGGCTGCGTTTGATCAGTGGAGCCTAGTGCGTGAAGTTTTGAAAGCTTTTCCACCCAGCACGTCGCCAACAGAAAACCGGTAACCCGTACTTTTCGCTGCAGGCTTTACACTCATGGGGAAAATTTCAGGTTCATAACAACAAGACTATGGGGGAGCCTTAAAACGAATTTCTGCTGCTACTCACGGCGTATCGAGGGCAATTCGTGATCCATTGTTTGGCGGCAAACACGTGTAGGTCATAGCGTTATCTGATGAGCGAGCCTGCGCAAGAAGCGCCTCAGGCAAATATTTCACGCCATTAGCGTCCAAGTAATCTCCGGTCGCAGTCATCAACACAGAAATCCGCTGAGACTCCAGCACCCCTCGCGCCATTAAATCGCATTCTGGCCTAGGCTCTTCAATAACCGACCGGGCTTCCAGTAACGCCAGCCGTTGAATATCAGCTGCCGGACTCTTCGAGGTTATGGTGACTTGCTGCCCAACAACTGGCGCTAAGTTACTGTCTGCTGCCATAACAAAATTAATGACGTCCGACTCTGTTTGGGCACGGGGCTCTGGAAAAACAAAGGTTGGTGAAGCAAAAAAATCCGTCAAAGACGCTGTACTGCCGTCATGAAGGTAACCAAAGCCCTTAATTTGATCTCCCGCATGGCCGTTCTGATTTAGGCGACCGCTGGTACCGAACATACCCACTTTTGCGTAGGCATTACGAAAATGGGGAACTTTGAAGTTTTCATCAACCCCAGCGCCCTCAAAGGTCATGAGCCCACCGGTACCAAACTTATTGGCTTCGGGCTCAAGAGTATGGCAGTGATTACAGCTACCCAGGCCCGTTATATTGTTCACTGTAAAATAAATATTAAGGCCATTCGCCTGGCTGTCCGTAAGGCTATTATCGAGACGCCTAATCGGATTGGGCGGTGGTGTGAGCGCTAAAGCAAAATCTGTAAAGGCTTGCATTTGCGGCCCAGATAACTCTTCTGTCCGACCCAATAATTCGACAAACGCCGGATTAAATTCTTTAAAAGCCGCCGCCTCCAAGGACTCTAGCACCCCATTGACCGTCTCCCGGTTACGTCCCATACGATCACCACGCCAGTGCTGAGGACCACTATCAGCAATGCCTCTAAGCGTCTGCGTAGTCATGGGACCTTTCATCGGGTGGAACAGTAAAGTGGTTCTCGGAGAATTGGCAACGTATCTATTTCGGTTGGGCTGAAGATCACCGTCAGGATTGCCGAGATCCCAAGCAAGCTGGTCCATATCACCGTAGATATGGCAACTAGAACAGGCGCTTGTACCGTTAGCCGAACTCTCTCGACCATCGTAGAGAAACTTTCTGCCCGCGATAATCGTATCGGATTCGGGTGAAAATAAATTTACATTGGCCAACACACGACCATCCGCTGTATCCAGCAAAGACAACGAATTACTAAAACGGCTATAAACAAATAACCGATCACCTGCTGCAGTTAATGCTAGCCCCGAGGGGCCACCGCCCGGCACCTCGAAGTGATCATTAGCATTAGGCTGATACTGTCCCTGCTCCAACTGACTTACCGGTATGCGCGCGATCTTTTCCGAGCCCAAGGCCGCGACATAAAGCCATGTTCCGGATGGATCCACTGTGAGTGCGGTTGGCTGGGAGAGAGTTCTTGCAACAAGATCCGCACTGTAAGCAGCTTTTTCTGGCACTTCGAAATCAATATGTGGGTTCAGGTGATTTTTCAATACTGTCGAGCCACCGCCATCGAGCACAGAAATACTGCTCTCAGCAATATGACCCCTAACGGTCGTTGTCGTCTCGCCCGGTCCTTCAAAACGCACGTGATTCAGTGCATCCAGCGCACTGACATACACGACGCCAGAAATCGGATTGACTGCCATATTAAACAACGTGGTGCCCACACCACTGATTTCGTTAATTACAGTCGGCTGCGCTGCAGTAGCATCAATGAGAAAAACATCATTATCCGGCAGATCCAGCATGACGCTGGCACTCCAGTCTGTCTCGCGCTCATCAACCCATCGGTTGTCACGCTTTTGAACAATTAAGGCCGTCTCTGGCTCAGATTCTCCCTGATGATTTTCGGTTGGCAAGGGTTTGACCCCTGCTACAACCTCCGCCGATAACGATGTCGTTTGATTGCCTGACATAAAGGCTGCGGCATAAACTCTTTCGCCATTGGGGCTAACAGCCAATGCTCTTGGCGTATCGGAAAAAAGATTCACAATAGTAACTAGGCGATCGGCTCCCGAGGCGTCACTAGCATCCATCACCCAAACGTCTGCGCGCCCCAGTCCCGGTTGCAACAGAGCATCAACAGAGAACTCAGGATGGTTTTGTCCACGAAAGGCCGCAGTAATGAATGCCCGCTGCGGGTCTTTGCCGGCGAAAACAATATCACGTGGTTCATCACCCACCTGCAACGTTTCTACAACACGGGGCAATCCTGACAAAGTGACAATACTGATAGAGTCACTAAGATGATTAACCACCCAGATCTCATCATTGTCCTTAAACGCGACGGCTACGGGCTCCATGCCAACCATCACTGTCGCCTCAAGGCTGAACCGATCGTTGTCGACACCGTAAATCTCGAGGCAGTTTGCGGGAATATTCGTCACAGCAAGACGCTGACCATCGGGCGATAAGGCTATAGGCCTGACAGGTCCCGATTCAAAAAGCGTATAACTCTCAGGCGCTACATTTGCCGATAATGTAGCCCCCGCAGAACCGCAGCCGAAAGCTTCTGTAAACAGATCGGGGTTGGTCGCTTCCGGGAGGATACGAGATGCCGCTACGGACTCCAGCAAAGAGTGAAAGAGCTGACCCTGACCCAGAACCGGGGGCACGTAACTCAGGACCATGACGCTAAGAAGGCCAATCAGTTCCAGCAATTTTTTATAGGAAGTTAAAGCGCTCAAAATTATCAATGCCAGCCGGCTAATTACGCTCACTTAGGGTAGCATTCAACCACATCAATACAAAGCCAACGGCTCAGCGACATATTGCTGTCAGGTCCAGAGAGGTACCTTGAGTAGCACTGCAAATCACCAAAACGCCTTAAATAGCGCTCAAGTTCTGACGGTTCTTGCAAAAGTACCCACGGGTCAGGTGATCTCCTTTGGCGATCTGGCCTTTATGTCGGGGTATTCTGGAAAGGCCCGCTGGGTGGGTAGCGTATTGGCAAAGCTACCAGCCAATACAAAGCTGCCCTGGCACCGCGTTGTGAATTCCCAAGGAATTTTAACCTGTCCCCGAGCTGACATTGCTGCGAAACGACTGATAAGTGAAGGCTTGGAGATACAAAATTTTAAAGTATCGATGGCAAAATATCGGTGGAGACCCGGGCGATCCCCGATTAAGGCCGCAGGTTCCCAGGAGGACTAATTCATGGCGCAAGATCCGTTTGAGGAATTTGAACAACGGCGTCTCAATACGCAGGACGAAGCGAGAGATGAGGCGGTTAAAAAACGTCATTCTAGAGGTGGTCGTACTGCCCGAGAAAATTTGGATGATCTTGTCGACGGCTTCCCTGTCAACGAATTTGGCCAGTACGCTGTCGCCGCTCAGCGTAGCCGAAAAGACGTGGAAGAATTGCAAATACAAACAGCAGGTGACGGTGTCATTACCGCGATAGGGTCGGTCAATAGCAATCTGTTTGATGCGACGGCCGCAAAAACCGCACTAATTATCAATGACTACACCGTTCTGGCAGGGACTCAGGGATACTTCCATCATAGGAAAATTGATCGACTGTTAGGGCTGGCCGGACAGCAGCAGCTGCCCGTTGTTATGTATACCGAGGGAGGGGGCGGTAGGCCTGGGGACACTGACGTATTGATATCGGGTGGCGGCCTAAACGTTCCCACCTTTCACCGATGGTGCGCTTTAACAGGCAAGGTGCCGCGCATCGCTGTAAACCACGGGTTTTGCTTTGCGGGAAATGCTGCGCTTTTTGGTGCCGCTGATTTACGCATTGCCACTCAGCAAAGCTACATTGGCATGGCCGGGCCCGCTATGATTGAAGGGGGGGGCCTGGGCAGCTACCAAGCAACTGATATAGGGCCGTCAAACGTACACACCAAGAACGGTGTTATTGATATTGTCGCGCAAGATGAAGCACAGGCGACATCAATAGCTAAACAAGCATTAGCGTATTGCCAAGGGCCCACAACGCACTTTGACCATGAAGATCAGTCTTCTCTTCGAAGCGCGCTACCAGCTAATCGACGCATGGCGTACAACCCCCTCAAAATTCTTGAGCGACTATTTGATAACGATTCATTCCTGCCACTTCGCCCCCACTATGGTCGTAGCATTGTTACCGGCCTCGCCCGCATAGAGGGGATACCCTTCGCGGTGTTAGCCAACGACTGCCGTCACCTTGGCGGCGCCATCGATTCTGAGAGCGCAAGCAAAGCCACCGACCTATACCGACTCGCAGACCGCTGGAAGCTACCCGTTGTGTCTTTTGTTGATACACCCGGCTTCATGGTTGGCCCAGACAGCGAATCTACGGGTGCCCCACGGCACATGTCTGAAATGTTTACCGCCGGTGCCACCCTAACCCAGCCAATCGTCGCTATTTTTCTGCGACGAGGTTATGGCCTTGGCGCTATGGCTATGACCGGAGGCTCATTCGAAATCCCGGTTTATGCGGCTAGCTGGCCGACCGGGGAATTTGGCCCCATGGGGTTAGAGGGGGCGGTGCACCTGGGGTACAAGCAAGAGCTAGCCAAACTGCCCGAGGGCCCCGAACGAGAGGCCCACTTTGAAGCACTTCTCGCCAAACTTTATGAACGCGGAAAGGCGACTGAAGCAGCCAGCTTCCTTGAAATTGACAGTGTCATTGATCCGGTTGATACCCGGTCAATCATTAGCAGTGCCTTGCTCGCCAAATAGCGATCAAACAGGCTGCGTATGCCAAACTTTTTTGCACCATAAAAGAAGCATTAAGAGAGCAAGCTCGATACCCATACTGGGGATACCCGCGGCCACAGGGCCATCAATAACTAGCGTTATAGCTCGGCCCATAAGCGCGAGGAGCACTAAGAGCTGCACGGGCCACAACAGATTAGGATCACGGCGAATGGCTGCTACGATCTGAATGATCCCGCCACCGATGAAAAATCCGGCGATGTCTGCCCTCACGGTACCTAAGCCAGCCGCGGCAAGATCTACCAACCCCATTTTAGCTGCGGCTTCTCCCGTGTTTAGCCATAAACCGGCACCCACCACCAGAAACAAAAGTCCGATAGCCGCCAATAAGATTCTAGTCAACACAACCATAAGTAATCCCTCAGTGTCTTATTTTAGTTCTCTATATGAATCAAACTCCGCTTCCTACTCAGCCAAATCTGTGACCGCTGCCCTACTGCTGCCGCTGCGCAGACAATAGGTGCTGGAGCTCATTAATACCCAGCCCCAACTGCTCTGAGATAGGGGGCAGTTCATCTGCTGTTGGCAAAGACCCACCCGCTAGCGCAGCCGCCTCTATTCTTCGAAAGCTACCGCCCGCCGCCTCCAAGCCAAAGGTTAAGCAGGCACTACCTAAAGTGTGCGCTTCACGAATAATAATATTTCGCTCCTCATTAGCCATTGCCTTGCGCAGCGTCTCCCATCGATCGGTTGACTCTCCCAGGAATTTATCGACGAGCGTATCCAGCACGGTGATACCAACCTCTCGAATAAGGCGATCAATCGGCTTCTGGTCGAAGGCCAAGACATCTTGTGGAGCATCACCCACCTCCAAGTTACCTTTCTCACCCATACTATGACTCCCCCCGTTTACCATTGAATCTGCATTCAACGCAGATGAAGACTGCACACCCTCACTGAGGGTTTGGCTACCTATTAAATCGTGTATCACGCCAGCTTCGGAAGCAACTGAAGTCGCAGGCAAATGTGCAAGCAGGGATTTGCGCAATTCGCTTATCAAAAGAGGCTTGCTTAACAAGTCATGCATGCCAGCCTGCTCGGCTTTGAGCCGATCAGTAGTGGTGCTGTGGGCCGATAGTGCCAAGACCGGAATATTGGTTGCACCTGAGGCTGCAAGCAGGCCCTGTGCAGGGCTGTCACCATGCATACTGGGCATATCGAGATCTATGAAGATCAGGTCAAACATGTCAGGTTGAGCCTCAACCAGTACTCGTGCCGCTGCATCAGAATCTGTTGTGACAACCTTAAGGCCCATAGATTCCAGAACCTTGCCATTGAGCTGCTGGCTGATTTTCTGTTCGCCGACCAGCAACACTGTGCCAGAAAATCCACTGGAGAATGCTGGAATCGCCACTTCGGTCCGCTGCAAATTAGCGTTTTCCGTAGCGAGTGAAAGCGCAATGCTAAAGCTAAGGATCGTGCCCTCACCCACAGACGACTGAACCCTAACCTTTCCACCGAGCGCATGGACGAAGCGCTCAACAATACTCAAGCCCAAGCCCGTGCCTTGCGCCTGCTGCGTCTCTGAACTCAAGCCTGTCGCAAAGGGTTCAAACAATTTCTCTATCGCATCTGCAGGTATACCCGGACCTTGATCGGACACGGAAAATTCAATGAGATCTCGATGGGAGTCATTACTCTCACACTTTAGTGCACCTAAAGTTACCGTCCCAGACTGGGAAAATTTAACGGCATTTGAAAGTAGGTTGGTCAAGACCTGTCGAAGCAGTTTCAGACGGCCCGTGTAGATGTTAACAAGGTCACGCTCGCCTGAACGCCGAAGCTCCAGACCCTTCTCTAAAGATCGAGAGCGCGCCAGTATTAAACACTCATCAATCAAATCATCAAGTCGAAAAGCACTTTCCTCTGCCTCACTCATATGAGATTCAAGGGAGGCCGTCTCTAATGTAAAGTTAATCACCTCTAGGAGACGATCGGCACTTGCAGTCGCTAGCTCAGAATACTCTAGGAGCTTTCCGTCGAGCTTAAAATCACTCATTAAACTGAGGGCACTAATCACGCCATTTAAAGGTGTTCGCATTTCATGACTGACGTGATGAAAGTACTTTTGACGCGCCTCGTTAGCACGTTCAACCTCTAACTTAGCCGCTTTAAGTTGCTCATTGAGAGCTTGCAGGTCTTCTACCATTGACTGCTGTGTACTCATGAAGAACAGTTGATCCATCTGTACATCATGCACAGGGAAATCAGACATCGTCGGCGTGCTGTCAACCGCATTCCCTTCTATCCACCACAACCAAGGAACACCTACAAAACAAAGCCCCTCAATGCCCATCTCGGTATAGTCAAGAACTTGCCCTCGAATCGCAAAGCCCAACTCGTCACTAAAGCCCAAAAAAAGCTCACCGACTGCCTCTCGAGCAGATGCCATAGACCCGTTAAATGGTGTCGGTCGCTTAAATTTGAAAAGCTCGAAAAATTTGATGTGTTGGGAGAGGTCGATCCGGCATTTTTCCGCCAGCAAAGGACTCGCTCGCACCAAATGGCCGTCGTCATCAATTTGGCCGACTAAGGTAAAGAGATTTTGAAGCTCATCCCAAAACTGATCTGATTTGATCATGACGAAAAACTGACTCTTAACCCATGCGTACTTTGAAGAGAGTTTTTTCTCCAGTCTCTACGCTTTGAGGCTCAATGCCCATTATCTCCATGGGCTGATTAAATCGCTGCGCCAAACCTTGCAGCAATCCCTCTACAAAGGGCGTCAGCCCCACGCGTTCTGACATGTAAAGTATCTCCACATCTTTTCCATCGCCTTCCCGCACTCTAAAATTCGGGGGTCGATAATTTAAAAAGGTGGAGCTGATACGGTCATGAAGGTTGTTAAGGTTACCCAAGAAACCCAGCATGTCCGAGCCAGCAGCACGGAGGAGAGACTCATACTGCCTTGCCACCGTATTTTCGACCCAATGAACACCAAAAGCCCTTAATGCGTCACTGAGATCAATATCCATTTCATCAGCGCAGGCCTGCGCCAAACTATAAGTAATATCATCATCGTAAGATTGCATCGCCAGAAAGCTGTCATCAGGCACGCCAGAACGCAGCAACACCTCTTGCCATTTTCCTTCCCCAAACTGCTCTACAACCATGTCTCGCAGGGATTTATTAATCACTCCATACATTGCACAACTCCAATGCCGCTAGCTAAGACTTTATGATTTCCAACTTTGAATCTTTCGATAAATCGTGGACGGGGCAACTTCTAGCAAGCCTGCGGCGCGGTTTACGTTGCCCTCACAGTAATCAATGGCCGACTGAATCGCTCGCTTCTCCGTAAGCCATAAGGGCTCGACTCCCCCTAAGCGCCCTTCTGCAGCAGAGGCAAAGGTAACGCTCGCAGCTTGTGCCGCACCATCAACCAAGTCGCTGTCCATAATCGCAGCCCGAAGCTGCTCATAACCAATCGTCTGCTCAGGCGTCATGAGCACCAAACGGTGAATAATATTTTCCAACTGCCTAACATTTCCAGGCCAAGGGTACCGTCGCAACTCTTTACGAGCATCTTCCGTAAAGCCACAAGTTTCCCGGGCTTCCTGCTCAGAAAACACGTTCAGGTAATGCGCAGACAACTGCAGCACATCCTCACCCCGCTCTCTGAGTGGCGGTATTCGTAAGGGCACAACATGTAAACGGTAAAATAGGTCCTCGCGCAGGCGCCCTTCACGCATTTCAAACAGCGGATCTCGATTAGTGGCCGCTAAAATTCGAACATCAGCAACGAACTCAACATCACTGCCTACCGGTTTAAAGGAGCCACTTTGAATGAAGCGTAAAAGCACCGACTGTAATTCGTAGGGCATATCACAGACTTCATCGAGAAATAATGTCCCTCCATCTGACTGTTTTATCAATCCGTCCCGAGCATGAATGTTGCCTCTAACGCCAGGCGCCTCTCCAAAGAGCTCAGATTCAATAAGATCACTCGGGATTGCAGCACAATTAACTGCGACGAACTCTTTCGGGGCTCGGGCCGATAAATCATGTATTGCTCTTGCAGCGAGCTCTTTTCCTGTACCACTCTCACCGGTAATTATCGCAGTCGCACGGCTTGAGGCTAATGATTCGATCGTCGAATAAACCGCCTGCATGACACCCGATGCGCCCATCATAGGCCCCAAGCGCTCACGCATCTCCCCAAGCTTACTGAGCTTCTGCGTGAGCTCTAGTCGCTGTGCCGCATTGGCAAGCGTCACTCGAAGCCTTGAGGCATCGAAGGGCTTACCTAAAAAGTCGTCAGCACCACGTTCAATCGCCTGATCGGCAAATTCAATACCGTGACCTGTCATGACAACAACGGCAGGCTTAGGCGTCATGAGTACCGTTTCTGCCAGCAGATCTAGGCCATTACCGTCAGGCAATTCGATATCGAGTAAAATTAAGTCTGGCTTTAGGGTTTCAAGGGCCATGAGAGCACCGGTAAACGTTTCTACCGTGTGCACCTCGTAACCCGTGTCGTCTAGATATGCCTCATAAATTGCGCAGAGTGTAGAGCTATCTTCAACAATCAACGTCTTCATCACAAAACCTCACGCTTAGATGCACCCGCATGGCGTGCGGGATCGGTTTCGTCGCTAAGCCGATCAAAAATGGCAGCCATCTTGTCTTGAGCAACCTCAAAAGCTGCTAGCACGTCGGGTCGAAAATGCTTCGGCTCAGTGCGGCCATCTCCCTTAAGAATAATATTCATCACCTTTTCATGATCAAACGCCGGCTTATAGGGTCGTTTCGAACGCAGCGCGTCGTAGACGTCGACCAGTGTCGTAATCGAAGCTTCAACAGGAATTTCAGACCCCTGTAACCCCCTCGGATAACCCGTACCATCCCAACGCTCATGATGACAACGCGCTATGCGGGCAGCCATCTTCATCGTTGGATACGCTGAACCCGAGAGAATGCGATAGCCAGTCTCTGGGTGCTCACGCATATGGCGCAGCTCATCATCATCGAGGGGCCCCTCCTTCAGCAAAACTGCATCTCGCATACCCACTTTACCGACGTCGTGCAGTGGCGCTGCCAACCGGATCATTTCACTCCATTCTTTATCCCAACCTAGCGCTTCGGCAAGGACGGCGGCGTATTCACCAATGCGAATAATGTGTTGCCCCGTTTCAGGATCCTTATGTTCGGCGGCGGCGGCTAAGCAAGCCAAGGCCTCTGCATAAGCCCCCTCAACATCGCGGTTTAAAGCAGAGATTTCTGCGTTGTTTAAAGACACCTGTTGCTTGAGCAAAAGCTCTTCAGTTTGACGTGCCTGATCAGCAGCAACCTCACGTTTGGCGCTTGTTATGTGGCGCTCTAACTGATCGAGATCTACGGGCTTTAAAAGAAATTCTTTTGCTCCGAGGTGCATCGCACGAATGACCGACTGGGTATTGCCGTTTCCCGTCATGAATATGACTCGCCGAACCCGCTGATGGGCTCCTGGGGCAGCATTAATATTTTCTAACATTTCGAGGCCGTTAAGTCCCGGCATCATCAAGTCACTAAGGATAATGGCGATCTCTGGATCACCAAAATACTTGCCCAACGCCTCTTCACCGTTACTGGCCAACACCACAGAAAAGCCCAATTGCTCCACGAACTCACCTAGCTCCTCACGGATATCAGAATCATCATCAACGACTAGTGCTTTCACAGGCTGGTTCCATTCATCGGTGCAAAACACCCAGTTGCATTTTGCAGCTTACTTTGCGATTGCCTTGATTCTACGGCAATTCGCTCCTCTAAGGGTAGATTTTCCCGGTACTGAGTATCATGAATGCAATGGCCTCTCAGTCAGTACGTTCAGCCCGCCTCCTACAGAGTGATTTCATTCGGCATAAAGGCGGCTTTTCCTTCAGATGTGACTTGACCCAAAACGGCAACCACTTCAGTGATCTACGCAATCTCAGCTCGCCCCATTAAGCACACTGGACAATAAATAGATTCAAGTCGTCTTTTTAACGGGCGCATCAGTTAACGGCCGCAATGGAACAACCATGGTGGCAACTGTCCAGCCATTATCACTATCTAAGGTTAGCCTTCCTCCAAGCTCACTCATAACGGCCTGTGCCACCGAAAGCCCCAGTCCAACATTTATACCGGCAGTGCGTGTGGAGAAAAACGGTTCAAAGATTCTGTCCCTGAATTCTTCCACAAGACCACAACCGTTATCCGACACCACAATTTTAGCAATATCAGCACTGTCGGAAGTGGCGACAATGGTAATTTTAGGTTGATTGGGCGCGCCTTCTAGCAAGGCTTCCCTAGCGTTATTTAGAAGCGCTATTAGTGGCTTTTCGATCTGAAGTGGGTGGCCATCGGCAATCTCGTCGGACAGCTGACAATCCAAAACCACCTCGATACCTTGCTCCAACAGACTGCCTCGAGACAGATCCAAGCAGCGCTCAATCACCGTGCCTATTTGAAAACCATTGGGCATAGGCTCAATCGGACGGCCAAACTCTCTCAAATGATCAATAATTTCGGAAACTGTGGATAATTCAGCGTCTACACCGTTTAGTTTTTCTACCAAGACATCTTGATCAAATGTTGGCAAACGTAGACGGTTCTGCGCATTAGCAAGATATAAGCGCATTTTCTGTAAGGGCTGATTGAGCTGATGCGCCGCACTCGAAGCCAACTGACTGAAATAACTCGACTGCTGGGCCTCGACCTCTAGCACCGTTGGCTGCAGGTCCCCGCCCACCTCGCGTCCAAAGCAGTTTATCCCGACAATTTCACCGCCAAATGCTCGACGCGGCCTGAGGTTAGTTCTAATGGTCACGGCAGACCGCCCTCGACTCACTAGCGGCAAACGAACATCGTCCACTGAAGACCCATTTAACACCCGGGAAAAATGCACATGGAAATCTGCCCTTTCTAAACCGGTAGACAGACACAAAGCCTCAAAGTTTCCACCAACAGCCTCTATCTCAGGCAAATTGGTCATAGCGGCGATCTTGGGGTTCCAAGTCACGATAAGACCCGCCTTATCGATCACAAAAATGGGGTTTGGACTGCCTTCAAACAATTCATTAATTTCAGAGGAAACCCTATCGGCTTCCCGCCTTGACATGTCCTTGGCTTCGCGCAGGGCCAGCTCACGCCCCGCCAACTTACCAGAGAGCCGCGATAATAAATTGGCAAAGGACACGCCCAGATCCCCGATCTCCGGGGGATCGGTGCCACGATTGCGATAATCAAAGCCACCGTGTAAATCTGCCTCTCGAACGGCTCGGTGAAGACGATCAATAGGGCCTAAAAAATTATTTTGCAAGATTTGCCAAGCGATCAAAAACCCCACTATGAGCACAACGGCGGCAATATAGGGGAGCCAAACATTCGTTTGAAGCATAATGGAAATTTGCTCACGCCCCGAAGCGGCATAGCTATCGAGGCCACGGAGCAGTTCGGTGTAAGCCCGAGAATAGTCATTGAGGTTTGAGGCTTTGTGGGCTTCATTAAGAAGCTGTAGGGGGACAGCGCAACACGCATCCATAATCACACGATCAAGCATTGCAAGAGACGCCAACGGCTCTGGCGCATTCCGATCTTTAAACACCGCCGCAGGATTAAGAGCGCGCTCCACCTGCTGCGCATTGAGTTGAAACTGCAAGGCCGCTTGCTGGAGGTCACGCAGCGCAAAAACTCGATAGGCCACTAGCGCCTCCAAAATGAAGCACAGGATCGCAAGCAAGGTCATAGACCTAACCGCAGTGGCTCTCACACGAATCTGCATTTAACTCCAACGCTATCAAATTGGCTGCTTGCCGGTTATTGTACACAGATTACCAACGCAAACGCTTTTCGATTCGCAAATTGCGTTTTATGCTTGAACTCGCTAGAGCAGTTAAGGACGACAGATGCAGCACTCAGGAATCTTAATCGTAGATGACGAAAGCGTAATCGCTGAAGAACTGTGTGAATTCCTGTCGTCTTTTGACTATTCGTGCCAAAAGGCACTCAGCGTCGAAGAGGCCCTGAATATTATTGAGAAAGACATCACCCTGACGCTGATATTAACCGACATGCGCATGCCCGGTCGCGACGGCGCGGAATTAATCCAGATACTGCAGAGCATGCCAGGCAGAGATTTTGAATACCTTATGATCTCAGGTCATCTAGACGCCGACGAAGATTTGAAGCACATCAGCAGTGATAACGTGACGCTAATGCGCAAACCCATCGACATTGACGCTCTGTTATTGTTTCTTGAAGAACGGGAGTTTGTCGCGGCACCAAAGCACTAGAGCCTAATCAACACAAGGAACTCAGCGCTGAGAGGGTATATTTGCCCATTTAACGTTCTGGGTTGCCAATTTGGTAAGTCATCGCAAAAGCCGCCACTTACAGCACTGACCTAATACCTATCAAGTTAAGCCGACGTACAGCCCACCCAGAGCGGGCCGGTTTCAAGCGCGTCCTCTATCAAAATAGCATCAGATTGCGCCTCACCCTCATCAGCGTAGCCAACGACCCGGATCCGGTGCAGCGTAATGCCGTCTTTTTCAAACGGAATAATAACCGCAGGGTAGCCTTGCTCTGATAATGACGCTTTCCAGCGCTCAGCCCAAACAATGTCAGCGTATGTGGCAATGTTTATGAACCAATCAGACCCACCGCTCACGTCGCCAGATTCTGTGCTGTAACTAGAATAAGCCGGAAGTGGATCGGGCTCCGGCGCAATCACCAGCGTTTTGGTAGCCGCAGGTGCCACAGTTTCAACGGGCTCAAGCGTAGCCACAGCAACGGGGGTGGGAGCCGGCGCCGCAAAAAAAGATGTTGGGTCTGACGTGCTTACCAGCGGGCCTGCCTTAAGCGTGTCGTCTTGAACAATCACCATCTCAGGAACAACTCCGGGATCACATGCCGCTATTTGTTCATCATTCCCTCTCGCCAGATCGAGGTTCAGTGCTTCAATTTTATCGGCATTAAAGCCGCTTGCATCCAGTACATCGGTAAGTACGCCAATCTCAGCAAGAACACGTGCCTGAGCTTGGAGCAAATTAATTTTGGCCGAAGAGAGCGCACGCTGTGTATCAAAATACTCATTTTGTGAATCGAGTAAATCGAGTAATGAGCGCTGATTGAGGTCGAATTGATCGTTATAAGCCCGACGTGTTTTATCCTGCGCCCCCGATTGGATAGACAAGTAACGAACCTGCTCTTTTAAGGTCCTGACATTGTTAAACGCAATCGTCACTTCGCGACGGACACTCAGGCAAGCTTGCTTTCTATCCTCTACGGCCGAGTAGTAGCGATTTGAAAACTCTCTACGACGCGCACTATCACTGCCTCCACGGAAAAGATTGTAAGTAAAAACCAATTCAACCGCTTGAAGGTCATAATCGCCACGAAATCCGTCAATATTTGACTCTTGCTCATTGCGATATCGCAAATCAAGCCGTGGGTACATAGGACCTTGCGTCGCATTCAGAGCCTCTCTCGCCGCGCGGACTTCCTCTATGGTGCGATTGATTTCCGGGGAGGTATCGTAGGCAGCCGCCAACGCGTCATTACGTAAGCCGGGCAATGCACTTCCAGGCAAGGTAGGCATTGGCAGCTCGTCTCCCGGTAGCACTCCTACAATGCGTTGGAACTCACTAATCGTGTCGTAAAGGTTCGTCCGTTCGGTGAGCAAATTTGATTCGGCAAGGGCTAACCGTGACTTTGCCTGATCTAAATTTACACCCTCATCGCGACCGGCAGCTGCGCGCTCTTGTATTTTTTTGTAGACATCTATGTGACGATCAAAGTTCTCCAATGCAAACTTAACTAAATCTTGATAGAGCACAGTATTGGAGTACGCAACGGTGGCGTCCAAAGCGATCTCCTGTGCTGCACCATGCATATCGTAATACCGCGCTAATTTTTCATATCCCAAAGATCTGGCGCGATTTCGAGTTTGGAAGCCGTCAAACAAAAGCTGTGTCACACTAAAACGAACTGAATCTCGCTCGTAATCACCAAAATCATTGAGTGGTGTTTCGCGTTCCTCCCAAGCGTAATCGGCATCTAAATCAACGCTGGGGTAAAAACCGCCCTGCGCTGATCGCTGTCCCTCGCGAGCAGCCTCAAAATCATAATAGGCAGACACCACAGTCGGGTTAGATTCCAGAGCTGCAGACACCGCCGCTCCAAAATTGGTGATTCTTTCCTGACCCCATGCAGGCCCGGCATTCGCTGCCAACGCGATAGTAAGAATCGCCAATATTTCCCGATGGCAAATTCGCCGAAACCCATTACTCATATCTGTACCTCTACCAACTGATAGCTACTGGCGGCATTGAACCCGAAATTTTCAGCTTCGCTTTAGGATCTGTGTCACACTTTCAGATCGCTGATTTTGGCATGGTTTTGTCGTCCATTGAGCCAAATGTGTATAATTTACTTTTAAGGTGATTAGTATATTACTGATTATTATCATAAAGCTTGGACTTGTTAAAAAAAATGCAGGCGAATTTAACGTCTACAATTGCGGCGGTGATGGCCCTGAGCTTGTGGCTAAGTTTGGCCCCTAGCAACTTGTGGAGCATGCAAATCCCGAACCTAGAGGCCCAAGCAAAGGCACGATGCGGGCCACTAGCCGTGCAGACTATTCTGAGCTGGGAAGCAATGATCGCCAAAAATGCCAACGCTGATGTACGGACCAAGCTTCATGTCGTCAATGACTTTTTCAACCAGAACATTGACTACCAATGGGAAACCGAAGATGACTGGGCCACACCGCTTGAGACCTTTTGCAGGGGGGCCGGCGACTGCGAGGACTACGCCATTGCAAAATACGCCACGCTCACGCTTTTAGGTGTTCCACCTTCATCCCTTAGGCTCGTCTATGTTAAAGCTAAACGCGGAGGACTTAATCAGGCGCATATGGTTTTGGCTTGGTATGAAACCCCAAGTGCGGTGCCGCAAATCATCGATAACCTCGATTACATGATCAAACCCGCTACAGAGCGCGGCGACCTGCAACCTGTTTTCAGCTTTAATGGAGAACAGTTGTGGGTCGGTACGGGCGCCAAAGCCACCAATCAACAGCCCACAGCACGCCTGACTCGCTGGGGGCAAGTCGTAGAAAAAATCCGCCGAGAAGGCTTCACGGAAGGGTTTTAGGAGCGAACTATAATGTCACTTTACAGAAAACTAGCGCTCGCCTTTATAGGCCCCATGATCATAGGCATTTTTGTCATCTCATTTGTCATCATGGGGGAGCGGTCTAGCCAATATCTAGAAGAACAGCTGGCCATCGAAAACCTGAACGACGCCAATGCTACTGCGCTGCACCTAAACAAGCTGAATCTCGATGGCATCGAACTTGAAGTCTACCTATCTGCCATGGCCAACCAAGGTGCCTATCGCAAAATATCGCTAATAAGCCCAGAACCTGGCGCTGCGCCAATTTTTGACTGGCAAAGCCCGGGAATTACCACTGACTACCCCCCCATCTTAAAACAATGGTTTCCCATACAATCATCCCCTGGACAAGCACTACTGCAACCGGGCTGGACACAACAAGGCACCCTGGAAATACAGCGTCATGACGACGTGGCTTACGATGAGCTCTGGAAGACGGCCCAAAATATGTTTTGGGCTCTTCTAATCTCTGTTGCTCTTGCGGGCTTGATAGGCTCAGTGTTGCTACAACGTATTTTGGCGCCATTGAAAGGGGTAGTGGCCCAGGCAAAGGCTATTGGAGAGCGGCGATTCACTACCACGCCAGAGCCCTCTACCCATGAGTTTGCAGAGGTGACCCGCGCGATGAATGAGCTGGCGCGGCGTGTTCGGGATATGCTCGAGAAAGAATCACAACGCCTGTCCCGACAACGCGAGGCAACCGAAATAGAACCTGGTACCGGCCTTTTGTTGCGCGGTCCATTTATGGGACGGCTAGGCGCGAAACTGGAATCAGAAGACGCTGACGCCAGCGGCAGTGTTGCACTGATACGACTGGGCAATTTAGCCCGGCTGAACCAACACTTTGGACGTCAAACCCTCGACGCCGTGCTCACCGACATAGGCGGCTCTATAAAGAACCTGAGCCTTTCCCAGCCTGACTGGATTGCAGGTCGACTCAACGGCTCTGATTTTTGTTTGCTTGCGCCTAGAGCTGCAGAACCAAAGCAGGCGGCGGAGACACTGCAACGCATCATCAGAGAAGTGCTGGTCAGCTATGACATGACTGAGCACACGCGACTACCCGGGGCCTGTGTCAGCTACACGGCCGGTGAGACTATCGGAGACCTTATGTCTGCCTTAGACGGGGCACTTGTCGTCTCTGATGAACAGGAAGAGTCTGAAGTGATTGTGGCAAGCCTGGTTAGCGGCAGCTCGACACCTATACGCGAACAGGCCAGTCAATGGCGGTCACACTTACTGACCGCTATTGAAGAAAAGCAGCTGCTCATTACGACATTTCCGGTGGTTAGTCCTGAGGGTACCCTTATTCATCACGAGGGAATGTTGCGTATCCGCGTCGAAGGGCAAATACGCAGTGCCGGGGAGTTCATGCCCTGGGTACATCGTCTTGATCTGAGCACAGAAATTGACCAGGCGGCGACCCAGCTAGCACTGAGCCACATCAGTGATACCGGCGACAACACCTGCGCAAACCTAACTTCCTCGTCATTAGCCGACGAGCAGTATCGAGTCTGGTTGGCCCAATTTCTAAAAAATAAGGGTAACCATGCCAACAAACTTAGTCTCGAAGTTGGCGAAGCTGCAGCTTTTGCACAAGCCGAAAATTTCAAGTTGCTGGTAGAAGTAGCGCACTCCGCGGGTGTAAAAGTAGGAATCGAGCACATGGGCTATCGTATTAGCGACATTGGTAAGCTGGGTGATTTAGGCATGGACTATATTAAAGTAGACAGCCTGTTCAGCCGCGATCTAGCCAGCAACCCCGGTAACGCTGCTCTCATGCGCACTTATATCAATATTGCGCAGTCACTGGGTCTGCCCTGTATAGCCGAAGGCGTGAGCAATGCCGCTGAACTCGAGGCGGTATTAGACCTGGGAGCATCGGGCGTTTGCGGGCGAGGTGTTGAATACACGGACATTTAGCTTTCATAGCTCTACATAAACACCGAAAGGCTAGGGTAAGCAGTCCTGAAAGGCTATTGAAGCCAGAGGACACTGCCGATTAAAACAATCGCCAGTACCCGATGGGAAGCAGTCGTTTAACCGAGCATTGAAGCGATTAGGAATCATGGAACAAAAATCTGCAATCTCACCAGCTTATGCATTGGCCACAGCTCGACTGGGGGCCGAAAAAATAGCCCAACTAACTACGGATTCCGGACGATTTAAATATCGCTACGATGCCAAATCAAAGGTCGAGCTCTCTGGCTACAACGTGCTCAGACATTGCGGGGCTATCTGGTCGATGCTCGATGTCTTTACGGTGGCGCAAGAGGATGAACTCTTAGAATCGGCAACACGAGCCGTGACCTACTTGCTCAACGAGCATCTGCAATTCTATCGAAGCTACCTCAATGTCTGTATCTGCGAAAAAAATACGATCAAACTGGGTGGGAATGCTCTGGCCGCACTAGCCCTAGCGAAGCTGTATGCCATTAAAAAAGACGATATTTTATTGGACACTTCTCACCAATTATGTCGATTCATGTTGGAGCAACGTGAGTTACAGGGTGATTTCGTTCACAAACGCTATTTTAAATCGGGAAAAATCTCAGCTTTCAGGTCTGAGTATTATGTGGGTGAGGCCTTGCTCGCCCTATTAGCCTGTTATGAAATAACAGGTGACGCTCAGCTTCTTAACGCTGTGGTAACAGTTGAATCTGACCTAGCAGCGCAAAACTATGGCGTGCGCGAACAATCCCACTGGATGCTTTACGCGTTGGAGCAGCTTCAACGCTTTGACAAATCGCCGCACATTTACCAGCACGCCAGACAGATTGCCGCCGAGATCATTAGCAATCCGGTTTATCTGGACTCCGGCAGAAGCACACCCATCGCGTGTCGCACAGAGGGCTTACTTGCCTTTGTTCGCATGTCCCCCCAAGACGCTAGTGTCGAATCACTACAAAGCGCAGCACTTCAGTGCGTGCGGACAAATCTAGATAAACAGCTGGCCTTTCAAACGAAGGATGGTGCCTTCACGCGAGGCGGCGGTGATCGCAGAGATCAAGAAGTTCGAATCGACTACATACAGCACAATATTTCTGCTTTTTTGCACTTCTCTCAGCTCTAGGCCAGTCAGAGCGGGCTCTATTTATTAGAGTGATGTTTATCTAATCAATATTGGCTTGGAGGCTCACACCTCTGAAAAGATGCTTAGGTAAAATCCTTGCCTTTCACGGGCACCCGTCCAAATGCAGCCCCTTTACTTTCTAAAATTTTTGAACAGTGGCCGCTAAAATTTCAAACAAAAAAAAGCCACCCGAAGGTGGCTTTCCCATGACCGCTTTTTCAGAACTCGTAGCCCACTGTCAGGCCGAACTGCTGACGAGGGGCTAACTCTGCCCAAGTGAAAGAGCCTGTGGTGTACCGCCGCTGTACGCGGTTTCCATCTTCAAGTACGTCAGTGCCGTAAACCATAATCTTAAAGGTGCCGGATGACGTATCCATCAGGTACGTTGCAGATAAATCCAACGATTCCCAAGAGTCTATGGTGACCTTAGGGAAAGTCGCCGGATCATAAAGTGCCCAAGGAGTTTGCGTATACACTTCGTCTTGGAAGCTAAAATTAGCTGACAAGATTAGCTCGCCACCAAACAGATTTGATGTGTGATCTGCACCAAGGCTCACGGTCAGCTCGGGAGCATAGAGCAGGTTAGCCTTGTCAGAAATATCAACCCCATTGTAGTCGTAGGTATCAAATTCACCGTCCAGTGTACCTATGGCTGCGCGCAGACTGAGTGCCGAAGTTGGCATCCAGATACCCTCAAATTCAATACCGGCTAGACTCACCTCACCAGCGTTCTGAATAAATGAGCAGGTAATGCCAGCCGCGTCTTCCTCAGCACCACCTTTACCACACTCGGGAACACTCGCTGGCGTAATAACAGGCAATTGCATGTCAGTGTATTCAGCGTTGTACAGCGTCAAGTTCAGCTGAGTATTGTCTGTTGGGTTGGTTCGGAGACCTAACTCAAAACTCGCCACTTCTTCTGAGTCATAAGGCTCAAGCTCAGAAGGCACTGAGCCGCGGTTGAAGAATCCACCACTTCGGAAACCTGTGGAGAAAGAGGCGTAAGCCATGCCGAAAGACAAATCACGCGCAAGCACTATACGGTAGCTCAAGTTATCATCTGAAAACGAGGGATTTCCGCTATTTAGCAGTACGCCTGGATCGGTATTTCCAGCCAGTCGATCAGCATCGCCGACGACAGGAGGCCATGAGAAGGAATTCATTTCCTTATCTTCGTCGGTGTAGCGAGCGCCCACCGTCAATGACCAAAGCTCATTGAAATCATAGGTCATCTCACCATAGACAGCCATTGCCTCGGCGTTGTGATTTACAGTGAAGGGCTGAATGGGGCCTGAAGTAATGAATGAGTCGGCTTCCATGTAGTACAGACCGGCTACGTAATTCAGCGGGCCGCTGGAATCAGAGCTCAATTGAAGTTCATGTGAGGTCTGTTTGAACTCTTGATCTCTATTGACCGGGAAGAAAACCGTTGCAGAGCCCCAAGAAGACTCATGCACTTCCTCATCGTAGTCCATGATACCCATGGTGTACTTGATTTGATGGCCTGACCAATCGTGGGTAATGTTCAACGTCGTGTTGTTACCCTCCATATACGCTTCGAGTGGATTCAATTGAGGTGAAGTCTTCCAATCGTCTGCTTGAGACGCTAGGTAGCCTGTCAACGGCTCTGGGAAAGGGCCCACCATGAGGTTGTCCGGAGCAATCGTTTGATGGTCATAATCGTCGTAAGTCAACTGGAAACTTGTGTTGTCTGTCAGGTCATAACGCACTGTTATTGACGCTGTCGTTGAGTCTCTGAAATCTCTACGGTCATTAAGTGTCGTGTTGAAAACGTGTGACTCAGACTCAATTTTCTTGAGCGCGACTTTAATGCCCCCTCTCTCACCAAGTGGCGCGTTAATAACCGCCTTCAAATCTGTCATGGCTTGGTCGCCAAAAGTTCCCTCGAGCTTAGCGCCCCATTTGCCAGTGGGCGTTGTACGCTTTACGTTGATGACTCCACCAATAGTATTTCGCCCAAACAGAGTACCTTGAGGGCCTCGTAATACCTCTACTGATTCGACATCGTACATATCGAACACGGCACCCGAGTTCGATGCCATGAACACCCCGTCTACCGCAACGCCTACAGTGGGCTCTAAGGATTTCTCAATATCATCAAAACCGATGCCGCGGATCGTTGCACTGAGTGACTCCGAACCGATATACGTTTGATGCAGCTCAACGTTTGGAACCATCTTGTCAATATCTGTAGTTCGCTGAATGCTCCCGCGCTCTAATTGCGATGGAGTAAGTGCAGTCACCGCCACCGGAACGTCTTGGAGAGATTCTTGGCGCTTTCTCGCCGTTACCACCACCTCTTCAATGAGGCTTACCGATTCTTGTCCAAGGGATACCTGAGGTAACCCACCAAACAC
>ENA-OQVM01002442-OQVM01002442.1-marine-metagenome-genome-assembly--contig:-NODE-2442-length-21715-cov-7.538174_pt1 | contig 21715 bp, 16 predicted proteins | sample MGYA00237776_ERZ505498 | MGnify/ENA primary metagenome ERZ505498 (study PRJEB26159, sample SAMN06265151) | marine metagenome | isolation source: Helgoland LTER site | place: Germany:Helgoland, sampling... | reverse complement strand
ATGGTGACTGGTATGTTTCAAATGGTGGACAGTTTTCGCTATACGATCGAGGAATGGTTCGATATTCGTTTTCAGGCAGAACTCTACATCTCGGAACGGGGAGTTACGGGTGCGGGAACGATCAACGGTATCGATCCAACCATCATGGAAGAGCTTGTCCAGGACGAAACGATTGCCTATGCGGATGTGGTTTATATCTCCTATGCGAAACCAAAGGAGGGAATTACTATTTTATCCGGAGTGGATATGAAGGCATGGACCACTTCAATTAAACAACTTTGGTACAAACCACCCGGCTCATTCATTGCCGAAGAGGGAGCAGAGCCTGCTTTAATTAGTGAGACTTTTGCACGGCGGTTTGATTTGATTAATGGAGGGTCGACTTTTCTGTATACGCCGTCCGGTCGAAAGAAAATTTCTCCGGTTGGTATATTTTCGGATTATGGAAATGAGTTTGGCACCGCCGCAGTCGATATAAAAACCTGGAAGTCATGGACTCAATCCGAAAGACCCATCAATGTAAGCCTGTACTTAAAAGAGGGAACCGATGTGAACGAGGTTCGTGATCGCCTGCGCCTCGCTTTCCCAGGCTTAGATGTTCGCAATGGTAAAGAATTAAGGGATGTGGCCTTGGGTATTTTTGAACAGACCTTTAAAGCGACATCCGCACTCAATATTATCGGATTGGTGGTTGCCTTTGCCGGACTGTTACTCGGTCTTTTTTCGATCTTTGATGAATCCGCCCGTACTTGGCTTACTCTGCGTCACCTTGGCTTTTCCAATCGTCAGTTTTTGCTTTCTGCAGGATTAGAAGGTGCGGGAATCGGATTGGCTGCCTGGGTAAGTGGTTCCCTGATCGGATTGGTTCTTGGTTGGTTGTTGGTCAAAGTGATCAATGTACAGTCGTTTGGATGGACTCTCCTCTGGCATGTCCCTTACACCGATTTTCTCATCTTTGGGATCCTGTTGGTTCTGACTGGTTTTCTCTCGGGTTGCCTAGCATCTGCTTATTGGAATTTTAAACGCAAATGAAGTTTTTCTTACTTTTCTTTCTTATTTCTCCGTTCCTTTTATTGGCTGAATGGATTGAACCCCCCGTCCGCTCCTCTAAAGGGTATCGCGTGCCTACTCCCGATTATGTGCCCGTTCTTCCACGGGATCATGGTTCCCATCCCGAGCATGGTATTGAATGGTGGTATTGGGTCGGACATTTAAATACGGTTGATTCGAAAAAACATTTCGGATTCCAATCCACGATCTTTCGCCTGGCAGGCGATTCCAAGAAGTCCGGGCAGTCTTCGAATGCTCACTTTGGTAATCAAAATCTTTTTTTGCTCCACAGTGCGCTTAGCGATTTAGAAGAGGGGAAATATCTTCATCACGAACGAGTAGTACGAGAGGGTTGGCAGGCAAGTGCTTCACGGGAAACTCTTCAATTAAATGTGGGCGGAATAAAGGTGAGTCTTCTTGAAGACGGAATGGGACACGAAATCATTACTCGTTACCCCGGGGGAGGAAAGCTTGAACTCACTCTTCATCCGACAAAGCCATTAGTATCCTTCGGAGATCGTGGGTTGAGTCGAAAAGGGTCTGATCCAGCCTCGGTCAGTTGGTACTGGTCCTACACCCGTCTCCAGGCAACGGGCACACTTCATCAGAATGGCGTCGAGATTCCAGTCGAAGGAACTGCTTGGATGGATCACGAAATTTCATCCAGTCAACTGGGGGAAGATTTAGCCGGGTGGGATTGGACTTGTATGCAGTTGGACGATGGGACCGAGCTAAAAGCCTATCGTTTACGGAAAAAAGACGGGGGCAGTGATCCGTGGTCAGCAGTTTACTGGATTGATCAGGAGGGAAAGACGGAAAGGGTGTATGAGAAAAACTTTTCCTGGGAAACCCTTGATACATGGACCAGTCCAAAAACGGGACTCCAATATCCCACCACAGTCGAGGTCTCAGTAATTCATCCCACCAAGGGGCAGGAAGTGTATCGCTTACGCCCCTTACTCGATCAGCAGGAATTTACGGGCAACCGATCGGATAATGCATATTGGGAAGGTGCCTGTGAGGTCCTGAATGAAAAAGGGAAACGGATTGGCAGCGCTTACCTCGAGCTCGCTGGTTATGGAGGAGGACTGGGTGCCCGCCTCAATTAAATTGTAAAGGCCATATGCTCCACACAATATAACGAATTAATAACGAGCATACTTGACAGTACACTTACCCCGTGGTCAGAATTCTCTGATGTTCAATTTTTTATGGTATATGTTCACCCTCTATTAAAAAGAGGTTCATGGTAGTTTCAGTTTATGGAATACATTCTTAGTCCTCGCCTTCGGTATTGGAACAAAAGATATTCTTCGAGTATTTAATTATGCCACAACACCAAGACAGCTTTGAGGAGGCCCGAGCAAGTTCAGGCATACAATTCACTGAGTTTAATGGTGAAGGAATCCCCTTCATTCTACGCTTAAAAGAACTGCGGAAAACGGCGAAGAATTGGAAGGAGTTCAGCAGCGATAACCCATTTCAGGTGGTTCCTCATTCAGAGGAGGGACTTCGTTCGATGCGCCAAATTCCGATCGAGATGGATCCACCCCAGCATACCGATTTTCGTGCGCTGGTGGAGCCGTTCTTTATTCGTCCGACTCATGCAGACTATATCGAGGATATGGCAAAGATGGTCACATCAATGGTCGCGAATATAATCGATGTGGGGGAAGTGGAAGCCGTTAACCAATTTGCCCTGCCCCTGCAATGCCGTGCATTAGCCAGATTATTAAAGGTTCCTGATTCAGAAGCAGACAAATGGATGGAGTGGGGGATGCATGCACTGACGGAAGGAAGCGGACTTGAGGACTACACTGCAGAACAATTTGCCCGAGCCGAACGGGAGCCGGGAGATGATTTTTTTAGTATGCTTAACCACGCGGAGATGAATGGAGAAAAGTTAAGTTTTACAGAAAAACAGGGGATCGCCAATGTCACTTTTGCCGGTGGCAAAGATACCGTAATTAATGTGGTCAGTAGCATCATTGTCTACCTTGCCGAACATCCGGAAGCCCTTGGTTTTCTTGGAGAAGATGAGCGCTACATCATGACCGCCTGCGAGGAATTTGTTCGTTATGTAAGTCCGCTCACTGCGATTGCCCGAACCTGTCCGCATGCCGCCAGTGTGGCGGATCATGAGGTTCCGGCGGGGGGGCGGGTCGGACTGTGCTGGCCATCTGCAAATCGGGATGAGTCTGTATTTAAAGAACCCAATAAAGTGGTATTGGATCGTATGCCAAACCCGCACATTGGCTTCGGCTTTGGGATTCATAACTGCCTCGGTGCTCCGCAGGCCCGATTAATTATTCGTTGCCTGCTCAAGTCTTTGTGCAAACAGGTAAAAAGTATAAAGCTAATCTCTTTTGAACCCCGAATTGAAAAAGAAGAATCCTACACCCGTCAGGTTGGATATGATCGGGTTGTCGTGAAAATAAGTTAATTCTTAGATTCGGTTCGAGCGAAAAGGACCTTCTTTTAATTCACCCGCAGGATTCCCTGCATCGCCATCCAATGACCGGGAAAGGTGCAGATAAATGGATAATCCCCCGGTTTTTTCGGAGCCCGGAAATGAAGGGTATGTATTTTACCCGGTTCAATGACCGGGATGATATGTAACACTTCATTCAAATCCGGGGCATAGTTTTTCTCCCCGGCTTTAGGATCGCTGATCATTTTAAAAGAGGCCTCTCCCACTTTTTGGGTCGAGCCCGGTTCGATTATCACCAGGTTATGGGGCATGGCATCGACATTTTTTAATTTTAAAGCCAGTGCTTCATTGGGTTTTGCTTCAAGTAAAGTATTGGAATATTTCAGACCGCTTATGGTCTCGATACGAATCTCCCGTTCCCCTTCAATCGTATCACCGGTATAGTCTGGTTTCTTTTTCGAGTCCTGGTTTGCGACTCGAAGGGATACAAAGGACAGCTTATCTTTTCTTGGTTTTGCCAGTCCTTTTAATGAGTACGGTTTGTCCGGGAACATTGGTGAGCAAAACAGATCAGTTTTAAATTCCGTACCGTCGGCATCCTGTAAATGCATACGAATATGCAATTGCATAATTGGTTCAAGGTCGGGCATTTCCACGAAAATAGATGTTCCATTCTCCAGTAATTTTACGGATCGAATATCTACTCGGTCATGTCCAAGACTTTCCGGAACCTTAGCGGAAAATTCAGGGGAACCGTATCGCTTCGCATATTCATAATTCCAGGCATGAGAAAAGTAATTCTTTACCAAGGATGTTGAACGGGGATCGAGCTTGGTGGTGAAATCAATTCTCACACCGTTGCTATGAATCTTAAACCCCTTTGGTTTTCGAACTTTTCCCCCGGTGTATCGTACTCGGTGGAAACAACCGTCCTCAATGGAATAGTCTCCCCAACCATCCAGTCCGGCTACATAGAGTTGGCCATCCTTGGGATGAAAATCGCCACGCATCACTCCGGCCAAAAATTCTCCTTCCATTGGAACCACTGCTCCCTGTGGGCGAGAACCGGTAGCGTCCCGAAGGATTAAGTAGTAGGTTCCCGATCCGTAGCTCAGTCCAACATGAGAACCCTTAAAGGGTCCCCATTTCTCACTGGTTATCTCCTTCATTCCTCCGGTTGAATTATCAATCCCACGGGGAACATAGCAAAGGGGAGGGGATATACCCTTTCCACCTAATCCATACTCCTCTCCCTGATTGACCTCGATGATTGCCGAGGTCGGTGTCCAGGTTCCTTCCTGTGGTCCTGCCCAGAAGTAATCATCCGATCCTCCAACTGCCATGCAGTTACGAACTCCGGTGGCTACTTTTTTTGTCACCCGGTCCGGGCCCGTACGGAATACACTTGTCAATTGGATGAAGTGAAACGATTTGTCCTTCGTCCGGTGCAGTCCAAAGGTGTGAGTATGACTACGGTCAAACCCACCAAAGTCGTTGGCATATTTTTCGTAGTGGTCGACTTCTTCATCCCCATTGGTGTCGTGAAGAACAGAAATTTGCAGACGGTCCAGAACGAAGATTCCGTCCTCATCGACATGAATGCCAATGGGTTGGTTAAACCCAGTGGCATAGCGTTGCCAGGTAATATTTGTTAGATCATCTGAAATTCCTTTGACCAACCAAATATCCCCGGGGAGAGTCGCAACTAAGGCATTACCGTTGGGTAAAAAAGCCATACTGGTCAATTGCATCACAGTTTTATATGGATTGTTGTAGGGAACATTCAGAGTATCGACTACATAATTGGACCCGTTCGAATTACCCAGTTTCCCCGGTACTTTAAGGGTCTTATTCCATCGCTTTACGATTTTTCTTTCTGATTTTAGATGAGCGAGAACGGAATTTTCTTCCACCGGTTTTTTTTCCTTGGATATTCGAATGATTAACGAAGCACCTGAGGAGGCATTTTGGAAAATGAGTTCACCTTGTTTCCATTCTGCTTTTTCAATGCCATTTGATTCGACTACTTCCACCTTAATGGCCCCATCCATTACCTTGCAGGGAAGCGATAATTTTGTAACCGGGTTCAGGAGATCGATTCTTCGATAGAAAGAATTTTCTCCAGCCCATGGTTCGTCCTGGATTTTTGTATCTCCAATTTGATATTCGAATACCACCCGTTTTCCAAACCGGTGTAAGCCGAGATATTCTCCTCCTTTGGGCATTTCAGCTTTGGGAATAGTAAACCAGCTCTTTCCATCAATATTTGCACCGCGTGATGAACCCCAACGAAATGGTTGAAAATTTACCCATCCATCCTGCCAAACGGCACGGTAAGAAAGGGACTTTGTGTCAAAACAAGCGGACAGCATATGACCGGCACCTAGTTTTACACAGATTCCTTTTTCCACATTTAAACCTTTGCCCTTTACGACATGGGCAAAATGTTCACCGGTGTCTCCTTCATTCCAACGGCCGTCATTATGATTATTCTGATTATATTTCCCCCAGTGGCCATGCAGACCGGCATCCAGTCCAGGGTAGGAGGGCAGGATATCAGGGGTCTTATTCGGGTTCGCCATATAGTAATCCGCCTGCCTTTGGTAAAAATCGTAGACCCGGGCTTCATTTACCTTTTCTCCAGATAACTTATAATTCTCACGCCCACCCGCAGGATCGACATAAGGATGCTTGTTAGGTTTTGCTATATTGAGTTCACCTTTACAAATAATCTGTGTGGCGAAAAAAACGAGGAGAGCAGTAATGATTTTAGGTTTCACAATGACATTCTGTGTGGACTCAATGCTATCGCAACTTGATTCGGCACTTTGCCATGGTTGTTGACTATATATTCTTCAAATTTAATGGTAGTAAGTATCATGAAGTACATTCCCGCCCTCCTTGTTATCCTCCTTATCCCATGCCTTGTTCATTCCAAATCCTGGTATAAAGGCAATACCCATGTCCACACTACACTTTGTGGACATGCAGACACCACACCTGATGCGGTTGCCCAATGGTACCATGACCGGGGGTACAATTTCCTGATACTCAGTGAGCATAATAAATTTATCGATCCATCCACGGTTAAACTGAAGGGTGAAGTACGGGATGATTTCCTTCTCGTTCCTGGAGAGGAAGTAACCGGACCGGTTCACAGCACGGCGATGAATGTCTCCCGTTTGGTTCCCTGGGGATTTAAAGATAAGAACCGTTCGAAGGTAATTCAGAACCATGTCGATGAGACACGAAAAGCGGGTGGTGCGGTCATTCTTAATCACCCAAACTGGGGCAGGCCAATTCATACTCACGAAATTTCTCCGGTAAAAAATCTCTTTATGTTTGAACTCTACAATGCTCATCCAGGAGTTCACAGCTTTGGAAATGCTCATCGACCCAGTCTGGAAGTGTTGTGGGACGCCCTTCTCGAAAAGGGTATGACCATATATGGAGTGTCCTCTGATGATGCCCATAAACTAAAGAAATGGGGAGAGAAAGAAAACAATCCGGGTCGCGGTTGGGTCATGGTGCGTTCGAAAAAACTGAGTTCTGATTCTCTTACTGCAGCAATGCTTAAGGGAGACTTTTATTCCTCTTCGGGAGTAATGTTGGAAAAGTTAGAGCGTGGAGCCAATCATATCGAGTTATCTGTTAATGAAAAAGAAACTGCTTGTGAATTGGCTTCTGAATTTCTCTTTGGTCGTCCGGTCAGCAAAGGAGAACTGGGTACTTTTATCGAATTTATCGGTCCGGGAGGAAAAGTACATAAGACAGTTACTGGTTTGTCCGCATCTTATAAAACTAAAGAAGCTTATCTGCGGGCAAAAGTCACTCGCCGAGTAAAAAATAAGGACGGTTCCCTCCGCGAATACTACGCCTGGACTCAACCCGTTTTTACTGACGGTCGATAGTTCTTCACGTTCGCTCAAATTACCCTTCGGATTTTTTATCTGGAGGGTTTCATCTCTTAGTTGCAACCTAATCTAAGCAAAAGTAGGCTAAGTGTTATGAAATCATTTACTGTTGCCTGCTGCCTACTTCCTTTAGTTCATTTTTCTTTTGCGGAAAAGTGGTACAAAGGAAATACCCATGTTCACACAAAACTTTGTGGGCATGCCGATTCCACTCCCGAAGTGGTGGCTCAATGGTACCACGATCATGGCTATAATTTTCTCATTCTCAGTGAACATAATAAGTACATTGATCCTTCCACCGTAAAACTGGACGGGGAAATACGGGATGATTTTCTTCTTGTACCTGGGGAGGAAGTAACCGGTCCAGTTCATAGTACGGCGATGAATGTGTCTCGTCTGGTTCCCTGGGAATTTAAGGACAAAAACCGATCGAAGGTCGTCCAATGGCAGGTTAATGAAACGAAGAAAGCTGGAGGGATTACCATATTAAATCATCCCAATGCCCCCATTATTCGCCCCGCTGAGTTATATCCCGTGAAAGACCTTTATCTATTCGAGCTCTATAACGCTCACCCCATGACCAAAAATTTTGGCGATGCCCACCGTCCCTCCACTTCATCTCTTTGGAATGCGTTACTCGATAAAGGGATGACTATTTATGGAGTAGCGTCTGATGATAGCCATAAGTTTGCCAAGTGGGATGAAAAATATGATAACCCCGGTCGCGGTTGGGTTATGGTTCGCTCCAACGATCTCAGTTCGGATGCTATTACCCTGGCAATGAACCGGGGCGATTTCTACTCCTCCTCCGGCGTGATTCTGAAAAAAGTGATGGTTGCCAATAGTCGGATTGAGGTGGAAATCGATGAAGAGGAAACCGCACGGGAGCTTACTTCTCAATTCCTGTTTGGCCGGCCAGTGAAGAAAGGTAAGCCCGGTACTTTTATTGAATTTATTGGACCGGGCGGGGAAGTGGAAGAAACCGTTTCCGGAAACCAGGCTTCATACGAAGCCAAAAAGGACTACCTCCGCTGCATGATCACCCACCGGGTGAAAAAGGCCGACGGTTCCCTGCGGGAGTATTATGCCTGGACCCAACCTGTTTTTACCGACGGACGTTAAATTATTTTATAACCTGGTGTGTAGTTAGCATATAAAATAAGTGTATTGAAATTAATAAACCGTCGTGCTCTTCCAAGTTACAAGGGAGATGAGGAGGATCTTCGATTTCTGATCAGAAAAATGGAGATTCGTAAATTTAAAGAAATTCAGGACTGGATTGAGTGCCCGGTATGGGTTCAACGATCCGCGTTACCGAACAAAAATTCGCGAAAAATTAAAAAAGCTCAGCCAACTGGAGCAAGTCGGATTGCTCTGATTTTTGCCGCCATTACCTCAGTACTCAGTTGACATATTTTTGAAATATGGGACATAATTGATATTTCAAATTAACCCTCATTCCCTTACTTCAATGCATACTCGAATTATTGGTCTTTTTGTCTTTCTTTTAACAGCAACTTTTTTACATGCCGATCGGCTGGTTCTGGTCAGTGCCTCGTACGGTAAAAACATTCTCGCAATTACCGAGGCCAATGGCGATGTCATCTGGTCACATAAAACAGCGGGTCAAGCGAAAGGCCATGCCGGACATCACGATGTGCACATGTTATCCAATGGAAATATACTTTTTCATGAGACCTGGCAGGATGTGAAAGAAATCACCCTTGGTAAGAAAATAGTGATGGATTACGACTGTGCCACCGCCAACGGCAATACAGGTAAGGGGGTGAATGTACATGCTTTTTCCCGACTCGCTAACGGAGATACCCAGATTGTGGAGAGTGGAGTAGGGCGCGTGATCAATGTGGATCGTTCCGGAAAATTAAAACACTCTTTTAATCTTAAGCCAGGTGGCACTCAGAATTCCCGTTGGGCCCGAGCCACTCCTCAGGGTACTTTGCTCGTCTGTTCCGAGCAACCGGGTGTGGTTACGGAGTACGATAAAAATGGTAAAGTGGTCTGGGATTATTTAATCAAGACACGGGTGTATGGGGCCATGCGTTTAAAGAATGGAAATACCCTGATTGCATCGGGAAGTGGAAACAGTGTGGTTGAAGTGACCCCCGAAAAGAAAGTGGTCTGGGAAATTAAGGGCAAGGTACCGGGTACGAATATCGAGTTGAAATGGATGACCTGCCTCCAGGAAAGAGCGAATGGAAACTTTATCGTGGGTAACTGCCATGCCGGTCCAAACAATCCACAAATATTTGAAATCACCCGCGATAAAAAAGTAGTCTGGGAATTCAATGAATTTGAATTGGTAGGGAACGGCTTAGCCTGTTGGCAAGTGCTGGATGGCAAAAAAGCCAAGGCCCTTCGTAGCCAATTGGCTGTTCTCAGGTAACCTGATTTACATCATTATGTCACGCATGTGCGTGGAGTAAGTGCTGCTACTTTCAAATGATTTGAGGATTCCCTGTTTCGAATACTTTTTTCCGTTTAGGGTAAATTCAATCCAGAATTTGATCTGACTTTTGGGCACGTACGGGATCGGGGGTACAATTGGGCCGTCCTTGTTGTATCGACTGTTTCCCTGCATCCAGAAATTATAGTCGTAGTCCCATAGAATCTCAGTTTTATTCCCATCGTTCATTTGATATGAAAAGGAATGAATCGTAACCGATTCAACATGTGGGTTTTTCCCGTAGCCATCCTTATCCATAATAAAAACTTGGAAATTGAGTTTGCTGTAAGTTTCGCGTTCTTCCATCCAGCTTGTACTTCCCTGCTTTTTCTGTGGGTTAGAGGCAGGGTTCATGGATACTTGCAATTGATTGTCCAGATCAATCTCTTCGGTAAATGTCTCGTATCCACGAGTATGCATAGTGCCACAACCTGATATCAAAAACAGGGTGCTAAGGCTTAAAATGTGTAACTCAGTTTTCACCCCTCAAGAACTTTTAATTTGAGGAATTAAAAAATAATAATCAGTTATACATTGCCTTAAGGGGCGGTGCAAATTTGGTCAGGTTGATTCCTTTCACGGCCGCTTCATATTCTTCCATGGTGGGGATCCGTCCGAGGATTGCGGAAAGTACCACCACCGGAGTCGAGGCGAGTAAAGACTCTCCCTTTTTACGCTCAGAATCTTCCACCACCCGGCCTTGAAACAATCGGGTGGAAGTAGCCATCACGGTGTCTCCACGGGCTGCTTTTTCCTGATTGCCCATACAAAGATTACAACCGGGTCGTTCGAGGTACATCATATTTTCATACTCATCACGGGCTGTATTCTTCGGTGCATTATCGTCAAATACAAATCCGGAATATTTTTCCAACATATTCCAGTCACCCTCCTCCTTCAGTTCATCAATAATGTTATAGGTGGGGGCGGCGACCACGAGGGGAGCCTGAAATTCAACTTTTCCTTTTTCCTTTTCCAAATTCTTGAGCATTTGGGAAACAATTTTCAGGTCTCCCTTATGCACCATGCAGGAGCCCACAAATCCGAGGTCCACTTTCTTGGTACCCTGATAATAGGACACGGTACGAATGGTGTCATGAGTGTATCGTTTGGACACATCATCATTATTCACATCCGGATCCGCGATCATAGGTTCATTGATCTGATCCAGGTCGACTACAAATTCTTCAAAGTATTTCGCATTTTCATCGGGGGCAAGGGCTGGTTTTTCGCCTGATTGAATCTCTCCGATGCGCTTATTCGCAATATCGATCAGTCCCTGGAGTACCTGTCCTTCATTATCCATTCCCTTATCAATCATCACCTGGATTCGCTTCTTTGCAATCTCGAGGGATTCAATCAGAGTATCATCCTGAGAAATGCAGATCGATGCTTTTGCCTTCATTTCTGCGGTCCAGTCCGTAAAAGTAAATGCCTGGTCAGAGGGCAGGGTGCCAATATGCACCTCGATGATTCTTCCCTGGAATACATTATCTCCAAATTCCTTTAACATCTGGGACTGGGTTGCATGAACCACATCACGAAAGTCCACATGGTCCTTTAGGTCTCCCTTAAAGGTTACCTTAACCGATTCAGGTATTGGCATGGTCGCCTCGCCTGTGGCCAATGCAAGAGCAACCGTTCCGGAGTCAGCTCCAAAAGCCACGCCTTTAGACATACGGGTGTGAGAGTCTCCACCAATGATGATCGACCAGTCGTCCACGGTCAGGTCATTCAATACCTTATGGATTACATCAGTCATTGCATGGTATTTCCCCTTGGGATCGCGTGCGGTGATCAGTCCAAAGTCATGCATGAAATTCATCAACTTGGGAATGTTGGTCTGTGCCTTCTTATCCCAGACCGATGCGGTGTGGCAACCCGACTGGTAGGCCCCGTCGACGGTGGGGGAAATAATCGTGGCCGCCATCGCTTCCAATTCCTGGGAGGTCATTAAACCGGTGGTATCCTGGGATCCGACAATATTTACATTTACCCGCACATCGGAACCGGCATGTAAAATTGATCCCTCTTTCACCCCGACCATATTCTTATTAAAGATTTTTTCCACCGCAGTGAGACCCTGTCCCTCATACGAGATTTCTCGGGCCGCGGCAAATACAGGCTTTAATTCCTGTCCTAAAATTGTGGCGGCAATACTCTGTAATTTCTTACCAAATACAATCGCGTAGGATCCACCCGCTTTTATGAATTCAACCTTCTGTGGAGTGAGGGCAGGGGAGATATCCGCCAACTCGGTGTCCCCCTCATAGAGTTTCTTCTCCTTGGTATTGATCGTCAGAACCTTTCCGGTTTCCACCGAGTATGTCTGTTCCAAAACCGGATCTCCATTCCCATCGAGCACGGTATTTCCATCCGCATCCAATTTCTTAATCCAGTTATTTAAATCGATTCCGATTCCCCCGGTCACACTCACTGTGGTTAAAAAGATCGGGGAAATTCCATTGGTACCAGCAACAATCGGTGCGAAGTTTACAAACGGCACATACTTACTTGCCTGCATGCCCGTCCATAAAGCCACATTATTCACCCCGGACATTCTTGAAGAACCCACGCCCATCGTACCCTTCTCTGCGATCAGCATTACTCGCTTGTCTGGATGCTCTTCCTTGAGTGCGGTAATTTCTTCCTGGGCAGATTCTGAAATCAGGCATTTTCCGTGCAGTTCACGATCAGAACGCGAATGGGCCTGTTTTCCTGGAGAAAGTAAATCCGTAGATATATCTCCCTCTCCGGCAATGTATGTCACCACTTTGATTTCTTCATCCACCTCCGGAAGATTGGTAAAGAATTCCGCATTGGCATAACTCTCCAATACATTCTTGGCAATTGAGTTGCCCGCTTTGTATGCCTCCTCCAGACGACCAGTATCCGCCTCATAAAGGAAGACCTGAGTTTTTAAAACTTCAGCAGCCTGCCCGGCAATCGATTCATCATCTCCCAAAGCCAAATCGAGCAAGACTCTTACCGATGGTCCGCCCTTCATGTGGGATAATAATTCAAAGGCAAAAGTCGGGGTAATCTCTTCTACTATGGATTCACCTAAAATGATCTCCTTTAAAAAAGCCGCTTTTCCTTCAGCCGCACTGGTTGTGCCTGGCAAAGTATTATAGATAAAAAAGTTGAGAGACTCTTTTCTGTGCTCATGTGCACTGTCCTTAATTTGAGCGATTATTTCCGCAGTCAATTCACTTCCATCAATTGGCTTAGGACTCAGTCCCTGAGTTTTTCTTTCTTCGATCTCGGTGAGGTATTCTTGATAGGTATTCATAGGTGGCAGAGTAAATAATTGAAGCGTAATTCTTTAAATGAAAGTTTGTTATTTCTTAATTATTTATAGTTAATTATTTCTCCGAATACGAAACAATTTATAAATTTGTATATTTGCATCGTTAAAAAAAGGTAAAATCTAATATTAAAACTTTTCTATCAAAGAAATAAATTCAGAAATCGGTAATGCAGTAAAATATTTATTCATAGGGAAACCTTCTCCTTTAGGTGTAACAATAAATCCACGTTTTGCTTCTGTAGTCTCAAAACTTTCCATCATGGCAGGCGTTACTTTTGGTGAAAGGGATCTTTTAATTTCAACTGCAATAATATCTTTACCCGGTAGTTCAATAATTAAATCAAGTTCTGCACCTGCATGGGTTCGATAATGGAAAGACTTAGCATGTTCCGGTAAACTATTGATTATTTGTTCAATGCAAAACCCTTCCCATGAAGCACCGCACAATGGATTACCCAAAACATCTTCCACTGATTTTAGGTTGGTAAGTGCATGTAGGATTCCCGTGTCTCGCCAAAAAAATTTAGGTGCCTTTACCAGTCTTTTGCCCATATTTTTTGCCCATGGATGTAGTGTGCGTGTTAAATATAATCCTTCGAGTAATTCGATATATTTTCGAACAGTTTTTGCATCAATTCCTAAAGATCTGCTTAAACTTGCATAGTTTAAAATTCCTCCATGTTGATATGCCAGCATCGAGCATAATCTCCGTAACTCAATCGGTGTTGATTTTGTTAGCCCTAAATTTGGAATGAACCGCTCAACATAACTGGTAAAAAAATCATTTCTCCATTGAATAGAAATACTAAGATCCTCGGCAAGAAAACTATCTGGATATCCACCTCTTAGCCAAAGTTGATTGATTTCATTTTCTTTATTCTTGATCTCTTTTAGGTTCAACGGATTGAGCTCCAGATAACTAATTCTCCCCGCTAAAGTCTCGGAACTTTTTTGTAAAAGCTCGGGTGAAGCGGAACCTAAAAGTAAAAAATGACCTGCTTTTTCTCCTTTTTGTCTCCTTTGATCCACTAAACTTCGAAGCACTGGAAATAATTCCGGCATGGTTTGTACTTCATCCAAAATCACTAATTCATTTTCGCAAGACGAAAGATAGAGTTCAGGATCGTTTAATTTTGCTCGGTCAGAAGGAAGTTCCAAATCCAAATATCTGTTCTTTTTCCTTAATTTTAAGCCCTTCGCCATTGTTGTTTTTCCTACCTGCCTTGATCCTAATAAGGCAACAACTGGAACTGTATCGATTCTTTTATGTAAGATATCTTTGAGAGATCTTTTTATCATTTGCATTGAAGATAAGGAATGTAGTCCCGATTTTCAAGGCAAAACATACCGTAATCAATTTTCTTTGTATTTATTGTTTTTCCAACGACGAGACAGACCGTTCCTTTTGCGATTTACGGAAACTCCAATTTACTAGATGATCCAAGAATGACTATTACTATGCCACTCGCTTTAGAAATCCTCTCCATCCTGGTATTTGGTTCCATCATTTTTGTATGGGGCATACGCTACAACAACATAAAGGATGAATTTAAACTCTTTAAATTACCCAACTGGTTACGCGACCTAGTCGGCATATTTAAATTCTCCTTCGCGATCATGTTATTTAACGAAAACCTTGAAGTCGTGCGCCTCGGAGCCCTCGGAATTGCCGTTCTCATGATTGCCGCCCTCCTCACCCATGTTCGCTTAAAAAGTGACGCATCGCGTATGCTTCCGTCCTTTTCCCTTCTCTGTGCCTGCATCGCCATTGCTTACATGTGCACCCAATTGTTGCTCCCTGCCTAATTGTCTGATGGCCTATCTGCAAGAATCACTCCAGATCTTGCTTTTTTTGATCTTCGCATTGGGCGGAGCTTATCGATTTTTTCAACCTATCGATGTCCTCGCCAAGCGCATGCTCTGGGTTAATTACTTCAAACCTATCACCGTACGCACGATTGCCGTCATTGAAGTACTCTGTGGCACGGGTATGCTCCTCGCTCTCCTCCTTTCCAACTCCACTATCCCCTTCCTCCTATACTCCGGATGCCTACTCATGCTCACCATGCTCGGTGCCGCAATTACCCATGTTATCATTGGGGATTATAAGCAAATTATTGGGAATATGTTTATTCTGTTAATTATTTATCAAGTAACTTTTCCTGTTTTTTAGGAGTTACTATTCGATGTTTGAATTTTGTAGCTTTTTTTAAAATTTGAATTATTTTTAACCGAATGAATTACTTCTATTGGTTTGCACTCATTTTTCATGCATTATTATGTTCATTACAAGCAGACGAATGGATCACGAAGATAACCACGGAGGAAGGTAATTTTACGTTCGGAGGTCCTTTACTGGAGGAAGAAGAAAACCTTCTCGGTAAATGGAAAGGGGAAAATGAAGAAGGAGATAAATGGGAAATTTTTCGCCGACCCAACCATGTGTTTTCAATCCAAGTAACTTGGGTCGAAGAAGGAGAAAAGGGTTCCTTTTTTGGGCATGGTCTGTGGGCCGTCCAAAATTCTGTTTTTCTTTATGCGGACATTTTAGAGTCTGACATCGAAACAGATTCGGATTGGCCAATTGAAGTGAAAAACCGGATCCCCACCGAAGATATCTGGGTGGCCGAGGAAAAAATGAAATTATCAAGCAAAGAAAAAATAATTACTAATTCGGAGGATATTGGGGATAGCAACGAGACAAAAGTGACTTCCTTTGAAATGCCACAAATGCGTCAATTTAATAAAGCGGACCCACTAAAAGAAGCCCAATTATTTGACCAAATACAATTAGCCAGCATTCTGAATGTTGAGGACATTATAAAATTCCTTACGGACCCATCTTATTCAATGGATAAAAAAATAGTCGGAAAATGGAGAACTACTGATAACGATCCTGAATGCGACTCAAATAAGATTTCAGAATTTATTCGTCGTGCGGACGGGTCTACGACCGCCGTTTACAATTCTGAAGAAGATACTGAACCGCCAATGACTCATGGACTTTGTACAATTCGCAATGGTAAGTATTATGGAGTTGATTTGATTGATGAGCAGGAAATTTTTTCTTTTGATGAAATTTTTTTATGGGGTGAAGAAATTGTGAAATCCAGTCCAGATGAATTTGCAACTCAATGGATAGACCCAGAAAGAAAAGTGCTCAAATTTTTACCTATGGTTATCACAGTGACTGATAAAAGAATTGCTCAGTTTGAATCCAAAAAACTTGAGAAAGAATACAAGGAGAATGCTTACGAACTCGAATTCATACTCAAAAGTGTCAAGTAAGTCTATTCAAGGTTAAAAAAAATATACTTTCCCTTTTATCCGATTTAAAGAATTCGAACGAATTAGCCTAACGTTGTGCTTGTGACCGACGGGGTTGGTGGATGTTATAGGTACGATGTTGCCAATATCTTCCAGAGTATCCATTCCCTTGCAGGAGATTCAATTGCAGGCCGTTCGTTCACAGGGAGCCGGTGGGCAGAATGTAAACAAGGTTTCGACTGCGGTTCATTTATTCTTTGATATCCGGGCATCTTCTTTACCTGAGGTTTATAAGGAGCGTTTATTGAATAAGAAAGACCGTCGGATCAGCCCGGGGGGCATCGTGATTATCAAGTCTCAGGAAGCACGCACTCAGGAGACCAACCGGGAAAAAGCCCTGAATCGATTGAAGGAATTGATCAAGGAAGTGATGCAGGTTCGCAAGTCCCGGCGGGCAACTGCTCCAACACGGGGATCCAAAGAACGCCGTCTACAGGCCAAAGATACTCGTTCGAAAACCAAAAAATTTAGACGTCGTCCCGGTATGGATGATTAGAGAGAAAGAAAAATAATGAAATTAGATGCATACGAAAAAGAACTTTTGAAATTAGATGAGTCGGAAAAAATCTCACTAGGTCAGAACGACTCCATTGAAAAAGAGACCCTCATCGCGGTCGCCCGTGAAACCTTACAAAAAGATAAACGAATCAAAATTCGTATGTCTGGTCGTGATCTTCTCTCCCTTAAGCCCATGCAAATCGAGGATGCACCGTCAAAGTATTCCCGTGAGGAAAAATAGTCACACATCTCTTTTGCAACTTCAATCTACCCCGTCAAATTAGCCTTTTATCCTTTACTATAAATTCTTACTAAATCTTCCCTCTTCTGAATGTATTAAGTTTTTGGATAAATGTGTTTCTGACAGTTGGAAATTAGTTGGCTGAAGTTATTGCTTTTAATTTCATTATGAACTCTCTCCAAGAAGTAGTGTACGATAATTTTCATGAATAAACAGTATGGTACGGCCCACTTTTTCTTCAATTAGAACCCCTTCTTCTACTAGTTTTTTCAAATACAAAGATGCGGACTGCCGCTTGGCAATTCCCGCATTCACCAGATCCGCTATCTGACAATACGGTTGCTCGAAAAGCACATCGAGTAATTCACTTGAGTAAATTTTCGGTATGTTCCTCTTTAATTTATCTTTGACTTGCTCCCGGTATGCACGGATCTCACGAATCTTTTGATTGGTCCACTGTGCAGATTCCTCCACCACTTCGAGCATGAACAAAATCCACGACTCCCAATTTTGCTCAAATGTGACTGCACGCAAGCGTTCGTAGTAGTCCGCTTTCCTACGGATAATTCCGCGACTGTGATAAAGAATAGGGGAGGAGAGCAAACCTGCCTGTACCAAGTAAAGGAGATTGAGTATCCGACCAGTTCGCCCATTCCCATCTGCGAACGGATGAATGGCTTCAAATTGGTAATGAGCCACCGCCATCACCACCAAGGGATCCAAATCCGTTGGTTCATTGAGGAAACGCTCCCAGTTTGCCAGTTTTGCCCGAATCAAGGATTCTCCTTGTGGTGGAGTATAAACTACATCTCCCGTGGTTGCATTACCCAAGGCCGTACCAGGCTCTTTTCTAACTGCCATTGTACGCGACTTGATCATCGAGCATACCAGCTCCGCCGTAACGGTGGATAATGGACGATCGTCTAAACTTTGGTAACCCTTGTACAGGGCAGCCCGATAATCTAAAGCCTCCCGGGTCGCTGCATCGGGAGACTGTTCCAACAGTGAACTTCGGAAAAGCTTGTCGGTAGTGGTAACAATATTTTCGATTTCCGAACTCGCCTGTGCTTCAAGTAAGGGTAGCACATTGATCAACAATGTCTTGTTAGGTAGAAAATCTCCTGCTTGTTCTAGTTCTGTCAATTGTGTCCTTGACCGTATGCATTGTTTAAGCACCGGCACAGTTTCTAATTCCCGCTTCGGTGGTAGAGGCGGAAGATTGTTAAAGGGAATCTTGGGGTTGCAGGACATGTCGATAAATATCAATTTTATAAACCTATCTCCAATTTATGTCGACGCCATCGACAGGTCAAGCCGTATATGTCGATAGAATCTAATTTTATCGACATATTGAAGTTAGGGCATCCTTTTCTAATTCCCTTCGATTTGTAATATTATTAATTTGAAAACCATTAAGTGATACTTTATGGTTTATGAATGAAAGTGGAACGACTTACGGAAATAAAGAAGTTGCTTGATCGGGCAGGGGAAATGCCAGAAGAACTTGCCCAAAACCTCCACCAATGGTTCCGGGTTGAACTTACTTACACCAGTAACGCCCTCGAAGGAAACACCCTTACCCGCAGGGAGACTGCAATGGTGGTGGAAAAAGGAATCACCGTGGGCGGGAAAAGCCTGGTCGAGCACTTGGAGGCTATCAACCATGCACAAGCTTTTGATTGGATCGCGGAAAAGGCCCGCAAGCCACTCAAGCATTTTAAAGAAAACGATCTTCTTTCCCTGCATAAAATGATCCTCGCTGGCATAGATAATCACAATGCAGGCTTTTATCGGAATGTTCCTGTTCGCCTTTCTGGTTCGCGTACAGTTTTCCCGAATCCCCGAAAAGTGCCGGATTTAATGTCCGCTTTTCATAAGTGGCTCCAATCCAAAAAGAAGATTCACCCAGTGGATCTTGCCGCAGAAGCTCATTATCGCCTGGTTACTATTCACCCCTTTATTGACGGCAATGGCCGAACCGCACGCCTGCTCATGAATCTCATTCTTATGTGCCATGGTTATCCGCCTGCGATCATTCGTAAAAACGAACGGGGTAAATATTTGGATGCTTTGGAAAAAGCACAGACCGGTGGTTCACAGGATGATTATTTGCAACTGATTTATCGTGCAGTCGATCGCTCCCTTGCTATTTATGTGGAAGCCACCTCAGGAGAAGGCGATTTCGTGTCCGAGCCAGATGACTCCCTACTCCGTATTGGTCAACTGGCCAAGCAAACGGAAATAAATGTCAGCACAATTCGTTTCTGGCTTACCTCTGGACTGCTCGAAGTTTCAGAAACCACACCCAGTGGTTACCAACTTTTTTCAGCCTCGATGGTTGTACGGATTGAAGAGATTAAATCCCTCAAAGAACAACGGTTTACCCTTCAGGAAATCAAATCCAAGCTCTTCGGTATGTCGCAAGTGGCAGAAGATATCATGAACCGCTACCAGTCCACATTTGAAAAGTTAGCCGACTAAAAAACTATAATTCCACTCATCTCAATTCTTTCTTCTTTAATGCTCGCCACTTGGGCGATTTCAGCATCTATAGATGCGCATGGTAGATGTGGATATACAACCCGGCCAGCGCTGGGTAAGTGATGCCGAGCCCGAGCTTGGGCTTGGAGTGGTCATGAGTGCGGGCAGTGGACGGGTTTCCATTCTCTTTCCTGCGGTCGATGACCGTCGCGAATATGCTCTCGATTCCGCACCCGTCCGCCGGGTCGCCTTTGAAGAGGGAGACAATATAAAGACTCACGATGGACAATCCGGTTCCATTGAAGCGGTTAAGGAAGAGGGTGGCTTCTTACATTACCAGGTAAAAGGGGAGTGGGTCCCGGAAGCCATCTTGGCGGATACCATTAGTTTTTCCAATCCTCTCGATCGCCTCATGGGCAGACAATTCGATGAGCCCCACTTATTTAATGTTCGAAAAGAAGCCCTAAATTGGCAGGCCAAAATTCGCAAAGCCCCCAACCGTGGATTCACCGGTGGACGGATCGATCTCATCGAACACCAGCTCTACCTCGCCCAGGAAGTAACCAGTCGTCTGCAACCACGCGTCCTCCTCGCCGATGAAGTCGGATTGGGAAAAACCATCGAGGCCTGCCTCATTCTTCACCGCTTGTATTTGACCGGCCGGGCCGAACGGGCCCTGATCATTTTGCCCGAGTCTTTAATGCACCAATGGTTTATTGAACTACTCCGCCGGTTCAACTTGGTTGCCAGCCTGTTCGATGAAGAACGCTGCCAGGCCATCGAAAGCGCCGATCCGGAAATGAACCCCTTTCTTGATAGCCAGATCGTCTGCGTAAGCCTTGATTATCTCACCCGTTCTATGGAACGCTACACCCAGGTACTCGATGCAGAGTGGGACCTCTTAATTGTCGACGAAGCCCACCACCTCGAATGGACACCCGAACTTGCCAGCACCGCATACCAAATGGTGGAAGGTCTGGCAGAGAAGATTCCTGCCGTATTACTCCTTACCGCCACTCCTCAACAACTCGGTCCAGAAGGACACTTTGCCCGCCTCCGTCTGCTCGATCCTGCCCGCTATAACAACTTGGAAACTTTTATCGAAGAGAGCGATCACTACCAGGAAATGGCCGAACTCGTCGACCGGATCGATGGCAAAGAGGAACTCACATCCACCGATTGGGAGATGATCCAAAAGAGCTCATCTCATCTTCATGACCAGTACTCCGGAAAAAAATCTCTCACCTCGGCCGAGCGTGCCAAGCTTACCGAAAACATCATCGATAGTTTTGGCCCCGGTCGTGTCATGTTTCGCAATACCCGGAAAGCCCTCAAGGGCTTCCCCAAGCGCCAGCCTGTGATCCATCCGCTTGATTCGGACTCGGAGGAAAACTCTGCATTCGATCAAAAAATCCAATGGTTGATTTCCTGGTTAGCCGATAACGAAAAGGAAAAAGTTCTGCTTATCTGTAAGACCAAGGCAATGGTCGAAGAAATTTACGAAGCCGTTCAGAAACAGGTTAATCTAAACCTCAGCCAATTTCATGAAGGATTAAACCTGATCCAACGCGATCGTCAGGCCGCTTACTTTGCCGACCCCAAAGGTGCCCGTGTCCTACTCTGCTCGGAGATTGGAAGTGAAGGGCGTAACTTCCAATTTGCCCATCACCTCATCCTTTGGGACCTCCCCGAAAACCCCGAACTCTTGGAACAACGCATTGGCCGGCTCGACCGAATTGGCCAGACCGATACCATCCACATTCATCTTCCCTACATTCAAAATTCGGCTGAAGAAGTGTGGGTCCAGTTTTATAACAAGGGAGTCGGCATCTTTGAACAACCTGTCCCCACGGCTTTGATTATCGCAGAAACCTTTGGGGGAGAACTTGAAAAGTTGAGTAATGAATTTGATGCCGATGCTCTCCAGTCCCTCTTGACTAATGTAATCGATGCACGAGAAGACCTCGGTGAAAAACTGGAAAATGGCTACCTTCGCCTG
>ENA-OQVM01002438-OQVM01002438.1-marine-metagenome-genome-assembly--contig:-NODE-2438-length-21734-cov-7.641086_pt1 | contig 21734 bp, 21 predicted proteins | sample MGYA00237776_ERZ505498 | MGnify/ENA primary metagenome ERZ505498 (study PRJEB26159, sample SAMN06265151) | marine metagenome | isolation source: Helgoland LTER site | place: Germany:Helgoland, sampling... | reverse complement strand
TCAATAAAGCGATCACATAAATGGGATCCTAAAAATCCTGCAGCTCCTGTGATTAGTATGGTTTTGGGCATAAAATTCGTTAGATAATGTACAAAGGTAAGAAAATATTATTCCAAGATTGATTTGAATGCCTCTTTAAGTTAAAAGGACCTTAAAAAATCCGTGAGAATCGTTTATGATGTTGTCACGAGTAATAAACAAACAAAGCGGGGAAAACCCTACTTTGGTTTTAAATTACTTAGTTTGCGCACTATGCTTTTATGTTTAGGGGGAGTTACCTTTTTTTAGCATCATTTTTCCCAATCTGAGTACAATCTTTCTACTGTTTCTTTAAACTCTACTTCAAATCTTTCTTTGCTAAACTTTTCAGCATTTTCTCTAACCTTTTCAGGATTAAAATCAATTGTATCCATTTTTTCAACTCCTTGAATAATAGCTTCTATAGATTGTTCATAAAAAAAACAACCACTAACTCCGTCACTAACTGTTTCTAGAGCACCTCCTTTTCCATATGCTAAAACAGGAGTGCCACAAGCTTGAGCCTCTACAGGAACAATTCCAAAATCTTCTTCTGCTGCAAAAATAAAAGTTTTGGCTTTTTGAAAATACGTTACGATTTCTGAAAAAGCAACATGACCTAATAAACTAACATTTTTAGTCGCTTTTGCACTTAACTTTTTCATTTCAGGACCATCACCTATAACAATAAGCTTTTTGTCTGGTAACTTTGAAAAAGCCTCAACTATAAGATCAATTTTCTTATAAGAAACTAATCTTGAAGCCGTTATATAATAATCTTGTTTAACTAATTCTAATGAAAAATTATTAATATCTACAGGGGGATATATAACTTTAGCCTCTCGACCATATATCTTTTTTATTCTTTTTGCTACATAGTTAGAATTAGCAATGATGTGGTCTACACGATTAGTATTTATTACATCCCATATTCTCATTTTACTTAATACTCTTTTAGCATACCAAGCTTTAATCCCTTTCAGATCAGATTCTTTTAAATATTGGTGGTATAAATCCCATGCATATCTCATTGGAGAATGTATATACGCTATATGCAATTGATTACAATTTGTAATCACACCTTTAGCAACTGAAGCAGACGATGATATTATTAAGTCGTAATCATTTAAATCAAATTGTTCTATGGCAATTGGAAATAGTTCTAGAAATTTCCTATGATTAGATTTAGCTGTTGGTAGCTTTTGAATAAAACTTGTATTTACCTTATCATTATTTCCTGTAAATATATTTTTTCTATCTTTTTCATTCAAAAAATCAATTAATGCATAATGGTCAAAATCAGACCAAATATTATTGAATGATTTAATGACTTTTTCGGCACCTCCATTTACATAATACCAATCATGAACCAAAGCTTTTCTCATTTTAATATTTTTAAGACAAATATATATTTATTTAAACTTCTAAATTGAAAAAATAATTCTTACTTGTTTTTTAACGAATAACACATAATGGAAAGTATAAATATAAATAAATATAGTCCTGCACCTGACAACAAATTAAACATGGGCATGGTAACGTTTACGCTCAACAGAACTATAAAAAAAGTTTTAGCTATAATATTTGATTTCGCTATGATAAAAATCCAACGTTGAAAAGCGCCAAAAAGAAACATGAAAATTATTGTAAACCAGCCAAAGTCTATAAAAATTGAACCGAAAAATGATGTATAAACATAATCTCTTGGATGGTATTTGTCTGTATTTAAAGAAAAGTTAGATAGGCTTAGTCGATTTAATAATTTAAATATAGGGTTAAATGAATAAAGTCCTTTGGCTTTTGGAAAATCATTGTTCACGATGTAATCTAATTCAAAAAAACCATGAACTATATATTGCCCTGTATGAATAAACATAATTTGAGTCTTCGTGTATAACTCTTGAGGAGTTTCTTTAATCTGGTTTAATTTATATTCTTTAATTTTAACAAAATCATTATACCTAGCATCGGTGACTTTAGCTAAGCTAAGATTTACTGTGTTGTCTTCGCTAATTCGCTTATTTAAAATAAAATATGAAAAAAATCCCAAAAGAACCATAGAGAATATTGTAAGTACTATGTTTTTTTTTGAAAATATAAATTTTCCTCTGCTATAATAAAATATAGCGATGAACGATATAAGTGCTAAATAAAAAAAGGGCTTTCTAGTTCCAAATAAGAAAACTTCTACAAAACAATAAACAATTAGAAATAAAGCAGTAAACCAAAATATTTTATTTTTACTTTTTTGAACTATAAGTATTAAGAGCGGAATAAAATATAGAACTCTTAACGTACTAAATAGTGTTATAAAAAGGTGGGATTTAGTTGCATTACTGTCTTTTAAGAGCCTATTAATATAGAAAGGGTTACTCCATTTAATGTCTCTTATAAAAAAGAAATCTATATACCTAATTGTTAAACCAATTGTTGCAGTAACTACAAAAAATATAAAATAATTCCTAGGATTTATAGTCTGTTTTGAGATCCTATTTAACCTAAACAAATAGTACCCCATAATAAAACAGGTTACACAACAAACAATAAAGGACAAAGTTTCAAAAGATAAGCTAGAAGTGTTAATTGGCAATATAGTGTAAAACATAAACCAATTTATAGAGCCTAAAATAAGGCTTAAAATAAAAGCGTTTTTTAATTCAAATATTTTTAGAAATCTGTTCATAGAATGAATAGAAAGGTAATTAAACTTAATAAATTAATTCCTGTTAATGTGAGAAATGATTTTTTGAAAAATATTTGTTTTTTTGTCAATGAATATATCTGAATAAGTGAGGCTAAAAAGACCACAATCATATGTATTAATGTAAATAGCTCTATACTTAAACTTGATTTCAACATCCATAAAATAAATAGAAAGGTAATTAATAGTATTACAAATAATTTATTGTTTTTATTTGCTAATTTTTCTCTATCAATAATATTTGAAAATAAAGCTGTGGCTATCCAAAACACCATTTGACTGCATAATAAAAAGTAAACTCCTTTGTATGCGTTTTTTGTGGTTTCATAAAACTCAGAAAAGTAAGGTAAAATATATGGTGCTACTACAAAAGCACTAATTGATATTATATATAATCCGCCAAAACAAATTGAAAAGTAATGGTCTAATACTTTAGGGTTTAATTGATACATTTTTTTAAAAAATACAATATTTATTACTTGATGTACCATAACTATAACTGCCGATAACCTAAAGTAAAAAGCATAAATACCAACCAACTCGTAATCATTTAAAAAGAACTCTATTAAAATTCTGCCTGATACCGTTAAGAAGTAGATTAGGAGGCTCCCAATCAAAACTGGAAAGCTATACGCTAATACAGAGTGATAGTTATTAAAAAACTCCTTAAAATCTATTTTTAAAAATTGATAGATTGCATAAAAAACATAGAGTATTGCGTAACATTGTACTAAATTACTTATCACCTGTATGCTTGGAGTTACTATTTTTAAATAACTTAAAACAACAAACAATAAAATAACCACATAAACCCCGGAATCAAATAAAACCGCAATACTAATTTTTTCTTTTGTTTTTAACTGCGTAGATATGTATAACTGATTACTTATAACAAAAGCAACATTTAGGGCGATGAAATAGCTTAAATCAAAATTAAACGTATAGTAACATACTTGAGAAATAATGAAAAACCCTAAAAGCCATATGTAATGAAAGTTAAAAACGTTATCTACTGCTATATTATTGTTTTTAAGCTTAAAATAGGGATATGCCGACGGTACTCCTAAATTTATTAACGTATTAATTACCATACCCAATCCAGCTAAGGCATACTCTAATATACCAAAATCTTCTTTAGATAAAATTTCAGCAACTATCAGTGGCGCTAAATAAACTGTTGATTTAGATAGCGTAAAAACAATACTAAATATTAAATTTTTTTTAAACATTGATGAAATTTATTACTAAAAAAGCCTATTCATAATAAACTAACTTGTTTCCGTTTTTAGTTTTAAACACTGGTCTAACACTAAAAACAAAGGAATAATGAATGAGAAAATTACTACACCATGCTGTCTATACAAGTATGACTCAAAAAGATTTACAAATGCAAAACAAACTATAATATACACATGGTAATGATCTTTTATTGATGATGATTTTAATAACATAAAGATTAATAGTAAAAAAGTCACTCCTCCAAAAACACCTGTTTTTAAAAATTCTGACAGATATTGATTGTGATTATTAAACTTGCCTAATATGGCTCTCTTAAAATTTATTTTTTTATACTTTTCATATAAAACGTCTTGAAAATCCCCAGTACCAACGCCTACTGGAAAATGTTTTTTTGTTTCATCAAGAGACAAGTAATTGATTAGTAGTCTATGTTCAAAAGTATTATTAGTAAATGTGACACTGTTTTTGGTGATTATAGTATTTATATCAAAATCTGTTGTTCTTAATACTACATCTATTCTTTTTTTTATTTGAGGGATAAACGCTAAACCAATTATAACAGCAAAAAGAAACCCTGTTAATAATATTCTATATTCACCTATTTTATTCTTAAACAAGAAAATACTTTTTATTAAAATAACTGAAAAAAGTGCTAAAAAAGATGTTTTGTTTGCTAAAAGTATAATGAAAAATAAGAATAAAAACAAAAACACTATGTTTAGTGAAATTTGATTTTTAGCTTGAATTTCACTCATACAATTTAACATAGGGATTAGCAAAATAAACATAACATAAAATTGACTTATCCCTAATTTGTCATTTAGAACATACAAAACAAAATTGCTTAAAGGTCTTAAATCAATAAAAATATGAATTATTATATGATAAATGAAAACTAATGCAATCCAGTATTTAAGTAAACTTAATGTTTTTGCGAACTTAACATAGTTGAGCTTTTCAGAAAACAAAACTGCTGGTATAATTAATATTGGCAACATTACACTTACCCTTCTAAGCCCAAAACTTATGTTGTTTGAATATAAAACACCCAAAAACTGAAAAACAAAAAAGAGAACATAAATTAAAACTAATTTATTTGATTTTATTATTTTAATTTTATTACTAATTGCACTTTTATAATCTAAAAGAAAAAAAACAAATAACAGGTATATACTTATTGAGTTAATGGCATATGACACCAAAAAAGAGTACAATACAAGCATTAGCATATATATGTATATCTGATCTCGATATTTAAAAAACAGTTTAATCAATTTGGATAATTTTTTTCACTAAAATGTTTGTAAATAAATCATCTAAAACTAAATCATCTTTATATGGTACATCTAATTTTAAAATGTTTATAAAGGTTGGCTCTCTAATAATGCCCTCGTCTAATTTCAACGGCATAGCTGATTTTGAGTTTTTAGTGTATATTATCACTTCATTAAAAATACAATTGTTACATCTGTTAACCCACAAGCCCGATAATACTCTTTCTTCTCCATTTACACTGTCCTGCATGCCACTCATAAATTCAGTAGTGCCTTGGGCATATTTATTAATAACTATTTTCTTAAAAACATTATTACTTCCTGTTATGTATGCGCCGTGCCTGTCCGACGAGTCTATATAAACTTCGTCTATGGTAATATTGGTAGGATTTTCTCTCAATCCATCTATAGCCAAAGCAGCATGATTATTTTGATATTTTATACTCCCCGAAACTAGATCCTCAACTTTTAAATATTTGATATGTAAATTATCAGTTCCTTTATAAATATGACACCCCCGACTTTTTGATTTTGATAAACTTTTTTCGGTGTTTGATTTAATCGTTACAGAGTCTATTTTAATGTTATTAGAGTGGTATGTTCCCAGTTGATCAAACAGAATTAATGATCCTTTTAGGTTTATATTTGTTGATTGTTCTCCGTTTTCGTTCGTAATATGTAATAAATTAAACTCTGCTTCATCAAAATGTAAAGTGATGTTTTTTCGAGAATCAAATATTAAATTAAGCCCATAGTAGCCTTTAACAAAATTTATAGTTAGACTGTTTTTTTCTGTTAAATCTAATAAGGACTGTATTAAAGATTTTCCAGTTTTTGGATGGAGTTTGTTATTAATGGAGTCTGGGTAAACACCATATCTACGGGAGTCACCTATTTTATATATAGAATCCAAAACATAATTATCTTCATTTAATAACTCTTTTTTTTCTTTAAAAACCTTATCGACTTGAGTTATTTGAGAACTACATGCCGCAGTAAAACATAACATAATTATAAAGCTTTTAAGCATGAGTTTTGATTTTTAATTCCTGTAAATAAATATACATAATAATCCAATACAATAAACTTGCAGATGCTCCTAAATGAAATGTTTGTATCATCATGCTTAAAAACACTACGGAAATAAACATAAAATGAGCTGTTTTATATTTAATACTTAGTAAGAATATTAAAATAAATGGAGTGAAGTAATATAAAAAACCTAGAAAGCCATTATTTAAAAGAAGCATCAACCAACCATTCTCAGCACTGTTCCCTATAGCATCTCTAAAATAACCACTATTTCCGAAAATTTTATGCAATAAATTATAATCCCAATAAAAGTTAATAGCTTCCTTCCAATAGTAAAACCTTCCTAAATTAGAGGGGTCTGAAAAATTTAGAACTGTTTTAAATCTTTCTATAGATTTTTCACTTACAAAATAACTGCCAAAAGAAACAGCACCAACTATAGCCAATAACATTGCCCAAATGCCTCTTTTACTTTTTAAAAACTTACCAATATTATATTTTTCTATAAAATGGAAGATCAAGATAAAGGAACAAATAATCATTCCCAATCTACCATTTGCTAGTATTGCTAATAAAATTGACAAAATTAATATCTTTAAATCATCTCTAAATATTAATGCTATCCCTATGGCAAATTGTGCTAACGCCAAAGGGCCTTCAAAAAGGGCCTTAGCTCTAAACAAGCCTGAATTACCTCCATAAAATTTGGGGTCTAAAGCTTTTATACCCCATTCTGTGTTTCTATAAACTTCAAACACATAGGTTTTAGTGAAAAACTCATACATTGCAAGTATTAAAATAAAATAAATAAAAACTTTTAAGCTTTTTTTAAAAAAACTCAACCCAGAGCTAATAACTATTGTTATAGTAATAAGAGTAAAATAAACATTAATTTCACTTAGTGAAAACCAAAAAAAAACGGAGATAGCAGCTATTATAAGACCTAGTAGAATATATTGAAAAAAGTTTTTTGATATGTCCAATCTTGGGTAAACGCTAATTTTAAAAAAATAAAAAATAAAGCTAATAAAAAGAATAACGTTCCTAAATTCAGTATTTAAGGTAAGTCCTTCAACTAAATAAGAAAAATAAAAACTTATTAAAATAAAAACAATACTAGCTTTTCCAAAAAGGTTAGAAACAGCTTTAGCTCTAATACTACTTGTCATAGGATATAACTATTTTTTATTGTAAACCGGTTCAATCAATTTAAAATCATTTACTTTTTTTAATTTTTCTTTTACTTTCTCTAAGCTATTATCTATATGCCTTAAACTTTGACTTACGTACATACCTTTTTTTTCTAAATTTTTTGATAAAACACATCCACTACCTAAATGGATGGCGTTTGATATTTTAACCCCAGGGTTAAAAATACATCCAGACCCAATATATACATTGTCACCAATTTCAATACTTCCATCAATTCTAATTCTGTCTTTACCTAAATCTGCATGATAATAACCATGAGTCCAAATTTGAGACTTCACACCCGCTAGGATAGAGAATTTACCAAAACTTATACTTCTTGTTAAGTCTAAATGATGCTCCGTAGTTATTTTTGTTAACTCACCTAGTGACAAAGTACTTTCGCCATATGTTATACCTTTGTATCCTCTAGTAAAGTAATTTTTATTTCCTATAGCTGCATCAGATTTTAATATTAAATTAAATGGCCCTTTCAATATATTTAAATACCCAATATTAGATCTATTATGTAAATTTATAGATTGGTTTAATATAAGATTAAAATGTCCTATTCTAACATTGTTTTTAATAATTATATTTTTTGCAGTAATAAAAGAAAAACCGATTTTAACATTTTTACCAATCTTATTCCCTAGGGATCTTAATAATAAAACACCAATATATGAGGGTAAAATAAAAACTAGAAAACCAACTGTTTTATTCAAAATTTATTGTTTTAGTATATGGTTAAACGCTTTTGTAACTTCTTTAATATTTTGATTTGACATACAAATAGGGTTATTGATAAAATCTGACACAACACCCTTAAAACTAGTCTTGCATAATAAGTTAAGAAAAATTACCTTCTCGTTATCCAATAGACTAGGGAATGTATGATTTTGAATTTTTAAAATATACTTTTGCAACGATATAAAATTTTCTAAAAATACGCAATTACTAGCATTATTAAAAAAAACATTAACAAGACTTAATACCGGTTTATTTGTGAAAATACACTCTAAAGCAATAGTCCCGTTAACAGTTAAAAATAAATCTGTGTCATTAAAAATAGCATCCATTGCTACGTCGTGATGAAGCATTTTTACATTTGGTGCTAACTTTATAAAATCAATTAACCTTTGAGATATTTCATATTTTGATTTGGGATTAGGTTTTACATAAAGTGTCTGATTATCTTTTAGGTTTTTCGCTATACCCTTAACGTTTTCTAATTGATTTCTTCTATTTCTACCCCAAACATCAATATTAGCTTCTGGTTGTAAATGCAGAGGATAAACTATCGAAAAAAAATCATCATCTATTGCGTGTATAGCATGCTTATTCCAAATAGTAATATTCTTTTTTTTCTCCTTTTCTTTTTTTAATTTGACAAACGGGTGTGGTGTATTATATTTTTCTCCTGAAAAATATCCTTTTAAAATCTTTATTTTATCACTGTATATGTGTTTTCTGTTAATAGTGACTTTCTTCATATAATCCGGCTTAGAAGATCTGTCTACAATATTTTTAATTATATTTTTAGCTTCTGATTGTAAAAGAAGATCATTGCTTCCACGAAAAGGCTGTACGGTATCAAACTTATAGAACGAAAACCTACCAGAAGGATAGCGACACGATGTTGGATGTAAAAACATGCCTCCTCTATCTTTAACAATTTTAATAGTTAATAATTCATGGAAAACAGTGCTTTCTCCAAATGTTATTTCTGGATTTATTTCTCTTATTAAAGATTCTATTTTTTCATAATAGTAATAAAAATACGATATTTCCTTTTTTTTGAAAAAATTTAATTGCCTATCAGACTCTATTATTTCACTTAAATCAATATTAGGCTTTATTTTAGTTTTTTTAGAAGGATATTTAATTATGTTAATATTTCCCGTTTTAGGTAAAAAATTTGGATTCTGTATAATCCAAAATATTTCATGTCCTAATTTCTCCAATTCGGCAGCAACCAAATCAAAAAAGTGGGTTTTATATCTGTTTTCAATAAACAATAATTTCATCTTAGAGCATTTCTATTATTTCAAGAGATAATGGCTCTCCCTTATTAATGTTTCTTGTGAATTTTTTTCCTAAAATCTCTTTATAATATTTAGGGTGTAGGCCATAACCTGGTCTAATTGATCTTACATTTTCTTCTGTAATAGTATCACCACGCTGTACGTCTTCTACAACAAAAAGTGATCTTGCAAACTTTCTGTTGTTTTTTACTTTTTCTGAAATTTCATAAGATACTTTTCCCAATAATTTTTCAGTATCTCTTACCTTATTTACTAAGTCGGTAAATTCTTCTACATCTAAAGAGAAATCTGCATCAGGACCGCCAATAGATTTATCTAAAATAAAATGCTTTTCTATGACTGCTGCCCCCAAGCTAGTTGCTACTGTTGGAGCCAAAGAACCATAGGTGTGGTCACTAAAACCAACTTCAACTCCAAATCTAGATTTTAAATCTGGAATGGTTCTTAAATTAGCTAACTCTAAAGGCGCTGGGTAAGAGGAGGTGCATTTTAATAAAATGATGTCATTATTACCCGCTTTTCTACAAGTATCTACCGCTAACTGAATGTCTGCTTCTTCAGCAATTCCAGTAGACATAATTATTGGCTTCCCTTTAGAAGCTGCATACTCAATAAGAGGAATGTCCTGTATTTCAAATGAAGCAATTTTATATGCGGGGACATTTAGCTCTTCCAAAAAATCTACTGCTGTAAAATCAAAAGGTGATGAAAAACAAATTAAACCCTCCTCCTCTGCGACTTCAAATAATTTTTTATGCCACACCCAAGGGGTATAAGCTTCTCCATATAGTTCATACAATGTTTTACCATCCCATAAGGTGCCTCCTTCAATTTTGAAATGCTCGTTGTCACAATCAATAGTTAATGTATCTGGAGTATAGGTCTGAAGTTTAATAGCATCAGCACCTGTTTTTTTAGCAGCCCTTATCGTTTCAATAGCCACATCTAAATCGCCATTATGATTTGCAGATAATTCTGCAATTATAAAACATGGATTATCTCCTCCTATTAACCTATTACCTATTTTCATTTCCAAATATATTTCCTATAGCAAAAGTACAATTTTCTGTTCTTATAACATCTAAGCTCAAGGTGCCATTTTTTATCTTAACAATCACTTTTGGTTCAATTTTAACAATCTCGCCGTTCACTTGACTCTTTGAGGTTCTTTCATTAGAAAAAGATACTCTATCAATAATAATTTTTTGATTCTTATAAAAGGTGAAAGCTCCTGGGTATGGATTTGCCTGTGCTCGTACCCAATTATGTACATCTTCCTTTGTCCAGTTCCAATTAATTTCACCATCTTCGGGGGTGCGCTTACCAAAATAAGTGGCCTCATTTTCGTTTTGAACTTTTAAATTCATTCGATTATCCGTTACATTTTTTATAACCTTTTTAACTAATGGATAATAGGCGTTTGCATATTTTTCAAGCATTACAGCTCCAGTATCTTCTACTTCAATAGGTATTTCTATTTGGTGTATTATTTTTCCCGTATCACAACCTGAATCAATAATATGTGCCGTAACTCCTGCTTTGGTTTCACCATTTATAATTGCCCAAACATGCGGTGTTCTGCCTCTATACTTTGGCAATAATGATCCATGGATATTAAATGTCAGTAAATTGGAGTGCCTAATAATATCTTCTTTAATTAAAAATAAATAGTTGATAGAAGCTATGACATCTACATTGAAGTTTTTTATAAAATCATAGCCCTTTCCTTTTCTTGGATTTCCAGCATAAAAAGGGATACTATTCTTTATTGAAAAGTCTATTATCTCTATAGAATTACTGTCTGTTAAAACAAAGTGTATTATATGTTCTTTCGCTATTTTGGATAAAGTGTCTAGACCTAATCTACCACTACAGAGCACTCCTAGTGTTAACATATCTCTTTAATTAAGCTTAAATGTCTTAAGGCAATTTCAGCATCAAACAAGTCTTTTTGAGCTTGCATCTGGTGATTATATGTTTGACCCTCTAAAATTTCAATAATATTATTTACAAAATCTGAGGTTTGAAAATTTTTCATGTTTCCACCTTTATAAATAGCTTCATTATTTAAAAATCCTTTATAAATAAGCTTTTGATTATCAACATAAAAACCACTTAATATTGGCATCTTAACACAAGAAAGTTCATATAAAATTGTACTTGCTGGAGCAACTGCAAAATTACATTTTTTCATTACTTTTATCAGTTTATTCTCTGGTAGACTCCTGTAGATTGTTATTTTATTAGAATATTTATTTTCATAATTAAAAATTTCTTTGTGTGTATATGCACCCCCTAAAACAACGTGTATGTGTTTGAAATTAGAGATTTGTAGAATTGCCTCTACAGCCTTTTGGGTTAAGTTTAAAGAGTCTGCGCCTCCAAAGCAAACAAATGCACTGTCAATAGTTTCAATGGTTTTAGTTTGTTTTGCTTCGTCTAAAAAAAGAGGCCTTAATAATGCATGCTTTGTGCCCAATGCTAATTTGGTGTACTGCTCCTTAATAAAGTGGTCTTCTTGGGCATATGGGGAATGATTTATAACTACGTCTGCAAACATGTGTTCTTTTGCTAAATCATCTATATAAATTAAACGATAGCCCTTTCCTTTTATTGCTTTTTGATAGGATGCTATAAATTGATAACCATCCGCAATAATGGTATACGATTCTGGTGAAAAATTAGATGCTATCCATTCTGGTTCATTTTGAATAGTAATTTCTTTTGGAATAATTATTGTCTGATATGTTTCTGGAATTACAGATTTAGTTGATGTTTCACGAGTTAAAAATACAAAGTCAAAAGTGTACTTAGCTATTTCAACCAGACTGAATAATCTATACAGATGACCTAGCCCTGTTGTGGAACTCCCATCTGCTCTAAAGATTATTTTTTTTGACATAACTTTTAATTCAATCGCTTAAACCCTGAGTGACAAATAGGGCCTTCTAATAAATCAAGGATGTTTTTATTTCCTTTTTCGCAATCAGAAATTGTTTTATAAACACCGTCCAATACATTAAAATAATCATCTATATTTTTATCTTTATGCTCTGTACATGCATAGAAATTTGTACTTGCTAAAAAACCTTTTGTGAGCATTTCTTGTGCGACAAACGTTTTGTATTCCATAGCACTTTCACTGTTAAAACTATACGTGCTTAAAGCTGGCATTCCAGTAACAGAAATTGATACATCATGTGTTTCTGCTAATGATTTCCATCCGTTTTGCACCTTCTTTCCTTGCGCTGTTATGATATCCCATGAATTCATTTTCTCCATCACTTCAAGGGTTTTTAGCGCTGCGGTTGGACCAATACGTTCGGTCCAAAAGGTACTGCTAATAAAGGTTGTTTGAGCTGCTTCCATAACAGACCGTCTTCCAACGACTGCGGTGAGGGCATATCCATTTCCTATTGTTTTCCCATACATGGCCATGTCTGGCTCAACATTAAATTTCTTATAGATTCCGCCATAGGTTTCTCTGAAACCAGAAGTACATTCATCAAAAATTAATACAATATTTCGTGCTGTTGCCAAATCTCTAACCTTTTGAAGGAAATTATCTTCAGGACCAAAATTCCTAACAACTTCCATTTTTATAACACCAATATCTTTGCTGTGAACAATTTCGAGGAGCTCTTCAAAATCATTATAATGAAATGGAAACACAGAATTCTTTAAGTTTTTAGGGACACCATTGGGACTCAACCCAGGTATTAAATGGCCCGACAAATCATCGCCACCGTTATGATTGGCAGATAAATACCAATCGTGCCATCCATGATAGCCACATATAGCAACATTGTCTTTTCCAGATGCTGCTCTTGCGATTCTAATCGCAATTGAATTTGCCTCTCCACCACTTCGTGAAAACCGAACCATGTCGGCCCAAGGGTTGATCTCAACCATTTTTTCTGCAAGCGCAACTTCTTCTGGGCAATTTAAAGTGCTCATATTGCCGCTTTTCACAGTTTCTATAACAGCATTATCTACTTCCTCGTTACCATAGCCTAAGGTGTTTGTTCCTATACCCATGATACACATGTCTGTGTATTCTTTACCATCTAGATCCCAGACTTTACATCCCTTGGCCTTCGAATAATATGACGGCCAGTTGTCTGGTAAAAACATCTCTGGACGTTTTGATAATAGCATAGTCCCTCCTGGAATCAATGTTTTGGCTTTTTTGTAAAGGTCTTGACCTGTTCTTTTGCTCATAGTTTCAAAAAAAAGTTATATATGCAAAGTTACTAATTGTTTTTGTCTTGATTGATGGATTTTTGATATCCTTCATTTCTAACAATCGTATCGTTAAGGGTTTTTACCTCGTGATTGTCTAAGTAATAATCCGCATAGGTTTTCCAGTCTTTATCAAATCCGAGGGTTTCAATGATCTTTTTTATAACTTCAAAATCTTGAGGCTCGTCAACTGTTAATCGGACATGATTATAGTTTTGTTCTAAACCGTGGTTATTAGATTTAAAGAGTGTACCCCCTTTATAGGTGGAATTGTTTCTAATGTAGGGAGAAACATGTTCTCTATCTGATTTAAGTGTTGTATTTCGCCATGCTTTTTCAAGTGCAGAAAATTTAAACACTTCTATATCTTGTCCATCCGGATAACGTTCTTCAAAGATATTGGCATAATAATCAAGGTCTTGCTGCTTAGCTTGGGTAATAACGTCGTCTAAAAGTTTTGGATCTATCAACGGGCAGTCAGAAGTTAAACGGACAATAAAGGAAGGTTTGATGTCTTTTACAGCTTGATAAAATCGATCCAATACATCATCTTCACTGCCTCTAGAATGTTTTATGTTTAATTCATTTGCGAGTTCAACAATGACATCATCTGCTTTTTGAGTTGTAGTAGCAATATAAATACCATCAACTTCTTGCGCTTGCTTTATACGATCGATATGAATTTGCAATAGTGTTTTGCCTTGAATTTTTTTTAAGACCTTATTTGGCAGTCGCGTAGATCCAGATCTAGCTTGCGTGACAACAATAACATTCATATCAGCTCCAGTTTGAAGGGTTTAGCAGTTCTATTTCTTTTACATCAATCGCATCAATTAAATGATGGGGAATCGCTTGTTCAATTTTACAAGTATTTATATTATCAACTAGCTGTTTTGAGGTTTCTACCCCAATCAAAACGTGGTCAATGTATTTTTTTTGCAAAACATACTGCAAAGCTAGTGTTTGAGTATTAATTGAAGTGGCCTTTTTTATGTTTTCCAACATATCCAAATGAGTTATCAACGGCTTTAAGGTTGTTAATATCATGCTTTTTGGCTTAAAAAACAGCCCTTGTAAAAACACCGATCGTGTGTGTACTTCAATGCCTTTGCGCTTTGCTTCGTTCAGAAGAGCACTTCTTTTGGAATCATTATCAAACAAGTTAAATGGTACTTGGATGAAATCAAAACCATCATAATTATTTAATATATCTTCAATTTCATTATTACCATAAAGTGAAATTCCTGCTTTTGAAACAAGACCTTCGTTTTTGGCGCCTAATAATTTCTCATATAATCCTTCATTAGCTTTAAAGCTTGGATAGTTATGAAACATATATCCAAAAAGCTGATCACTATTTAAAACTTTACAATTATGAGCGATGTGGGAAATAAATTTATCGGGTACAACCACAGCATTACTAGCCAGTTTAGTGATAATCTGAAACTTTTTATTTGGAAATTCTTTTTGAAAATCCCCTATAATTTCCTGAGAGTTCCCATAGGCTTCAGCAGTATCAAGAATTTTTATCCCATTATCAAAAGCAACTTCTAAAATTTCAAATGCTTGTCCTAATGATGGTTTTCCATGTTGATTATTGATTCCATAATCTAACCCTAACTGAACGGTTCCTAATACAATTTTTTCAATCATTTTCTTTTACCATTCGAATAGAGTTACACATCTTTTTGTCATAAATCCCTACGTTTTCAATAATCGATTCGATTTCAAATCCTAAAGTCTCATACAGTTTTACAGCACTCCTGTTTTCGTCAATAACACCTAATGTTATTTTAGAGAATTTTAACTCATTAAAACAATAATCCATAATGGCTTTGGAGGCTTCTTTAGCATAGCCTTTTCCCCATTCGTTACTGTCACCCATCAAAATTCCATACTCCCCAGAATTGTTTTCTACGTTTATGGGATCAATTTTTATATTACCAATATGCTTTTGTGAGCCTTTAATGTGGATGGCCCAAAATAAAATGTTTTTTTGTTTTTGTTCAATTAAAAAGGTTTCTAATTTATGCAATGTATAATCGCCTCCAGACTCTAAATATTTATTAACCTTCGTGTCATTAAGCCAATTTACATAAGCCATCGAAAGGTGTTTTGTTGAAAGTACTTCATAATAAAGCCTTTCTGAGTCTAGTGGTATTGCATTCATTTTACAAAAGTTAATACCTTTTCAATAACAAATGCTTGTTCTTCGTCTGCTAGCGTCGGGTACATTGGCAAACTAATGCATTTAGAGTAATACGTTTCTGAGTGTCTCAAATCTGCGTTTTTGTAGCCAATTTCTTTATAATAGGGCAAGGTATGAACAGGAATGTAATGTATTTGAGCAAAAATTTGATGGGTTCTTAAAAAGTCATATAACCCTTTTCTGTCTTCAACTTCAATGATAAATAAATGATGTGCATTTAAAGCGCCTTCTTGTAGGTTTTGAAATTTTATAAGACCGTCAAAAGCGTTTTTATAGTTTTTGGCGATTTCGTTTCTTCTAATAACACCAGCCTTGTTTTTTGCAAGCTGTGTAATCCCTAAGGCTGATTGTATATCCGTTAGCCTGTAGTTAAATCCTAATTCTTGCATTTCATAAAACCAATCGCCATGATCTTCAGCCATCTGCTCTTTGGTAATCCCATGAGACCTTAAAGATGTTAGCTTTTTATATAGTTGTTCCGAATTTGTTGTGATCATCCCACCTTCGCCACATGCTATATGTTTGACCGGATGAAATGAAAATATCCCTATATCAGCATAATTGCCATTTCCACAGGGTTGTTTTTGGTTTTTTGAATCGGTAAAATACCCTCCTGGTGCATGACAGGCGTCTTCAATAATCCATAAATCATGTTTGTTGGCTAATGCTCTAAACGCTTCTAAATCGACTGGTAAACCTGCAAAGTCTACAGGAATAATACCTTTGAAGTAACCCTTAGGCTTGCTCTCAATAAGGGTTCTTGTGCTTTCTAAGCACAATACATAGGAATCTGGGTCAATATCAGCAAACCAAACTTTTCCGCCCGCATATCGAACGCAGTTAGCAGATGCCGCAAAAGTGATCGGTGTTGTAATAACCCGTTCTCCTTTTTTTAAACCGAGTGCTAAAACAGCTAAGTGCAAGCCTGAAGTCGCGTTGTTTACAGCAACAGCATATTTCGCCCCTACATAGGCAGCAAACCTGTCTTCAAACTCTTTTACTTTTGGACCTTGCGTTAAAAAATCTGCGGAGAGTGTTTTTACAACCGTATCAATATCATCTTGGTCTATATGTTGTCTTCCGTAGGGTATGGATTTCATTATACTGTAAAATTAGAATCTACGTGTTCTTTTATCAAATCTCTAAGGCTCTCAACCGTTTCCCAGTCCTCATTTTCACCTGAATTATAACTAAACCCGTGCGGTGCTTTTTTGGCGGCAAAAGTGTCTATAAAGTCATTTAATTTCCATGAATGGGTCGCAGGTAATATGACGTAATACTTCCCTAAATCATACGTGTAAAATGAATCTGATGGCGTAATCATCTCTTCATGAACTTTTTCGCCAGGTCGAATGCCTACTAATGGTTTCTCACAGTTTGGACCTATAGCATTCGCTACATCCATTATTTTATATGACGGTATTTTAGGGACAAATAGCTCCCCTCCCCAAGCATGCTCAAGTGCGTGCATCACCATATCGACACCACCTTGCAATGAGATATTGAATCGTGTCATATTGGGGTCGGTGATTGGTAATTTATTTTCTTCCTTCTTTTTATTAATGAAAAACGGAATTACAGAGCCATTAGAGCCCATAACATTACCATATCTGACGACAGAAAAACGAATGGGATTATCTCCTTTTATATTGTTCGCTGCTATAAATAATTTGTCTGATGTGAGCTTCGTGGCACCATATAAATTTATGGGGGCACAGGCTTTATCAGTAGATAAGGCTACTACACGTTGAACCTTGGTTTGAAGACAGGCTTCAACCACATTTTCAGCACCTCCTACGTTTGTTTTTATACACTCGCCTGGATTGTATTCAGCGATGTGTACATGTTTCATAGCAGCGGCATGAATGACGTAATCAACATCCTGAAACGCTCTCGTTAAGCGCTCCTTATCTCTAACATCTCCTATGAAATAGCGTATTTGTGGATATTTTTCAATGGGGAATTCTTGAGCCATTTGAAATTGTTTTTGCTCATCTCTTGAATAAACAATGAGTCTTCTTGTTTCGGGATGTTTATCAAGAATGTGACTTGTGAGTGCTTTCCCAAGAGAACCTGTTCCTCCAGTAATTAATATTGATTTTCCTTTTAATTCAAACTTTTTATTCATTTTATATTTATTAAATCTTCATATAGATAATTTACTATACTTTTTACGTTTCCTCTCCAGAGAGGGATTTCGATGTTAAACTGCTTTTTAATTTTTGTCTTATCCAAAACACTAAAAACAGGGCGTTTGGCAGGCGTTGGGTACGCATCTGTTTCAATGGGATTTATTTTTGTTTTTAAATTCACCGCTTCAAAAATGGCTTTTGCAAAATCATACCAACTCGCTACGCCTTCATTACTATAGTGGTAAAGACCAAAGCTCCTAGTGTTAGAAGTGATGATCTTTAATATAACGTTTGCTAAGTCACCTGCGTATGTGGGTGTGCCTATTTGATCTGATACCACACTAATTTCATCGCGTGTTTTCGCTAGGTTTAACATCGTTTTCATAAAATTAGTGCCATGTTCAGAATATAACCAAGATGTTCTTATAATAAAATGTTTTTTTAATGTTTTCTGTATCTCAACTTCGCCTTGTAGTTTAGATGCGCCATACACACTGATTGGCTTGGGAATATCTGTTTCGGTATATGGTTCATTTTTTTCACCATCAAACACAAAATCCGTTGAAATATGAATTAAAATTGTATCTTGTTCATTACAGATAGTTGCTAAATTCTTAGGGCCTTGTGCATTTATTTCAAACGCTTTTTCAACGTCTGATTCTGCTTCATCAACAGCTGTATAGGCTGCACAATTAATGCAATAATCAATTTTTTGATTGGCTTTGAAAAAACCCTCAACATGGTTCAAGTTACGAATATCTAGTTCCTGATAGTCTGTATAAATAAAATTTAATCCTTTATACTGCTTAGCACGGTCTTTGATACAGCTTGCTAATTGACCGTTACTCCCTGTTATCAATACATTTATCATAGGGTTATGTTTGAAAGGGTTGGCAATACTAAATCTTTTTCTGAAACAATAAAATCCTCTTCGGGCAATACCCAATCTACTCCTAAAGATGGGTCATCGTAACGAATTCCATGTTCACAAGACTTGTTATAAAAATTGTCACATTTATATGAAAAAATAGCGGTGTCGCTAAGGACTATAAACCCGTGCGCAAATCCTTTTGGGACAAAAAGCTGGGTTTTGTTTTCTTCGGATAACTCAATTGAAAAATGCTCAGCATATGTAGGGGAGTCTTTTCGAAGGTCTACAACCACATCTAAAACCGTTCCTTTTATAACACGTACCAATTTAGCCTGGGCATAGTCTCCAATCTGGAGGTGGAAGCCTCTTAAAGTCCCTTTCTTTGAAAACGATTCATTGTCCTGAACAAAATCAATGGTCTTTCCTATTAATTTATTAAAGGTATTTTGATTAAAGCTTTCAAAAAAATAGCCCCTGTTGTCCTTAAACACCGTCGGTTCTAGAACAAAGCAACCTTTAAGTTTGATTTCTGTTGCGGTCATTCTTATCTATTCAAAATTTTGATTAGGTTTTTACCATAACCACTTTTTGTTAAAGGTTCTGCTAATTTTCTAAGCTGAACCTCGTCAATGTATCCCATTTCAAAAGCAACCCCTTCAATAGCGCCTACTTTTAAGCCTTGGCGCTGCTCAATAACCTCCACAAATTGAGAGGCTTGCATCAACGACTGAAACGTTCCAGTGTCTAACCAAGCGGTTCCTCTATCTAAAATGCTGACGCTAAGCTTGCCTTGTTTGAGATACTCTTTATTAACATCTGTAATCTCCAACTCACCCCTATGGCTTGGCTTGATCTTTTTCGCGATTTCAACGACCGTATTATCATAAAAATAAATCCCTGGAACAGCATAGTTAGATTTAGGGTTTTCTGGTTTTTCTTCTATAGATATCGCTTTTCCATCTTGATTAAATTCAACAACGCCGTAACGTTCCGGATCATTAACTCGATAGGCATAAATAATGCCGCCATCTGGATTATTATTAGCCTGTAACAGTTTTTCTAAACCTGTACCATAAAAAATATTATCTCCTAAAATAAGAGCTACTTTATCCTCCCCAATAAAATCTTCACCAATTAAAAAGGCCTCTGCTAATCCATTGGGATGTTCTTGAACGGCATATTCAAATGAGCAACCATACTTTTTACCATCTCCTAATAAGTTTTTAAACAGCGGTAAATCTTTTGGTGTTGAAATAATTAAAATCTCGTTAATTCCCGCATACATTAATGTAGACAGCGGATAGTATATCATTGGCTTATCATAAATAGGCATCAATTGCTTACTTACAGACAGTGTTAAAGGGTGTAGTCGGGTTCCAGACCCCCCTGCAAGAATGATTCCTTTCATGTGTCTTTATTGTATTGTTTATTGTAATAGGACTGATACGCTCCGCTTGTCACATTCTTTAGCCAAACGTCGTTGTTTAAATACCAATCAATAGTGATGGCCAAGCCTTCTTCAAAAGTAACGGAAGGCTCCCAGCCTAATTCATTTTTTATTTTTGAAGCATCAATCGCATAACGCAAATCATGCCCTGGACGGTCTGTTACAAAAGTGATTAGTTTTTCTGAATCTCCTGAAGGTCGGCAAAGCTTAGTATCCATTTGCTGACACAACACCTTTACTAGATCTATGTTTTTCCATTCATTAAACCCGCCAATATTGTAGGTTTCTTTGTTTTTTCCTTTGTGAAACACTAAGTCAATAGCTATTGCATGGTCTTTGACATACAGCCAATCCCTTGTGTAATCGCCATTTCCATAGACCGGAAGCGGCTCTCTGTTTATAATGTTATTAATAAATAATGGGATTAATTTTTCTGGAAATTGATTCTGCCCATAATTGTTCGAACAGTTCGTGATTACGTACGGCATGTTGTAGGTTTCTCCATACGATCGTACAATGTGATCTGAGCTCGCTTTTGATGCCGAATAAGGCGAGTTTGGGTCATAGGGAGTCGTTTCCGTAAACAATCCTGTTTGTCCTAACGTTCCGTAAACCTCATCAGTACTTACGTGATAAAACAACTTGTCTTTAAAGTTATTTTTCCAAGTGTCTTTAAAAGCATTTAATAGAATCGTGGTGCCAAGAATGTTGGTTTTAATAAACGCTAAAGGGTCTTTGATCGACCGGTCGACATGAGACTCCGCCGCTAGGTGAATAACTCGATCAAACTTGTGTTTTTGAAATAACTCATTTATGAAAGTCTCATCTGTGATGTCACCTTTTATAAAGGTGTAATTTGGCTTGGATTCTATCGCTTTTAAATTCTCTAGATTTCCTGCATAGGTCAATGCGTCTAAATTATAAACGTGATACTCTGGATACTTTTCCACAAACAAGGTTAAGACATGCGAGCCTATAAAACCAGCGCCGCCCGTTACTAAAATAGTCATACCGTAGTTTTATACTTTTCTAAAAATTTAAAAAACTCTAACCCTAATAAAATAATGAAGGCGAGTAAAAACAAGACGATCGTATAATACAATTTGACACTATATTCATTTCCAAAAAGATTTTTGGTGTTGCTTGCAAACCCTGAGTCTTGCTTATTAGAAATGGTTTCAATGATAAATTGCTTATCGAGTAATTCTCTTTCTATTTCAACCAATTCTTTCCTCAACTCCAAATCACTTTTGTATAACTCGTATTCTTTGGTTTTATCGGTTTCGCCTGAGCCTTCAAAAGTGATGCCGATTTCAGAGGCTTTATCCGAACTCAG
>ENA-OQVM01002437-OQVM01002437.1-marine-metagenome-genome-assembly--contig:-NODE-2437-length-21736-cov-23.189021_pt1 | contig 21736 bp, 19 predicted proteins | sample MGYA00237776_ERZ505498 | MGnify/ENA primary metagenome ERZ505498 (study PRJEB26159, sample SAMN06265151) | marine metagenome | isolation source: Helgoland LTER site | place: Germany:Helgoland, sampling... | reverse complement strand
GCCCTGTGGCGCAACTGGATAGCGCATCTGACTACGAATCAGAAGGTTACAGGTTCGAATCTTGTCAGGGTCACAATCAAAAAAAGCAACTATCTATTTATCAGGTAGTTGCTTTTTTATTTACTCTTTTTAAATGTTAATTGTAACAATATTTGTAACGTAAATAATTTTAAACGACATATTTTGAACTTATTACAAAAACAAATCACTTGACAAATGGCAACATATAGTATAGACAATCTAAAAAAACCTTTATTTGATAAGGAATAAGCAAATATCCTATTCACTTTTCTTTTATTAAATCATACAATTAAAAGCTTAGTTTCCTACATTTTATAAATTGTCAACCATAAAATAGATTAACTATAATCTACAAAATTGACGTTTGTACGGCGTCAATTTACTTTTCCTTGAATTAATTGTCAGGCATAATTTACTTTAAGAGATATACTTTGTTGAATAGTTTGCAGTCATAACCTAAGGAGATCCCCTTTTCCAAAAGAGTTTGCCTTTTTACATCTAAAAATGAAAAGACTAAATCTAATGTCTAATATAAAAAGTAGTTTCTTTTTTTAAGTTCGGGACGCTATATTAAAGCACATACTCCGATGCCTCGTTTTTTTTTAAAAAAAATTATAAAAACTACTATTGAATTAAAAATAAATAATATAATAGTCTGTTTTTAAAGTTGTTAATACTTGACTACCTGTAGTTTTTACTGCGTTATAAGGCTGCTTTATCGACCATTCAAGCCACTATCTAGAGAAAGCAATACATTGGGATAAAACACTAATCAATTCGCTTAAAAATCGTGAACTTTATTATTAATTTATTGATATATCTTTTTTAAATTAATCAAGCTCTTCAATTTAAGGTGTAATGATCAATCAGTATTTATTTACCAGATAGATAAACCTGCTATAGTCTGATTACCAGTATTTAGAATGTTTTTCAATTACTATAAATAAACCTGCTACATTAGGGTAAATAATAGTTATATATATTGATAATTGATAATTGAAATATATTTATTGAATAAGTGGGGTTGCCTCGGTTAACCTTATAAGGATATTCATTTGCGAGGCTAGCTCTTTGATCCACCATCTTTAAAACTAACTGTTTGAAAACATAAGTTAAATATTATTAACAGGAGCTAAGAATAGAGGTGTAAATATAACTCATAGAGCGCCGTACAGGGATTTTCTATTCAATAATAACAATATCATTACTAGCTTAATAAAAGAGCTCTCACGGAGGATTCCGGATGTTTATTGCTGCATCTAATTAGATTAATTAAAGAAGAGGTATTCTATACGATCTAATCATTTGGTCTTCTCACAAAAAGAAGATGCTTTTAGTATTTTCTCTCGTTGAATCCTAGTATCAATTTCCTCTGAAACTTTAAACATAAGTGACTATTATTAAGTGATGAATTTTTAGTCAACCTATTTCAGTAAAATACAGTCTATACAGAGGCTTAGAGAAAATTGAATTGAGTATAGAGAGCGTGAAAATATACAGCTTAAGTTAGCATTTTAATAAAAAAATTAAATTTAAGCAATTAATCAGAAAGAATAAAAGAAAGAATTAAGGTTCATTTATACGGTGAAACTTATGGCCTTTGACAACAGTAATAATCCTCTCTCTTTTCTACTCTAAATCACGTTCATTTCTGTGAGACCTAGATCTCGTTTTCAAGTTGTTGTGAGTGTTAGTAGTATATTCTTTCATAAAACATTTTCTTAAAATTATAAAACATTTTCTTAAAATTATAAAACATTTTCTTAAAATTATATAACATTTTCTTAAAATTATATAACATTAGTTTGTAGTTCCAATGTTTTTTAATATTTTTAGCTTTTTAAACAAAAACCATGAAGAAAATTACCTATTTAATCATTTATATAACGTTTTTAACCAATATCACGTGGTCTCAAGACCTTTATGTAGGTTCTGGAGCGGCAATAACAACGATACCTGGTAGTGTGTTGTTTGCAGGAAGCAATGTTTCTGTCCATGCAGAAGCAAGCTTAACCACTACCTCAGATGCTACTGCAAGTGGCTCTTTTATTGTGAGTGGTAGCACAACAGGAAACATTACATATAAACGGTATATAAATGACGATAATTGGCATCTGGTTTCTGCACCTGTTACAAGTCAAAGCATTCCTACTTTCATAGGGGTTGCTGGTAATGCAGTAGCTCAAAGTGGTACAACAAATAATTACGCAGTGTCATATTACAACAACACAAATACTGCAGGTAATCGATGGACGTATCATAACGATAGTCCTTCTTCAGAAAATCAAGAAACATTAACAAGTTTTATTGCTGGCCAAGGCTATAGTATGAAAAGAACCGCTGCTGGAGATTATACTTTTACCGGTGCGATGGCAAATGCAGATGTTTCTGTTACAATACCAACCATAACCACTACCGGTGCCCATTTGTGGAGTGCTATTGGAAATCCATTTCCTTCTTTTTTACCTTTAAATGATGCTGTAAATGTTGCAAATATATTAGCAGACAACGTTGCTAAATTAGATGCTAGTTTTGCTTTTTTATATGTTTGGAATGGAACTTCTAAGGAATATGATCCAATAGGTCTTGGAGGTGCTGCTTTACAATTAGCACCAGGGCAAGCTTTTATGGTAAGAGCAAAGAGTACTAGCGAAACATTTGTCTTTAAAAAAACGTTACAAAACCACAACAGTGGTGCAGCAACGTTTTATAAAAGTAGCGTATCAACCCCTACTATTTCTGTATATCTTACAAATGGTACTTCAAATAAATCTGCTAATTTAGAATTTTTAGATAGCTCAACTACAGGTTTAGATGTAGGTTATGATGCAGGTGCCTACCAAGACGGTACTCCTACTTTTTCTATAAACACCCATTTGGTATCAGATAGCCAAGGCATCGATTTTACCAGACAATCTTTACCAATAAGTAGCTTAGATAGTGATGTAGCCATTCCCTTATCTGTGTACGCAGGTATCAATGAAGAAGTAACTTTTAGTATAGACACCAATCATTTACCCGATGGCGTGTCTGTGTATTTAGAAGATACTTTAAACAACACTTTTACAAACCTAACCGAGGCACCTTTAGAGCTAAAGATTACTGTTGCTTTAAGTGGTATTGGTCGTTTTTACTTACGCACCTCTAGCGGCGTTTTAAGTACAGAAACCAATCTTGTAGATTCTCTGATACAGGTATATAAGACTTCTAATGGTACTGTTAAAATTACAGGTTTAACCTCGGGGAGTGCTGCAACTTTTAGCCTGTTTACCATTCTTGGTAAAGAAGTAATGGCAACTAAATTCATTGCTCAAAATGTACAAGAAATTTTACTACCAACAAGTTTGTCTACAGGCGTTTACCTTGTAAATATTGTTTCTAACTTGGGTACATTTCATAAAAAGATAGTCATAGAATAAAGACCTCCTTAAAATAAATACCGTAATGAAAGACAACAAGAAAGAAGCAGATGAAATTTCTAGAAAAGAAGCAATTTCTAAAATAGGACATTATGGCAAATATGCCGCATTAACCGCCTTAGGTACCTACCTAATTTTAAACCCACAAAAAGCGCAAGCTCAGAGTCCTGCAGATAATCCTGGTGGAGGTTTTTAAAAATAAAGACACAAATAACATTTAAATAAAAATAACAATTAAAGAAAATTAAATTATGAAAAAAATCTTATTATTTGCTATATTTATAGCAGTAAGTTTTACAAGTATTGCCCAAGTGGGTATTGGTACTGCAACGCCAGACGCTTCTGCTGCTTTAGAGATAGAAAGCACTACCAAGGGTTTTTTATTACCAAGAATGACTAATGCACAGCGTTTAGCTATTTCTAATCCAGCTGCAGGCTTACAGGTCTTTGTCACAGATTTTGATGGAGGTAGTTTTATGTTTTATGACGGAACAGAATGGGGTACACTTTCCTTTACTAAGAATATTCCAGACGCTCCCACAATAGGAACTGCCGTTGCTGCTGACGCACAAGCTACAGTTTCATTTACAGCCCCATCAAGTGATGGAGGTTCAGTAATTACTTCCTATACAGCTACCTCAAGCCCAGGAGGTATAACAGGAACATTAAGTCAAGCAGGAAGTGGAAGTATTACAGTAACAGGTTTAACGAATGGTACAGCTTATACTTTTACAGTGACGGCTACCAATGCCATTGGAACAAGTACGGCAAGTGCTCCTTCAGGTTCAGTAACACCAGGTCCAATTTCTCAAGTATCTAATGGATCTGGAGGTACCTATACTTTTTTGAGTCACAACTTAGGGGCAGATACTTCACTAGACCCACACACACCGGTAAAAGATTTACAAGGTGATTATTACCAATGGGGTAAAAATGCACCTGACGCTGACGTAGATGCTTTGATAGGTGGTAGTTGGGGAGACCAAGGAGGTTCTACCGCTAATGGAAATTGGACACCTGGGGCAAAAGGTCCTCAAGACCCTTGCCCTGCAGGTTATAGAGTGCCTAGTCAAGCGGAATGGACAGCTGTAAATACTTACAATACCGCTAGTAGAACAGGTACGTTTGCATCCGGTACTACTGAATATGGTTCTGCCTTACATTACGGCCCAGATGCAAGCACAAAGTCACTGACCTTGCCTGCTGCTGGCTACCGCAACTTCACCGATGGCGCGCTCCTCAGCCGTGGTAACAACGGCATCTACTGGAGTAGTACAGAGTATGGCAGCGTTGCTTACTACTTAGACATCGATAGTAGCGTCGTAAACCCGACCAATGGCTCCGTTCGTTCATACGGCTTTTCCGTTCGTTGTCTCGCAGAATAAAAATTCTATTAATTTTATGTATTTGTCTCTTAGGCAAGTAGTAGAAAATTGTGGCGGCGTAGCCGCCGCATTTTTTTTAAAAAGTCATATAAAATGAGTATTAAAGAAAAACTAGCGAAAGAAGATGGTACGCATATTTATTGCTATAAGCAGGGTGCTTTTTGGGTGTGTTATGAGCAAAGTGCTTATATAGTAAGCCTTAGTAAAGCCTATAAACCTAGCAAAAAATGGATTAAAAATATAGCACAAGAAGTGGTTACTATTGGTTTTCCTAATACTGCATTACAGCAGTGGGTGCATGAGCAAGGCGTTAAACCGATTATAAGTACAGAGGTTTTAAATGTATTTGAATGGGGTAACACTTTTGTAGCTGAAGGGTACGTAAAGTGGAAAAATGCCATTGTGCTAAAAGAAAATAAAACAACGTTACATCGCATGCATATAGAAGAAGAAGTTAGAGGTTTTCCTTTAGCTACAAGTACGCCAACAGATGCATTTTTGTTTTTACACAGCTTGCAATTAAAAATTAAAAATGCTTAAATTATGGCGCTATATAATCAGTTACCAGTATATAAAGCCAGTTATGACCTATTGTTACAGCTCTTTCAGATTTCTAAAAATATGGAAAGGGATTATAAATTTACCTTAGGAGAGAACATAAAGAATGAAGCTACTACACTAATCATACAAATTTATAAAGCCAACACACAACAAGATAAAAGAGAATTTTTACTATTAGCAAAAGAAAAAGTAGAGGTCATACGTTTATTATTAAGAATTTATAAAGACTTAAAACAACTATCTGTGCAACAATATGTAACAGTGTCAGAACAACTAGAAAGTGTAAGCAAACAAGTAAACGCTTGGTATGCTTCACAAAACAAATAACTACAAAATAAAACAGCACTTATAAGGTCAGAGTTTTAAGCAATACTGTATTGTTTAAAAGCGCACCAATTAAGTTCAGTAGAACACCTATATAGGTAAAAGCGTCTAGATAAAAAGATGTACTAATAGGTAAAGACAACAGTTTCTACGAGTAATGCTAGGTGCCTGCTGCTGGCAACCGCAACAACACCAATGGCGCGCTCAACAACCGTGGTAACAACGGCAACTACTGGAGTAGTACAGAGAATGGCAGCAATGCTTACAACTTAAACTTCGATAGTAGCGTCGTAAACCCGGCCAATAACACCAATCGTACAAACGGCTTTTCCGTTCGTTGTATCGCAGCACTTAATACTAAATGTTGTTTTAATTTTGAGTTACTATTTTATTAACAGAATGAATCAATTAAAAATAAACCTATTTGAAGCCTACTATAATGCTAGAAAAAACAAAAGAAACACGCACAATCAGTTACGCTTTGAAATAAACTACGAACAAGAACTTTTTAAACTCTATGAAGAAATAAAAAATAAAACGTATAAAGTGGATAAAAGCATTGCTTTTATTATAAACAAACCTGTTAAAAGAGAAATTTTTGCAGCAAGCTTTAGAGATAGAGTAGTGCACCATCTTATCTTTAATTATATAAACCCTATAGTAGAGCCACAGTTTATACCCAATAGTTATAGCTGTAGAAAAGAAAAAGGTACGTTGTATGGCATAAAGCAAGCCAGTAGTTATCTAAAAGAAGTTTCAGACAATTATACCAAAGATGCTTATATTTTAAAATTAGATATATCGGGCTATTTTATGAATATAAACAAAGATTTGTTGTGGCATAAACTTAAAAAAATGATTCCAAAATCTAAATTTAACCAATCGATTAAGCTTACAACTAACAATAAAATGGAGGAAGATATAGATTTTGACACCCTATTTTTTTTGCTAAAGGAGGTTATTTATAACAACCCTGTATTAGATTGTAAAATTAAAGGAAATTTATTAGACTGGGATACTTTGCCAGCTTCAAAGAGTTTGTTTAAGTCTAAACCTAACTGTGGTTTACCTATTGGTAATTTAACGTCTCAGTTGTTTAGTAATGTGTATCTTAATGATTTAGACCATTATATACAAAAAACGCTGAACCTAAAATATTATGGCAGGTATGTAGATGATTTTTTTATTTTTACAAATAATACCCCAGAACTTAAAAGCTTAATACATCATTTACAGCAACATATAAAAAATAATTTTGGTTTGCAAATTCATCCCAAAAAAATATATCTACAGCATTATACCAAGGGTATGGCGTTTTTAGGAGCCTATATAAAACCGTATAGAATATATATTGGTAACAGAAGCAAAATACAATTTAAAAATAAACTTTCTAAAATAGCTACTTATTTGCAGCAAAATAATGTGATCTTGCAAAAAACAGCACATCATATGGTATCTGTAACCAATTCATACCTTGGTTTATTAAGTCATTATAACACCTATAACCTTAGGCACAAATTGCTCTTTTCTAAGCCCCCTTGCTTGTTATATAAAATGGGGTACTTTCATTCGAACATCAAAAAAATAATACTTTATAAAAACCTTAAACAGCAACACAATAAATACCTCTTAAGATGATAAAAAAAATACTAGTACCCCTTACTTTGTTTATTGCTATAAACAGCTTTTCTCAATCCGTTTCAATGGATTTTCCTGCCTTTGCAGGTAAAACCTATGATTTTATCATTTTTCAGGGGAGCAAGCAAGAAACGGTACAACAAGATACCATACCCGCTAATGGTAAGTTTACCTTAACCATACCAGCAAAATTTGCACCCTATACAGGAATGAGCCGCTGGTTAATTACGGGCACTGCCCAAGGTGGTGGTTTAGACATGGCAATACCTGGGTATAATTTTTCGGTAACTTGCTTAAGCGATGCCCCAGATACTAACAACATTGTCTATACTGGTTTTGATGCTGTAAACGAATTGAACAGCCTAAATACTCAACAACAGCAAATCATAGAAAAATTTGCAGTTGTAAGTAAGGCTTCTGTTTTGTATGCAGAAAATAAAAAGCTGTACACAATTTTTAATAAAGAAAAAATAAAACAAAAAGAAGCGTTCGAAAACTTTAACAAACAACTAAAAAGAAACCCTAGTTTTAATGCCCGCTTTTTACCCATCGTAAATCTTATCAAAGGCATACCGCCACATTTAACAACTAATGAAGACGAAAAAGCAGCTATTTATAACCAATTTATAACCAAAGACTTAAGTTTTAATGATTTATATGTATCTGGCCATTGGACTGCTATTATACGAGATTGGGTAGGTTACCAAAGCAACGTAGTAAATGATAAAGCCCAATTTGTAAAAGATTTTAAATTGATAAGTGATAGAATAACCAACCCAAGGCAGTACACCGATTTTGTGGGGAAACTTACCTATTACTTAACCACGTATGGGAAAGATAATTATGTAGCTGCCATTGCAGACGCTGTGGTAGGTTCTGGTAAAGTGAATGCGTATGCAGGCAGTATGCAAGTGTATATAAAGGCTACAATGGGTAAGCAAGCTCCAGATATCGTTATTAAAGAAAATGTAGGGTCAGAAAAAGAAGTAAATCTTGTAAATACACTTTTAAAAACAGATGCTTTAGCATCTAAATACAGTTTGCTATTGTTTTACCAATCTGGTTGTGGGCCTTGTAAACAAACCATAGCGGCATTAAAGGAGCATTATTCTAATCTTGTTGCCAAAGGCATAAAAATAGTGGCTCTTTCTGCAGATACAGACCCGCAGGTATTTAAAGACAGCGCAGCAGCATTTCCATGGAAGGATACTTATAGTAATTTAGAGGGTTTTAATGGTGTTAATTTTAAGAATTATGCAGTAACTGGCACACCTACTATGTTTGTTTTAGATAGTAAAGGCGTCATACTTAAAAAAATAGCGACTATAGAACAGTTATTAACTTGGAGTGAAAAGTTATAATACCGATAAAAATTTAGATTTAAAAAGTGATTGATTGTATTATACCCTTTAAAAAGCTATTTGTACAAACCAGCAATTTTAATCTAAAACCAGTTAAAGGATCTTATATAACAACCGTTACAGACCCTTTTGGAAACGATATTCATCAGGAAATAGAAATAAAGGAGTACGTTGTAAACCTGATAAACCTTTAGATTTTTCTTAACAAAAAAACATCTTTTTTTTCTTCATCTTTGTACATATCCAAATCTATTTGAGTTTGATGCTTTCAAACATCCTTAATTGATTATTTTTATAGAAAATTATGAATGATTTAAATTTTTAAGATGAAGATATATCCTATAGAAACTGGTAATTTTAAATTAGAGGGGTGGCGCAATGTTTGGAGTTGTACCAAAATCAATTTGGCAAAAAATGAACCCTGCAGATTCCAATAACTTGATAGAAATGAGTAGTCCATTACTTACTAAAACTATCGAAGATAAAAGATATCTTTGGTTGGAGGGAACCAACCAATATGTGGTATTGGAACACGAAGCCTTTACTGTTGTAGAGAAACTTATTAATGGGGTATTACCAAAGACGATTGCAATACATCTTGAAACAACATTATTGGTTCCATTTGAAGCGGCTCTAAACTTTGTGAAAGAGTTAGAAGAACGGGTTTTAAATTCATCCATAACCGTTCAAGAGAAAAGTATCATCGAATTATCAAAGGTTACAATTCCAGATAAATTTAAGGTTATAACTACCTATCGAGTAAACAATACGCTTATAAAAGTTTCGTATAAAGGTGATTTAGAAGCTTCTTATATTCATCCTAAATTTGCACACTTAGAAACTGAAACAGCTGACAAAGAAACCGATTTTGAGGTTTTTACAGCAAATGATAAAATTTATTTAGCAATTAACAATAAAGTAAAGTACGGATGGTCTAAGGAAGAAATTCATTATTTTCAAGGGAAGTTTTCTATGGAGTTTATACAAGCAATGTATCATAAAGAGGAATCTGAATGGATGGGTGTTTTTCACGCATCAGCAGTAAGCAACCAACAAAAGGCAGTACTTTTTTTAGGTGACTCAGGAAATGGTAAAAGTACTTCGTTGGCACTTCTTCAGAAGCACGGATTTCAGTGCATGGCTGATGACTTTGTGCCAGTTGCAGCTACAAATAAAGAAGTGTATCATTTTCCTGCAGCTATTTCTGTTAAAAACAGTAGTTTACAAACATTAGCACCCTTGTATCCTTTATTAACCAATACGAAAGAATATCATTTAAAACGATTAAATAAGAGAGTTCGTTATTTACCACCAAATTATAGAGATACCCAAACCAACCTTCCTTGCAAGGATTTGGTATTTATAAAATACCAAAAAGAGGTTGCATTATCATTTTCTAAAATATCTAAACAAACGGCTTTCGAGCAGTTAGTGCCTGATTCTTGGTTATCTCCAAAAAAAGAGAACGCAACTACTTTTTTAGAGTGGTTTGCTACACTAAATTGCTATCAAATCACCTATTCACAAACGAATGAAATGGTAGCATCAGTTACTAAATTATTTAATGATAGGCTGTAAAGAAACGTTTTAATTTGTATTGATGGATTGCAAAGTATACCCTTCTGATCTAACTTCCTTTTAAATTTAAGGAAGTTGCATCACCGTTTCCAAGTACCCCCATAAGTATACAACGGATTGTCTTTTTTAACGTCTTTAAGACACTCTTTACAGACAAACACCCATTCTTTCGAGTTTTTATATTGTATTCGGTACATCGTAGGGAAATCTACTTTACAAATGGCACATTGTTTTATTCGTTGTTTCATACGCTACTTAAGTCATTAATAACTTAACTTTAAGGGTGTAATATAACCAGTCTACAGTTATCTTTTTATACCTCTCGAGCAAGCTTTGGAGTAACTCTAAAAACCAAAAAACCGGTAATTCATTGTTTACAAATGAGTTACGGAATAATTTTGTGGAGCAGAGAAGAGTAAAATCGAACTATTTTGGGGAAGATTTGAGTAAAACCATAAACTTTAGTTCCAATATTTAATAAAATATAATTACAACAGAAAAACTTAATCAGGCGCTTTTTAAACTATTTTTAAGTTCTTTGCAAACCTTTAAGCTTCTCTAAATCTTTTTAAGAAAAAGTTTTATAATTTAACTACATTATGAACAAATTATCACCAAGAATAATAATTTATTCTTGGTGATATATTTTTTTAAAACCTACATCTTCCAAAAAAACCATATAGTTAATAGTTTTTTCTTAATATTATTATTTTAACGTGGATAAGTAGATCCAGCATTAGTAATTGTAAGTCTTGGTTGGGTAGTACTATTAGTGGTAGAACCTGGCGGATCAACTACTAATTCTAGAAATGATGTGTTACCATCTGAAGTATCGAATTGATATACCACACTTCCTCTTTGCACATCAAAATAAACAGTGTTAATCTCTCCATAATTGGCTGTAGTATTCGGGACTGTTGTGCCTGGTGGTTGTGCAGTAGTAACAAGCGAGGCTTTCGCCTTACCAGAAGTGCCAGTTGGAGAAAAACTATGACATAGACCTTGACCATTAACAAATGGAATGCTTGTGCTATTAGCATTAGCAATACCTCCAACAAATTGGACCTCGACAACAATTTCTTGAATTGCTGTTCCAGATGAATTAGGTACTAATACTGTAGAGCCAACTTGATAAACAAGTGTATATCTATTAGAATTGGGAGTAGGAGGACTGGCTATTGTAAGTAACCCTCTATTACCATTATATCCAAAATTCATCATTGAGCTGAAATAATCTTCTAGGTTTTCCTGATTTACTTCTTGGGGGTAAAATATAATTTTTGTAACAGAACCAACAACAGGTGAATTAAACATAATAGCTCCATAAGTAGGAGGAGTTGAAATAGGTAGAGTGGATCCAGTTCCTTTATATACACCTTCAAATCCATTACATAACCCATCTACTCCTGATTTAGTGAAACTGATGTGACAGAGATCACCTGCCGCGAATGGACCACCATTTGTGCTAGGAACAGATGTAGCATTTATTAATCTTAATCGAGCGCTGAAAAAGTTTGGCGCTGTTCCATAGAAAGCAGTATGAGGTCCATTATTATTAAAAGGTGGCGATGCGGTGGCTGAAGTAACTGGCAGAACTTCGTAATAATGAGCTTCTGCACTATTAGTGGTACTCCTTATTGTTATTATATCATAGGGTCTAACTGATTTAATCCATTGAACAAAGTCGTTAGTATAAGCATCATTTACTCCAATATGCAGTTGATGCGTTGTATTTCCGGCATTTGCCCATGTAGCTGGATCATAAACTAAAGAAAATTCACCTGGTTGGACACCAGTAGTAGGTAATCCAACCGTTCCTAATGATTTCCATGAAGATGAATTACCGTCGAAGCCTGCTGGACCCTCTGGGCCTGGTAAAGAACTTCCAGAACTCTTTGCATACATTGCATACGGTACACTCATTAATTGACTTGTACCTGTTATGGTATAGCTACTGCCCCCTGTTGGGTCTGTCTCAGTTTTTATAAAATAAGGACCAGAATTCCAATCTATTGTACTAAAATCATCTGAGCTACTTCCGTTACCAATCTCTAAACTCACCAATCCGTTTATGTTAGTATCTACCGAGTGGATTTCTGTATACACTACTGCTCCTGTTATGGTACTCTGCAAGATGCTTATCTGCATCCCTACAGTTTGGTTGGCTATAAGCGTATTGTTTGCATCTCGAACAACGGCTTGATAACTCATCTTCTCTGGTGATTGAGCATAAATACTCAGACTTAGAAATAATAAAATTAGAAATGGATAAAGTTTTTTCACAGCTATTGTTTTTTAATGACTTTAAAAGTTTTTAGTGGCTTATTTTTTTTGGTAAGTTTTAATAAATACATCCCTATAGATAAATTCTTCATAGGAATCTCTGTACTAGAGGTTCTGATTGTGTTGCTGGCTATTGTTTTACCATTTACATCAAAAAGTGTGTATTGTAGGTTTTTTAATGTGGTATCTGTAATCTTCAACACAATAAAATCTGTTGTGGGATTTGGGTAGGTAACTGCTGTTAATTGAGCAGCTAAAAGACCTGGGTTACCTAAGGTTTGAAATTCAAATGCTTGCTGGACTCCTTGTGAAACAGAACCTGTAGTTGATATGTTAGTTGTATATACTAATTGACCAACAGTATAGCTTGAGGCGCCTCCTGTACCTGATGCATTACCACCAGTTGAGGGTATGGTTTCTTGAGCATAACTTAATTGAAGTACACACAAAAAAATTAAGGTGAGGTTTAACTTTCTCATAATATTTATTAAATATAAATATAAATATAGTTTATTAGTTGTTTTATTGAATTAAATTTAACAATCCTCATAGAAATGTAAAGCTTTTATGAGACTTAGTTTTATTTTTCTAGCAGGAATATTCACTTTAGATCAAATAGCTATTTTAATATTCAGCATATTTACTACATTTAAAAAAAGAAAGAAAGCAGTACAGTTAAAATGAGAACTCAACTACAGTCCTATAATCTTAAAACACTTAAAATAGCAGGTCTAATTTTAGTGCTAATTTTAACTTCTTTGGTGTATTCCAATCACTTTGATAATCCCTTTTTTTTTGATGATTCACATACCATTCAATCAAATCAAGCCATAACCTCTTTGGATGAATGGACAGGTTTTTTTACTGACGCATCTACTTTTAGTTCACTTCCTGCTAATAGATCATACCGGCCAATGATTACTTTAATGAATGCCATAGATTATAAGTTAGCTGGAGGATTAAATCCCTCTTATTTTCATTATCATATTTTTTTTTGGTATCTAGTTACAATCGTTTTATTTTTTGGGCTAATACATAGTCTTTATACAAAATCAGCACAAAATCAAGTAAGTGAGTTTAATATATTGCTCGTTTCTTTATTAACTACATTGTTTTTTGCATTGCACACTATAAATGCAGAAACTGTGAATTATATATGCGCTAGATCTGACTCATTTTCAACTCTATGTGTTATTGTTTCCTTGTTACTTTTTATCAATTCAAAAACTAGAAAATATCATTTGTATATTTTATCTATGGTTATTGGCATTTGGACGAAACAAACAGCCCTAATGTTTGTACCCATTCTTTTTGTATACATAATTCTATTTGAAGAGAAAATACAAATTAATGATTTAAAAAACTGGTTCATTAAGATTTTTAAAGTAATGGCTATTCCTACAATTTTAGGTGGTGGATTATTCTTATTTAATCAATTGTATCTAACACCTTCCAGTACGGTTTCAACAAATTTTCAGGTTACTAAATTTGAATACATTTCAACACAATTTTATGTAATGGTTCATTATTTAGGAAATTTTATTCTTCCAACTTCTTTAAGTGCAGACCCTGATCTCGAAATCATTAAACCGTTTTATGATAAAAGGATTTTACTTGGTGTTTTGGTTGCATTGATTATGTTGGTTATAGCTTTTAAAACTTCTCGTAATAAAAAAACACTACCCATTGCTTTTGGTATACTTTGGTTTTTCATTGCATCACTTCCAACTTCATTGGTTCCTCTTTATCAAATAGCTAATGACCACAGAATGTTTTTTCCGTTTATTGGTATATTTATTGCTATTGGTTGGGCAGTATTTTTATACGTTAATTCTGCAACGCGAAAAGGAATTAAATATGGCTCATTGGCTTTGGTATTGGTCCTTACCTTGAGTTATTCATTTGGAACATATCAAAGAAATAAAGTGTGGAAGAATGCAGAAACTCTTTGGAAAGATGTTACTGTTAAAAGTCCTAACAATGGAAGAGGATTAATGAATTATGGCTTATCTCAAATGACATTAGGAAATTATACCATTGCCGAGAAATATTTTTTAGATGCGCAGAAAATACAACCTAATTATTATATATTGGAAATTAATTTAGGTGTTTTGTATGGGGCATTAAAAAACAATCAAAAAGCAGAAGCACATTTTTTAAAAGCCATTTCACTAAACTCTTCAGCACCAAGCCCAGAATATTATTATGCTAGATTTTTAAATGAAAACGGACAGGGTAGATCAGCGATTAAGTATTTACATAAAGCATTGCAAAAAAGTTCAAGTCACATCCCAAGTCAAATGCTTTTGAATACTATTTCAGTGAAGGAGCCTTCATTAGAAACACAAATTGAAAATTTAAATATTAAAATCAAATCTGAAAAGACTAATCCAGATTTATACATAGAACTTAGTGAGAAATTATATCTAAATAATCAATATGAAAAGGCTATTGATGTATGTATTCAATTGTTGAAATTTGCACCGAATAACAAATTAGCATACAACAATATGTGTGCATCTTACAATCAACTCAAAGAATGGGATTTGGCAAAAACTGCTTGTCAAAACGCTTTGACTATTGATCCAAATTTTCAAATTGCAAAAAACAACTTAAATTGGGCCAATAGAGAACTTAATAAAAAATAATTATGCTTAATAACAAAACCATAGCTGTTGTTGTACCTGCCTACAATGAATCCACACAAATCAAAATGGTTTTAGATAGTATGCCTGACTTTGTGGATAGAATAATTGTGGTTGATGATTGCTCAAAGGATGATACGGTAAGTCATGTAAAAGAATATTTTGACAGCAATAGTTCAAACATAAATATTCCTTCCTTATTTAAGGATGATATTGTTTCGAATCCTTACAATAAAGCTGATATTGAATTAAGGGAAAGAGCAAAAAAAGAGATTGATTTTTTTATTCCATCTGAAGTTTTAAATCATGACGATGAAAACGAAAGGGTTATTCTCATACAACATAAAAAAAATGGAGGTGTTGGTGCAGCTAGAGCCACAGGTTATAAATGGTGTAAAGATCATAATATAAGTTGTTCAGCGTCTATGGATGGTGACGGACAAATGGATCCGAGTGAATTAGAAAGCATATGCTCTCCAGTAATTGAAGAAGGGGTTGATTATGTCAAAGGAAATCGATTGATTCATGAATCTGCTTGGGTCATTATTCCTAAAATAAGATTTTTTGGAAATTCAATATTGAGCATTCTTACCAAAATAGCCTCTGGATATTGGCACGTATCAGATACACAGACAGGATATACAGCTCTTTCAAATCATGGGTTAAACTCTATACCGTTATATAAAATATACAAAAGATACGGTATGCCTAATGATATGCTTATTAAACTTAATATTGCTTTTTGTTCTATAAGAGAAGTAAAAATCAAACCAGTTTATGCAGTAGGCGAAAAATCTAAACTCAAAGTTTTAAAGGTGATTTTTCCAATCTTACTACTTTTAATTAAAGGTTTTTTCACAAGATTATGGACAAAATATCTTTTTAGAGATTTTCATCCATTGTTTTTGTTGTATAATGTTGCATTTTTGATTTTTCTGTCCAACTCTTACTTCTTTTATCATCTTATCAAAAACTTTATTGATGCTAATAGTAAAACTCCAACAGACTTTTTAATTATTTTTATTTTCCTAACAATTTCAGGATTTCAATCCTTGTTTTTTGCTATGTGGATGGATATTCAAGATAATGAACGTCTCATAAAATAATTAATTGCTTTAATTTTTTTATTTAAAAAGCTTCTACAAATATTACTTTACTGTTTATTATTCTTTATTGGAGGCGGATTAACACATCCAAATAAATCTGAAGATATACCTTCTAATGATGCTAAAATTGTCTACAAACACAAAAATTATTTTTAAGAATAATTTGGGAGAGCAGGAGCGTGAAATCGAACTCTTTTAGGTCTGATTTAGCTACTTTGTTGTAAAATGTTATTCAATCTTTATAAACCACTTTTTTTAGAATTAAGAGTCTTAAAGGGAATAATATGATTATTGTTAGAGCAGTAGTAATCAAATACTGTAACCCAAGTTTTGTTCCTGTATTGAATAGAATAATTGCCAGTATATAAAACACGACTAAATAAATTATAAAACGAATCAATTTATTTGGATCATGTTTTGTTTTAAACAAGTATTTATTTTGTGCTATGTATAAAAACAAATAATTTATTGCATATATTATAATAAATGACATTGTTTCAGAAATACCTGAAAATTCTACTAAAAATATAATTCCCACAAAAACAAAACTATAGCTAACTAGACTTAATAAGATATATTTTATAGCTAATTTTTTATTTTTCTTATCTAATATTTTTTTTGTCATGGCTACACTACTCGCATAAAAAATTAGTTCTTTCTTTTTTCAGCTAAAACTATTATCCAAGGAATGACAGATTCAACAGCTATTACTTTACCATATTTTTTTTCAATTAATCTAATTATTGATTTTTTTGACCAATGATTTAGGTGACCGGTCGTATTACCAAAGTTTTTAAGGTATTTGAGTCTGCATATATTTAAAAATCTCCAGAGTGGTTCACGAGGCACCCCTAAAATTAAATATTGTTTTGATATTCTTTTCAATTCTTCCAATGCTGCTTCAGGGTAATCTAAATGCTCTAATACTTCGAGTAAAAAAACTAAATCTATAGATGAGTTTTGATATTGTAATTCATAAACACTTTCTTGAAAGACTTTTAATTTTGGATTGTTTTTTTTTGCGATCTCTACGAGTTCTTCTACATATTCTGAAGCGGTTAAACTTTCAACCATCTTACTTAAACGCAATGTAGACAATCCTTCTCCGACACCAATTTCATGTGCGGTTTTTACATTATTAGTTTTAAACAATAATCTTTCAACAGCTTTAAAATAATTATTGACCAGATATTTAGCAATAAAACCTGAATCTTCGTATTTACCAGAGAAATCCTCAGTTTCTGGTTTTGCGGTTAGTTTAGAATGATCAATTTTATTCAAAATAGTTCTTTTTGATAAGATAAAGTAGTTTCTAATTTTGTTTCCTTGACAATTATCTTGTAATTATAGCCTCATTCAAAGTTGAACCCATCCAAGTATTCAATATGTGAATCGGGGGAATCCAAGATTAATCTTTTGTAATGTTCATAGTTTTGAAATGATAGACTAAATCCAATAGAAATAGTTTTATCTTCTATAGTTTGGCTTAATAAATTAGAATTAAAAATTATTGTGAGAAATACAAGAAAAACCTTCATTTTCTTATGTATCAATGCTAACGTGCGGATAAAGATAAATGTCTTTATTCCCATTATGTTTTATTCTTACAAATCTAATGGAATTATATTCGAATTAAAAGTAATTCGAGCTACATGCCTGAATAATTATTTATTCAACCTTACCTCGTTCTAGTTTTCCAAAATTATCTTTGGGATTGAGACATGGATTTTTCTTCGAAATAAGATACTTTTTTCTTTCTTTTTTTCTGTTGTCAGAGGATCTTTATAATTTTATTTAATATGAGATTTTTAAGATATCGTATCACTTGCCGAATTTTTAATTTTTAATAAATTTAATAAAAAATATCCCCAAGGATAAAAAATTATTCTTGGGAATAAAAAGTGGAGACGCCGAGAATAACCGGTGGTTTTTCTCTAGCCTCCCGCTTAGGAAATGCCCTGGCACTGTCCTTGCAGTCCAGAGGTCTTAAAACTAAAAATCTGCTCAAGCAAGCTTGGCAGATTTTTTTGTGTTCATCCCTGGTTGCGCCAGGTCGCTTCATCGTGGAGCAAAGAGGATTGAAGTCGAACTATTTTGGGGAAGATTTGTCTAAAATTTTAAACAATTAATTGTTTATGTTTTTTTATATTTCCTCTGAAAACCATGAGTTTACCCAAAAACAGTCCTTGCTTTTTTCCATAGAATTCAAGCATTAGACTTACATTTGCAAAAAACCAATTGACTAATTAAAATGATGAATGTTAACATTAAAGCCTTATTAACTAATTTTGTAAATTTAACAGAAGAAGAATGGTTGGTCTTATCAGCATCTCTTGTCACAAAACAGTACAAAAAAGGGGACTACTTATTAAAAGAAAACGACTATTGTAACCATGTTGGATTTGTAGACAAAGGTTTTTTTAATTTCTATTACTTAATTGGTGGTGTTGAGCATATACGAGGGTTTTTTTTCCCCAATGAATTTATTTCTAACTACCCATGTTTTCTTTTAGAGAATAAGTCTAAATTTTATATTCAAGCTCTGGAAGACTGCTCAGTTACACTTATACACCGAAATGATCTTTTAATGCTTTATGAAAAACTTCCTAAAGTTCAAGTACTTAGCAGAAAAATAGTTGAGAATTTGTACATGGAAGTTTCAGGAAAATACGAATCATTCTTTCTTAATTCTCCCGAGGAGCGTTATTTGGAATTAATAAATAAGAGGCCTAACTTTCTTCAAAGAGTACCTCAATATATGATAGCTTCCTATTTAGGAATGACACCTGAAGGATTAAGTCGAATTCGGAAACGAAATTCCTAAAAAATAGTATTTATTTCTTAACCCGGATCAATGTGTGTGGATTTCCAATAGGTTATTTTTGAAAATTAATTTTCAAAAATAACCTATGTTAAAGTTACAATTTGTTTTATTACTAGCCACTTCTTTTTGCTTTAGTCAAAACACCCCCATTACAAACACTAATATTCAAACAGCGGTAGACCTTTGGGTTTCAGACCCTAATTCTTCTGAATTTACAGATACCAATCATACTCCATATTTTGGTCATATCTCCGATTGGGATACAAGTAGTGTTACTAGTATGACGGGTATTTTTTCTTATTTATCATTTTTCAATGAAGATATAGGTTCTTGGGATGTGAGTAGTGTGACTAATATGGCTGAGATGTTTGAGGGATCAATTGCTTTCAATCAAGATATAAGTTCTTGGGATGTGAGTAATGTGACGGATATGAGTTATATGTTTTATGGTTGTGATTTCAACCAAGATATATCCGATTGGTGTGTTACAAATATTACTTCAGAACCTTTCTTTTTTATTGAAGATGATTCACCATTGGCTGAGAGTAATAAACCAGTTTGGGGTACTTGTCCAAAAACCCCAATTACAGATGCTAATTTTCTTACTGCAATAAATACTTGTTTAACCAACAATCCAGAGGATGGAATGTGTTCAGATAGTGAATATGGTGCAATGCCAGATTGGGATGTAAGCCAAGTAACAGATATGATAGGAGCCTTTAAAGATAATGTTACTTTCAATGGGGATATCAGTTCTTGGGATGTGAGTAGTGTTACAACTATGTATGGTATGTTTGAGGGATCAATTGCTTTCAATCAAGATATTAGTGCTTGGAATGTGAGTAGTGTGACTGATATGTATGCTATGTTTACATATGCATCATCTTTCAATCAAGATATTAGTGCTTGGAATGTGAGTAGTGTGACTGATATGGGTTATATGTTTAGTAATGCAGTATTATTTAATCAAAACCTTTGGACCTGGCAATTAAAAAGTGGTGAGGTGAGTGTCACGGATATGTTTTATGTAGCAACGGCTGCTCTGGCGTTTGGATACAATCCAACTCCTTCCATAACACAAGATAGTAATGGAATTTGGAGACTTTCGGATGTTGCTCTTAATATGTTTCAACCAACAACAAAAGCTGAATTACAATCAGCCGTGAACGGTTGGATTGATGGGACGATTACTGCAGATAGTCCAGTACCATCCGAACAAGGCTCAGGAACTTATGGAGCAATGAATACTTGGGATGTTTCTTTAATTACAGATATGAGTTCTTTATTTGATGGTAAACAAAATTTTAATGAAGATATTTCTAATTGGAATGTGAGTAATGTGACTAATATGAGTTTTATGTTTTATGAAGCATCATCTTTCAATCAAGATATAAGTTCTTGGGATACAAGTAGTGTTACTAATATGGGTTATATGTTTGAAGAAGCATCATCTTTCAATCAAGATATAAGTTCTTGGGATGTGAGTAGTGTTACAACTATGTATGGTATGTTTGATTCTGCAACAGAATTCAATCAAGATATAAGTGAATGGGATGTGAGTAGTGTTACTAATATGGAAGCTATGTTTTATCAAGCATCTGCTTTCAATCAACCTTTAGATGATTGGGATGTTAGCAGTGTTACTAACATGAGTCATATGTTTAACCAAGCATTATCTTTTAATCAAGATATAAGTTCTTGGAATGTGAGTAGTGTGACTAATATGAGTTATATGTTTTATAATGCATCATCTTTCAATCAAAATATATCAAGTTGGTGTGTTACAAATATTATTTCAGAACCGAATAATTTTAGTCCTAATTCACCATTGTCTCAAAGTAATAAACCTGTTTGGGGTACTTGTCCAAAAACCCCAATTACAGATGCTAATTTTCAGGATGCTATAAACACTTGTTTATCTACCAATCCAGAAGATGGTTTATGTACAAATAGTGAATACGGTTTAATGCCAGATTGGGACGTGAGCCAAGTAACGGATATGAGTGATGCATTTGAAGATAAAAACACTTTTAATGGAGATATAAGTGCTTGGGATACAAGTAGTGTTACTAATATGTATGGTATGTTTGAAGAAGCATCATCTTTCAATCAACCACTAAATTCTTGGGATACAAGTAGTGTATCTACTATGGGTTATATGTTTGAAGAAGCATCATCTTTCAATCAACCACTAAATGATTGGAATACAAGTAGTGTGTCTGATATGAATGATATGTTTGCTAGAGCAACTGTTTTCAATCAACCACTAAATGATTGGAATACAAGTAGTGTGAGAAATATGAGTGGTATGTTTTATCAAGCATCATCTTTCAATCAAGATATAAGTGCTTGGGATACAAGTAGTGTGACTGATATGTATTTTATGTTTGAAGAAGCATCATCTTTCAATCAAGATATAAGTGGTTGGGATGTGAGTAGTGTTACTAATATGGAATATATGTTTTATTATGCAACAGAATTCAATCAAGATATATCCAATTGGTGTGTTACAAATATTGCTTCAGAGCCAGATGATTTCAGTACTGACTCACCATTATCTGAAAGTAATAAACCAGTTTGGGGTACTTGTC